>Ga0307984_1000186_pt1 | contig 26329 bp, 37 predicted proteins | sample EllFjometageno78_FD_203169 | JGI IMG/M metagenome (GOLD analysis project Ga0307984, IMG submission 203169) | Marine microbial communities from Ellis Fjord, Antarctic Ocean - #78 | ecosystem: Environmental > Aquatic > Marine > Unclassified | place: Southern Ocean | collected 2014-10-09
GATAAATCACGATTCCGGAAGCCCGTGATACCAGGAGATCAAATACAATGTGAAGTAACTGTGGACTCTAAACATGGATTAGCTTGGAAATATACAGGCACAGCGTATGTTGAAGACAAGATAGTCGCTGACGCCCAATGGATGACTGTTGCAGTAAAGGTGTGTAATAATGGCGAATAGTGATGAAGTATGCCAGAATTGTATTTGGTGGCTTGGAGATAATTCTGGCGATCAAGGCGAATGCCTTAATGATGAAGCCGATGATAGTAGGCTTATTATGGGGCGATTTGAAGACTGTATTAATATCTTAGTTCGAGAAGTAAATACTGATACAGAACCGCAGGAGTTAGACGCTCTTGACTTTAGTTAATTATACGGAGAATTTATGATATGGCTTCCTGGGCAGAGTTAAGAGATATGGTTGCTGCAGCTGGATTAGGCGCTATTAACGGCCCTATTGATGTGGGCTATTATGGCAGTAAAGCTATTAATTACGCTGGTAATAAGCTAGGGGTAATCCCAGATGAATTCAGTCAAAGATGGGGGAGTAATTTAGATAAGCTGAGGGTTAACCCTACAGGTAATCCAGAGATAGATGGATATCGCAGAGACATGCAAGAAAAGCACCCTAACTTATTCACTGCTGGAGAAATTGCAGGCCCTGGTGGGATAGCAGCTTGGGTTGCTAAAGCGGGTAAATACTCCTTAGCTAAAGAAGGAGCAAAACGCTTTATGGATGCAAATAAGAAAAAGATAATAGCAGGAGCAGCTGCTACAACTTTAGCTGCCGGGGGAGAGTCAGTGGCTGAACCACTGCAAGATGCGTTCTACAGGAGCGAAAAGTAATATGGCTTTAGTTAAATACATGGAGAATTTATAATGGCAGACCTAAGGTGGAATAAGAATAGCGGGGTGTCCTCAACCGCACATGATTGGCAAAAATTAGGCAAATATTTGACTGTATCAGGCAGCGGCAGCATGACCCCTATGCGGAGTGTAGGTAATAATGGTATACGTGAAAGCAACTGGAATATTAATGGCAGAGCTGAAGCCAAAATTTATACAGATAGATTTATTTCAGACTCCTTGCTCCGACTTAATATAGGGGGGCATGCTTATGGGGGTAAAGTTGAGTTACCTCAAAATATGCAAGAATATGGTGAACCAGCCCATATTAAATATGGCGGGGGAGCCATCAATAACATAGGTGTAGGGTACACTCAGGGGGGGTTCTCTGCAGATGCGGGCTATAACCCTAACTCTAAAAAACGCTACTTAAGCGCGAAATATAAAATTAATTTTTAAAGTTGGGTAGGGTCAGATGACTTTAGTTAAGAAAACCGTGGATGAGTGGCTTAATGACATCGATTATTCTGAGGACTATGATTATATCCCCAGCAAGTTTGCCCTCGAGTTTGTATCCTTTATTAAATTAGTTAATGGTGAAAAAGGCGAGGAAAATAAGACGCCAGTTATTCACCTTAAAATGATGGATAAAATACCAGGTAAAATACAGAACACTGCTAACATGTGTTCTCGTGGCCTGGCTAAGACTACTATATTTGCTGAATATCTGTTCCTGTATATAGCTGTTTACGGCGGTATACCTGGATTTGGTGATATAGATTACGCGTTATATGTTTCTGACAGCATCGAGAATGGTGTTAAAAAGATGCGCTTACGTATGGAGCGCCGTTGTGAGAATAGCCCATTCCTTCTTAAATATATCAAAGAGAGTCGGTTCACTGATATCAGGTGGTATTTTAAGAACGCTGAAGGCAAAGAGTTTGTAGTTACAGGCCACGGCGCCAAGACAGGCGTACGTGGTACAGTGGAGCTCAATACCCGGCCTCAGCTTGCTATATTGGATGATCTACTGGGAGATGAAGATGCTAAATCAGCCACAATTATCGAAAACGTGGAGAATACCGTGTATTCTGCCATTGATTACGCGCTTCATCCTCAGAAAAGAAAGGTTATCTGGTCAGGCACGCCCTTTAATGCCAAGGATCCATTATACAAAGCAATTGAATCTGGAGTGTGGCACGTCAATGTCTATCCGGTCTGCGAGGCCTTTCCTTGTTCGAGAGAAGAATTTAAAGGTGCCTGGGACGATCGGTTTGATTATGACTATGTAAAGGCCCAGTATGATAAATCTAAAGGCGCTGGTAAGTTAGATTCCTTTAATCAGGAGCTTATGTTGCGTATTATGTCAGAGGAAGACAGGCTAATTCAAGACTCTGACTTAATTTGGTATAAGCGATCTAATGTACTGCAGCAGAAAGGTGCCTATAACTTCTATATAACTACTGATTTTGCCACCAGTGACAAGCAACACGCTGATTACAGCGTGATTAATGTATGGGCTTTTAATAATAATGGTGATTGGATGTGGGTAGATGGCTGGTATAAAAAAGCCCTGATGGATGAAGTAATGGATAACCTATTTAGATTAGCTCAGAAGTACCCAATACAAGAAGTAGGTATTGAGACTAACGGGCAGCAAAAAGGATTTATATCTTGGATCCAAAATGAGATGGGATACCGCAATAATTACTTTACTTTGTCTAGCGGTAAGACCGGCAAAGAACCTGGTATACAATCATCTAGAGATAAAATGAGCAGATTCCAGCTTAATGCTGTTCCATTATTTAAGGCGCATAAAATATGGTTGCCTGAGGAATTAAAAGACAGTGAGGAACTCGTAGAGTTGCTTTCTGAAATTAAATTAGCTACATTTAAGGGGTTCAAAAGCAAGAATGATGATGAGCTTGATACCGTAGCTCAACTAGCTGAATTGAATACCTGGCGGCCGAGTGAGTCTTTCGTAGAGGAAGAACAACTACATAAAGAAGATGAATCTGGCATGTGGGCCGAAGAGAATAGTAATAGAAAAGGCGATTCCTCCTACTTCGTTTAAATAAGGTGATGACATGAAAGTTTCTGAATATATTGATTATCTGGTTACTGGTGAGTGCAGCAAATTAGCTATCGCCAGTGTTGGAGATATGGCACTAAACCCAAGCGTAACCCCGTCTGCAGTACAGGTGGTTAACCAAGGTAAGTTTCTTAATTATGTTAATCTAGCTAATCTAGCTATACATAAGCGATTCAATTTACTTCAGAAAACATTTGAAATGGATCAGCCTATTGACGGCGAGGAGTATGATCTCCCTGATAATTTTCTTGTTCCAATCAGCGCCCACTATACTGCGGATAATGACGAGGTAACAATTAAAGATAGCTCAGTTAATATGGTGAGTTCGATTGATACTGCGGTCTCTATTTTAATTCCGGAACCTTTTAAAGCTGTTATTAAAGGCACTGATTCAGAAGCTCGTGATCAGATCATAATGAATTATACTGCATCCCCAATCACAGCTACCCGGGCTTCGTTAGATCTAAAAGTAAGCGAAGTGTATACAGAAGCTATGCTTAACTACGCTGCTTATAAGGCACACAGCTCTATTAGTGGTGATATAAAAGATGAGAATAACACCTACTACCTTCGTTATGACGCCAGCTGCAAGCAACTTGTTCAATCAGGCATGTGGGGCAATAACGAAATTGAAACTAATAACAAACTCTTAAATAGTGGGTTCGTCTAATTAGTTGACTTTTTATGGGAAGGCAGTATTCTGCAACGGCAACTTAGCCATTGCTGAAAATAACCTCCGTAGGAGTTAACCATGGCATATTATCCTACCATCGGCCTAGTGGCTGGTGATGATAAGCCCGAGATTAATTTAGTTCTTCGAGACGCTAACACAGCTGTATCCGGCATGGTCCTTGACCCCGATGATTCAACAACGTGGGCTCTCATCGATATTAGTGATCCAACAATCTACGTAAAATTCCGTAAATTAGGTGAGACAACTATCCTAGATACGATGACCTGTGTTAAAGAGGCCCCGTATACTGATGGTGCTTGTTACATGCCCTGGAATCTGACCACCCTGGATGTCGCTGCTGGCACCTATGAAGGTGAGATCGAGCTCGTATACTCAGATGGCCGGGTAATGACTATATTTGATAAACTTAAATTTAAAGTAAGGGGTGAGTTTTAGTGGCTACTACTAAAACAACTGTCCGAGTTAATGGAGTTGGTGTAACAGTTACTTACGTTGATGCTGCTTTGGACATTGTCCTCAGATTTGATAGTAAAAATAAAGTATTAGCTGATGATGTTTCTTTGGCAGAAGCATTAGCAATAACAGTTACTAAAGCACTGGTTGATAGTGTATCTACTTCTGAAGAAATCCGTGCTGGATTCCAATCAGTAGCTGATGCTTTAACAATTACAGATGTAATATCTATAACTGTACTTAAACAGTTGGCTGATACCCAAGGAGTTACTGATATTTATGTAACAAACTTTGGACCACTAAATACTCATACATTCAATGGCGTAGTCATGAATGGCGGCACGGATCCGGTATCTAATACAGATATTTCAATATCTTAATTTAACTAGTTAACCAATGACGGAGTCTATTATGATCGATAAAAAAGCACTAACTAACGCCTTAGCTAAAGCTCCAGATAAGGTGAAACTTACTGGTAAATTAAAAATTACCCTTAACGGCAAAGTGGTTCGTGAAGTGGACAATCTTGTAACTACCGTGGGCAAAGAATTTATTGCCTCACGTATGCAAGGTGTTGTTGACGGCGTAATGACCCATATGGCCATCGGTACCGGTACCACTGCAGCAGACGTAGCTGACACTACCTTGGAGACCGAGATTACCCGGCAAACTTTAGCCACATCGGGTGGTACAGTTTCTGGTGCAGTCATTACCTTTGAGCGTACTTTCGCTGCAGATGACCCGGATATTACTGCTCCGGCCGTATCAGCTGTAACAGAAGCAGGTATATTTAATCATGCCAGTGCTGGCGATATGCTAGCTCACACAGTCTTTACTGTTGTCAATAAAGCTGAGACCGACACAATGACAATTAGCTGGGCAATTACAGTTTCTTAAGGAGATAGCTCGTGGGTGTTAAATTTAGCAATAATGCTGCTACTACGTTAACAAGTGGTATATCAAATGTAGCCACATCAATGACTGTGGATGATCCAAGTCCTTTTCCAACTATTGGCGGGGCGGATTACTGCTATCTTACTTTAGTTAGCTCTACTGCTATTGAAATTGTTAAGGCTACTGCCTTATCTGGGTCTGTATTTACCATTGTGCGTGCTCAGGATGGCACCTCAGGCGTAGCTTTTGATGCTGCAGATGTTGTGGAGCTCCGTGTAACATTACTTGGTCTCGATGAGGCTTACGCCGCTATTGATGTAGTAACTGGCACAAACACTGGTGATAATGACCCTGCTGATTTAACAACTGCCGGTATTATTGAAGTTGCTACAGTGGCTGAAGGCAACGTAGGAACAGACGCCACCCGGGCAATGTCTCCTGCAGGCTTAGCTGGCTGGATCGGCCATGCTTTAATTACGGCATTAGGTACTATTGCTACCGGTGTTTGGAATGGTACAGCGATTGCTGTTGGTTATGGCGGTACTGGCTCCGGTACTGCAAGCGGTGCTAGGACTAATTTAGGGCTTGGTACAGCTGCTGTAGAGAATGTTGCGGCTATGCCTGCTCAGACACTAGCTGGCGCTGTTACAGGTGCCGCTCAGTTGGTTTCAAATATTGAATTAAAAGATACTGCTGAAACTGTCGTTGCTAAAGGGGACTTTGGCGCTACTCCTGCTTGGGATGTATCTGCTGGTAATGTACAGTGGGGAACTCACAGTGAAATTATAACCTCATCTACCATGACTGATTGGCCTGCTGATACTAAGAATGGTAAATTGGAACTTGAGGTTAATGGTGGTGCAGATTACGCCTTCGTTTGGCCTACAAGTGTGCAGTGGCAAGGGGATGTAGTGCCTACTTTAACTGCTGGTAAAGATGTATTTGTATTTAAATCTCGTGATGCAGGAGTCACTGTCATAGGCTATATAGCCGGATTGGATATGTAATAATGTTAACTGATTTATTCCCAGATTTTAATGAACGCAGAAAGCTATCTTTAAATGATGATATGATGATGGCTGCCGCAGGTAGAGCTGGTGGGTCTTCGATTGTTTCTGTGCCCTACTCTGCGCTGTTTGATAGTGCTAACTCTGAGAGCTTATCGTGGGCACCTGCGCAAGACAGTGATAGTCAAATACTACAAACTTGGGCTGGCTGGGTGTACCGAGGAAAGATGGGGCAGAATGATGCTTTGTTCCATTGCGTAGATACAGGAGCTGGCAAGCAGTTTCATTTAGGATTTAATTCTAGCGACCAAATTCAAGCGTTTACAAATAGCGGGAGTGACTGCCATTTAGTTACATCAGCAGTTTATCGTGATATTGGTTGGTATCACATTGTGTTTACTTACGACAGCGCACAAGGAACCGCTGCTAACAGGTGTAAGCTATATGTAAACGGCACACAGGTCACGTATTTTGGAACAGAAACTTATCCCACAGCTAGTGAAGCTGAACCGGGATGGTCTAAAGCGTTTACCATTAGCGATCCTCTTGAGATAGGCGTAAGGGACACAGGCCAGTATCTTGACGGTTATCTCTCTGAGATGATTTATATTGATGGCACAGCATACGCTGCAACAGACTTCGGTGAGTTCTCAACAGACGGCCTATACTGGACACCTAAATCTAATGCAGCCATCAAAGCCCTTACGTTTGGCACTAATGGCTTCTACCTTGATAACGCCACCAACGCCCAGACAGACGCTAGTGGCAATGGTAATAATTTTACTAATAACAACACTGTAACCACAACTACACATACGCCTACTAATACAGTATGTCGGGTGAACGCCTTAGCTACACGACTACAAGCATCCTTTGCACCCTACGCTTGGACTATAAGCAATGGTAACAGAACATTCGTTAATGTATCCGGTGGTGCTGGTGATCCTGCATTGTCATTCGATCAGTACATGATACCGGGGAATAAGTACCATTTTGAGTTTGATATAGACACTGTACACGCTTCAACATGGGTGAACTTTGCATGGTTCTTCTCTCCTCTAGCTTACTATCAGACAACAGCAGCTTTCTTAGGTGCAGAGACTGATTTGTTCCGTATGACTATTGGTAAGACCGGAGGAGGTATTACTAATAATGCCTATTTTAACAACAGTTCAACCACTGCCCCTACTAACAAAGTAACCACTGGTAGCCGTGTCACGTTTGAAGTTGACATGTCTACTATTGGCTCGACAACAGTTCGGTATTACTTTAATGGGTCGCTTGATACTACTTGGTCAAGTCTTGCATTCTCTGATGAGCCATATGTTATTGGCTTCTCTACTGGTACAGAGACAGATCGTAACGGTATCGTTACCTCTAACTTCGATGTTAATGATTTTGCTGATACACCAACCACTGATTACATAGGTCTATCGACTACTGAGGCTAACGAGGCCATAGCAGACCGTACACCTCAGACAGTTGGTGATCACTGGTCTAACACATTATACACCGGGAACGGTACAGCTATTGGCTCCGGTGGAAACGCCATAAGTGGTGTGGGTTTTCAACCTGACTTCGCATGGATCAAAGGGCGCAGCGGGTCTACTGAACATGTGCTGACTGATAGTATCAGAGGTGTAACCAAAGAATTAAGCTCTAACGATAATGGAGCAAGTGAGACAGTTGCTGAAGGGCTGACTACATTTGGGAGTGACGGCTTTACCGTTGGTTCTGATGGATCATACAACACGAATACAGCAACATATGTAGCATGGTGTGCAAAGTTGGGTGGGGCAGCGGTGACCAATACTGCTGGTGATGTTAATAGTTCAGTTAGCGTAAACCAAACTTTGGGAATGAGTGTAGGTACATTTACAACACAGGCATCAGCGGGTAACTATACTGCTGGCACAGGGCTAACTGGTACAGCGCAGTTGTACTTTATTAAACGGCTAGACGGTACTGGTAACTGGTACGGCAACCATGTGGGCATGCCGAACCGCACAGGTTACTACGTCAAACTTGATACTACCGCAGCACAAACAGCCTCTACGGCAATATGGGGGGCTGGCCCAAGTGACGGTCTAATTGGTATAAAATCAGGCGCGATACACGCAGAATCAGCTATGTCATATATGTTTGTGGCTTTTGAGGTATCTGAGTTCATGTCGATAGGAAGTTATGAAGGAAATGGAAATACAAACGGCACCTTTATACCAACCCTGAACTCACTTGGAGTACCTATTCAGCCTGTCTGGGTGTTGCAAAAATCACTAGACAGTACCTCAGATTGGATCATACATGACAATGCCCGTGAAGGTTATAATGTGGACAATGATGAACTTGCTGCTAATACAAACTCAGCAGAAGGTACAGCAAATCAGATTGATATTGTCAACGGCGGCATCAAAAACAGGATCGCCAGTGACCCTAACGTATCTGAGACATATGCATATGTAGCAATCGGGCAGCCAATAATATCAAGTGACGGCCTACTTAAAGGAGCAAGGTAAATGTTTATAATAGAGAATAAAAATGGTGAAAAAGTAGACACCTGGAACTCAAATAAAAATCCAATATGGCCTGATGGTACATCTATGTCAGGTAAAGCTCCTGATGGGTTTAAGCGTTTAGATTTTACTGTCCGCGAAGTTAAAGAAATAACTGAAGGTGAGGGTACTCGTGCTCTTGGTTTCAGGGGACCTGAAAAGGTTAATGGTAATTGGCAGAGAGTCAGATTAAAGGGCCCCGCTCTACCCCCACCACCTGAGCCTGCACCTGGTGATGCAGGGTACGATTATGTACAATTACGTAAGCAAGAATTTGATAAAAATATTCCTGCTGGTGATCAAGCAGATTCCCTATTAAAATGGGCAGTTGCTATTAGAATGAAGCAATCTACAGTCGCTACGGCAATTGACAACCTAGCTATTGATGTAGCAGTCGATCCTGATGGGTTAGTAGCAGATGTTATTACATTGAATACCGACAGTTTAGATGGTTTAAAATTGGCTCTTACCCCTATCTTTGATTTACCTTCTGACCTGGATGCTATTGTTGGTAAGTGGACAGCAGTGAAAGCAAAGTTCCCTAAGCCTGAGTAGTAGGAGAATAAGTTATGATGCAAGGATTAACATTATCAATGGGTGAATTTATAATCATCGGTCTTCTAGTTATAAATATTATTATAACTATAAGAAGTCGTAAGTAACATGGTCGTAGCAGAAACAATGCTGGTCTTCTCAGCCGTAAAAGGTGCTGTCGATCTGTGTAGATCAGCTGTCGATACCTGTGAAGATGTTCAAGGTATCTACCAAGGCATTGACCAGTTATTCTCTTCTAAAGATGCGGCAGAGAAGGTACTTGCTGGAGAGAAGAGGAAGAGTAAGAAGAAACCTAAGAGTAAGATGCATCAAATCTTTACTAGGGCCACGAACGAAGATGAAGATGATGACTTATCTATAGGTGCCATTGCCGCTATGGTTCTAGAGCAGAAGAAGCTAGACCGTGAGATAGAGAACTTAGGCATCCGTATTGACAACCGCTTCGGTGAGGGAACCTGGCAAGAGATACTAGACATAAGAGAAGAGAAGATTGCTGAACGTAAGCAAGAAGAGAAAGACGCTGAGATTGCCAGAGACATAGCCAAGAATGATAAGGCTCTAGGTGGAGAAGATGGTCAAGATAAGATCATTCGGTATATGTTAGAGGCACTTAAGTTGTGTTTAATTATAGGTTTAGCTTATGCAGTCATAGCCTATGTATGGGCTAACAGATGTGTGGAGACAACTTGCTAATGATTAAAGGAAAAACAGTAATGGAATTATCCGCTGACCTGGAAGGTTATGAAAAGTTGTCCACAGAAAGGAACAAGAATATCGAGCTACAATTCTCAGGTGTTAACGCCAGATTGAAACGTCTTGAAGTTATCTTGATGTCTACTACTGGAGCTATAATACTAATGCTACTTGGTCTGGTCTTTAGGGTAACGTAATGCCTGAGATTGAATTACCTCAGAGCTGGGTCGTTTGGGTGGGTTTCATTATCACCGTTACGGTTGGCCTAGCAATAAGAGACTGGGCGGCTGATGTAGTCGCAGCCTTCAAATGGAAGACAACACCGGGGTTTGAACCCATGGACACCGCCATTCTAGACGGCGAGAAGGTAGTCATAATAGCTATTGGTATACGCGATACAATCTTTGAAAGTAGTGGGCAGTTTGGACGCACATGGCGGTACATTCCTAGTAGTCAGATTGTTAAACATGACCTCAGAAGAGTAGTGGGTGACGATAGGATGTTGGATCACAAGATAAATGGAGGAGAATTATAATGCCATATGGACCTGGAACTTACGGATCGAAAGTGGGCAGACCCCCGAAGCCTAAAGCAAAGACCAAGCCTCTGGACAATAGGTATTATAGTGCTTTAGGAGAGCAACATGAAAAAAGTATATGCAGGATTAGCAGGGATTGGCGTAATTGTTGGTATATTAACGGGCTGGTTTGAGTTTGCCCAATATCCCCCGTATGCAACAGCGGCTGAAGCTAAAGAGATACGTAAAATTGCTAGAACAGCTAAACAACAAGCCTTTGAAAATAGAGTAGACAGTCAACAAAATCGGGTGATTGCCTATGAGACTCACATCGATACAGTCGGGGCGACACCCGAGCGCAAACAACGGTTGCGTGAGTTAAACACTATCTTAGATAAATTCACGCAACAAAAGAATAGGTCTTACAAATGAGTAGCTACGGCACATCCTCCAAAGAAAGACTTGCAACCTGTAGTCAAAATATACAGGCTGTTATGTATGGTGTTATTGAATGTCTCCCTTGGACAGACCCAGTATCTGGCATCACTATTGATGACTGCACTATAATTGAAGGGCACCGGAATGAGTTTCGACAAAATTATTTGTACGACACCAAAAAATCTAAAGCTAGATATCCGGACTCAAGACATAACAAATTACCAAGTGATGCCGTTGACGCTGCACCCTATCATGCGACAGCACCTCATATCCATTGGAATGATAAAGAAGAATTTATTGCCTTTGGAAGATTAGTTAAGCAGGTATCTGAGGCTTTAGAGATTAATATACGTTCCGGTACCGATTGGAATCAGAATGGCATTAGCGTGGATAAAGATCCACATGAGTCATTTTTTGATGGCCCGCATCATGAAGAGGTATTGTAATGACAACTCCTAAAAAACCACCACCCAAATCATATAAACGTGAAGTAGCCTGGTGTCTTCTAGGGGTTACCTTACTGATGATCATTAAGCTCTTCGTGTACACTGAGGACCCAAAGCTTGCTACTGCCCTCACAACAGCCTTTAATGGCTGGGTATTAGTGTCTATTCCCACTGCTATGGCAGCTTTTGGGCTTCACTCATGGCAAAATAAGGATAAATGATGACCAAGATCCTCGTAATCACTATCATCGTTCTAGGGGGCGCCTTAACCCTTGCAACCGAACTTTGGCTAAGTGCTCGGGATGATTTAGCTAAGAATCAGGTAAAATTAGATGATGCTAATGCTGAAACAATTAAACAAAAATTACAAAATACTCTATTAAAGTTAGAGGCAGCCAAGGCAATAGGCCAAATTACTGTTATGGCCGAGGAGAGGAAAAATGATGCTATACGTTATCAAACAGAACTTAATAGAATTAACAGTCGCCTCGTCAGTTCTAAAAAAGCGGCTACGGAACACCCTGAACGTTACGGTGCTATTGCTACTTTCCGTATCCGTCGTGGGATGCGAGACATTTGTAGGAGTGGAGAAGGCTCTCCCGACACCTGTAAAATTAAAAGTGTACGTCCCGCCAAGGCCAGCACCAGTTATCCCCGTAAATTTGACGTTATCCCAGGTAAACAATCAAGTAGCAAAGCAATTAAGTGAAGACGGAATAGCCTTTGATTACACGGCTATGAGCATTGAAGATGGTTCTCTTCTTATGACTTGGTTAGCAGCAATTAAGAATAACCAAAGAGCTTGGGCTAATTACGCTAAATATTGGGAAGACAAATTTAAATAGGAATATACTTATGACTTTTCTTCTGATGACATTAACCGTTTTTCTAGGTTCCTCAACTCGTGCGTTAGTCGGTTCTGGACGTAGTCTTTTTCCAAAGCCGGTGACTTATCTGCTCGCGTCTGTACTGTGCGCCAGTATTGGATTAGGTCTCGCTCCATCTCCGTCAGCCATCCATCTACTAGCTGCTCTTTGGGCAGCACTGGCTGTGACTGTAAGCTTGTCAGCTGGCTATACGAATTGGGAGAAGACTGCTGTAATGCTGCCACGGCTGGCAATACCGAGCTTATTTGTTGTAATGCCGCTAATGTATACGATTGGAATTCATCTAAATTTTCTAATTTATGTGCTATTTTCGATAGGTGTCGCACTACTATACCCACGCCGAGAAGCTGCTTATCAATATCTACTGGCTCTGAAGATTCCGTACTATTGGCAGTGGGTTGCCGATCCCGTTGATCCGGCAATAGTCCATCGGAAGTTACGTCTGTATACGCCATTTTCATTTTTCTCTTCTAGTGATTTTTGGGATAGCGCAAGGTTAGCTGAGTGTGCCTCAGGAGCTGCTCATATTGGGCTATTACCTATATTATTTATATAGAATTACCGGTCCATACGTTAGCAGTTTTACAGGTTTTACACACCCGATTGCCTGAATGAGTTGAGGTAAACACCTCAAAGCATGAAAGGCATTTTCTACGTAATGTCTTATATTGGTATGCTATTTCTGCATCAGGATCAGTAGGTCTTTTACTATATGGCATTGGCATAATGTTATTTAATCTCCTTACAAGTCGCCTTATCTTTAGGTAGTTTTAGCTTTTGATCTACCTTACGATAAAAGCTAATATTATAGTTATCCATTGCCTGATGACATTCAAATATATCTTCGAATTGAATAGTTACTGCATATGGGAAATGAAGGCCAATTATGATGGTTAATATAGCAGGGGTCATGATAAGGTTTCTCTCCTTTTTGTAATAACATACTCATCTATTTCTAAATGATCGTATGGGCAATTATCAATATTACAGGGCATTGTTTGGGGGTAAGGTTTATCTCGTCGTTTTAGCCGTATTGTGCATAGCTCGCATGTACTGCGTCTTGGCATTTGTAATTTCCCTTATGTTTCTTTTAGGAGGGTCGGCCAGATCGTTTGTAGGTACAGGCTCCGGTCCACGTTGGCTAGGTAGGTGGTCAGTTTATCCGCCGATAGCCCTTCTGAGCGCAAGTGTTGGATTAACGCCACCTCTTGAGTGGACATATAACCTAGACCAATTACTCCTTCTTTGGGTAGCTCTGGTTGCTTCTCTAAATCTGGCGATGGGGTGGACGAAGTTACTCGATCAATATCTGCCTCAATGGCTCGGTTATGTTTGTCGATACGTTCTTGGTGATCCAAAGTGGGATCAAAAACATCAGTCTTATGCTTGGGATTGGGATCATGGTCGGTGGATGGCCGTAAGGTTACTGCCTTCGCTAGTGTGTATAAGCCCTCTCGTATATCTATTCGGCCAATTATCTCAGGGGGCGATTTCATATATGGTTCTGTCTCTGATAGCTGGACTATTCTATCCACATCGTCAAAGAGTGTTTGGTCAGTCATAGCCTAATCCTCATTTTTGCTTTGTGTGATCAAATACTTCAGTTGAATCATAGAAGTCTTGTAATCGCTTAATAAGATGTTTAGCTGTACCTCTACTAATCGTACCATTTACTAGGCATACCCCATTCTCACCATGGACATAATGGGTGCACCGAGTATCCCCGTGTTGATGCACAAACATAGGAAATATACGAGGTTCAGTCATCTTTAAAACTATCCTGATCAATCAGCATCCTGACTCTGACCATAGTTGCGGTCTCTCTTTCAAATTGCTGTATTACTTTTTCAATTCTCTCAGCTTCAGTCATACAATGATTCCTATTTGAGCTAAGGCCCTACGGCAGACCTCTACATATGATTTACTATTTGTACGCCAGTTTGTGGTGACATACACGCACTCAGATTCCTGGGCTCTAGTCATGACTATCACACCAATTTTCATAAGCAGTTTCAGCTAAATCCTCTAAAAATAATGTGAAGTAAGGGGGGATAACTACTGTTATACCAGAAGCATGCCTAACCCATAAATCTGATAGATCCATCTTATGATGGTCCTCAGTAGTTACGAGAATTATCTCAGCACTGCCTGCTTCAGCTGGGTAACATTCAGAAGGTTCTCCGTATAGTTTACCAGGGGTTGGTTCAGTAATCTCAGACTCTACCTGGATAGGCTGACCTGATGGCAATTCATATTCAAACGAATAAGATATTGTCATTTCATTCTCCTAAGTGTTATTCTTTAATAAATCCAATTTTATTAGCTATTAACCATAAGGTGTTAAGATGTCATCAACTGAATTTAATTTTACAGATGAAGAATTTCTAACCGTTATTAATTTAATGTGCAAAATGGACATGCCTGCAGGTAAAGAGTTTATTCCTGTGGCGCACATGGAAGAATTACTTAATGCCGAACGATTGGATAGCTTGGGCATTGTGGTGTTCTTTATTTGGATATCTGAGTTGTTTGGTATACCTGAGTCAGATGTAGCAGAATTTGCCCAAATAGAGGAGCTCACTCCTCGAGCAATAAAAGACTTTGTTATTGCTAATTGTACGCAAACGTACGCTTACGCTGATGCAGAGGAGTTTGCTAAAAAATGTTTATAACCCACACAAACTCAGTATATTCTGAAGAGATAACTCTATTAGATCATTTACCATGGCCCCAATATGTACACCAGGTAGCCAATGGTGGAGGCATGGTTGTCGAGCGCGGTATTAAGACAATGCCTGCTGAGCTCATTGATTATGTACTTAAAGGCAAGCATGGAGCCGCTGAAGGCACTGTCGAATTCATTCAAGAGCTATTAGCTACAAATGCCAGAGTTGGCCTTATACTGGCTGCAGGTGGCACCAGCTGGACAGGGTACACCTCAAATATTCCCCGAACAGACAAATACCCAATATGTAAGGTTCCTCCTATGGGCGCCACACAAGTGTTTGCTGGGTATCTTGCTAACCGGTTAGGTTCTTTTGAATACATATCCACGGACTGCACCAGCTGCATTAGTGGGCACTCCGCCTGGTATACAGCCAATAATATGCTTAAATTAGGCCTCTTAGATGCCATGGTAGTCATCTCCTCAGACAATGGGCTTTCTGAAGAATACTTAGCAATATTTGGTGAACACGGTTTATCTAAATCAGTAGAAGAAGAAGATACTGATATAGTTAAATTCCGAGTAGGCCATGGGTGTAACATAACTATATTTGAAGGCGTTAACCACTTAGCAGCAGTTAAGCGTGACCCAATAGCAATAGTAACTGATATGCATTTAGCAGCTGAAACGCATGTTAACCCTTTAGGAATATCAGATACTGGTGCCGGGTATGAGAAGGTGATTACTGCTGTAGATACCACCGGCATTGACTTTGTTAAGACTCACAGTACATTCTCTGAGGATAATAAAGTGGAAGAAAAGTTAGTTAAAGCTGCCTTTGGTGATATTAGATTAGTTAATTATAAACTACGTATTGGCCATACCATGGGGTCTTCTACTGCGATAGAGACTGCTTTAGCTATCCAAGAAGAACAAGGTAAGTTCCTTAGTTTAGGTGCAGGCATGGGTAATGTATTTTCATCGGCCGTAGTGGAGATTATTAAATGATATTCAAACACTGTAGTTTAATCCAAGAAGGGGGATCAGTCCTATTTTATAGATTTAACCGCCCTCTTAATGGATATATGATAGCCGGGCTATTCATAGCTCCTAATATTGAGGATAAGTTATGCTTTGCTAAAATATGGAAATACTTTGTATCTGAAGTAGTTAGAGGAGATGACATATATTGCTCAGTAGCCCTCGGGGTAGAGAATCCTATGTTTGATAGTTACTTAGAATTCTATAAGGAAATTGATGGTCTTAAAATTTATAAGGTTGATAATTTTCTTAAAGATCAATATAGTTCGTACACTCACCATAAAGTAACGCATGGCCTTAGGCGGGAATAAATGAGCGATCTTATTAAAGATGATGGTGGAGATACCACTGAAATTGATGTCACTACATTAGTGGATTGGGAAAATCCCCCTAAGCTAGCTGACTTAAAGCATGATTTAGAGTCTGCTCAGTCAGCCCATAAAGCTCACGTTATGGAAGTTGACGCCTGGCTTGCTGTTCTTAAGGGCGAGCAAATCATTAACTCTAAGACCGGTAGATCTAAACTTGTACCTAAATTGGTACGTAAGCAGGCAGAATGGCGTTATGCTGCGCTATCAGAACCTTTCTTATCTACCGATGACCTATTTAACACATCCCCCTCTACATTCGAAGATAAAGAAACAGCAGAACAAAATGGTATGCTGTTAAATTATCAGCTTAACTGTCGTATTGATAAAGTGGACTTTGTTGATACTTATGTTCGCACGGCTGTAGATGAAGGCACTGTAGTTGTTCGTGTTGGTTGGGAGTTCGAAGAAGCTAAGCGTAAAGTATACACCCCTGTTATGGAACCTAGAATGGTGCCTGGCCCTGATGGCCAGCCCCAAATGGACCCAGAAACTGGCGTACCTCTTATGGAGGAGGTTAAGGTTGGTGAGACATCTGCAATGAAGATGGTCACTATTAAGAATCAACCTGAATTAACCGTATGTGACTATAACAATTTAGTGTTAGATCCCACTTGCCAGGGAGACATAGATAAAGCTGGTTTTGGTGTTTATAGTTTTGAGACCTCGTTATCCGAGCTCAAAAAAGATGGCCGGTATAAGAATTTAGATGATGTTAACTTTGAGACTGCTTCTGTATTAGCTGAGCCAGATCATAAGATTAAATCTGATGACACTGCCTTCACCTTTCAAGATAAAGCCCGTAAAAAAGTAGTTGCCCGGGAATACTGGGGGTCATGGGATATCCATGATACTGGCGAAGTAGTACCCTTTGTGGCTGCCTGGATAGGCAGCACTTTAATTAGATTAGAAGAAAACCCATATCCTGATAAGAAACTTCCATTTGTGTTAGTTCAGTACTTACCTCGCCGTAAGAATGTGTATGGTGAGCCTGACGCTGAGCTTATTGAAGACAATCAAAAGATTGTAGGAGCTGTAACCCGTGGTATCATTGATATTATTGGACGTAGTGCCAATGGCCAACAAGGTATCCGGAAGGATGCTTTGGATGTTACTAACGCCCGTAAGTTTGATCGGGGTGATGATTATAAATTTAATGCTCAGGTAGATCCTAAGCAGGCCTTCCACATGGAAGTGTACCCCGAGATTCCTAGATCAGCTCTCGAAGTACTAGATATGCAAAATAATGACGCTGAGGCCCTCACAGGCGTTAAGGCGTTCACTAATGGCATTTCTGGCCAAGCCTTAGGAACTACGGCTACTGGTATACGCTCTGCTCTAGACGCTACCTCTAAGCGTGAGCTAGGCATACTTCGTCGGCTATCAAATGGGTTTAATAAGATTGGCCGTAAGATTATCTCTATGAATTCTGAATTCTTAGATGAAAAAGAAATTATTCGTATTACCAATGAAGAGCTTATAGCTATCGATCGTAATGATCTTGGTGGCAAATATGATATTAAACTTAACATTTCTACTGCTGAAGCAGATGAGCAGAAAGCCAGTGAATTAGCATTCATGTTGCAAACCACTGGTAATAGTATGCCTATAGAAGTTACCCAGATGATCCTATCTGACATTGCTAAGTTACGTAAGATGCCTGAGTTAGCTAAGCGTATGGCAGAGTTTAAGCCTGAACCTGATCCGTTAGCCCAGAAGAAAGCTGAACTTGAAATAGCATTGTTAGAAGCACAAGTGTTTAATGAACAAGCTAAAGGTGAAGAAAACAAGGTGGATGTTGGCCTCAAGACAGCTAAGACAGCTACTGAAGAGGCTAAGACACGCAATATGAATAGCGATTCTGATGGTAAGGATCTTGACTTTGTTGAGAAAGAATCTGGTGTTGCTAATGCTCGAGAAACTGAAGCTAATAATAACAAACACGCCCAAGCCATGGAAGGTAAAGAGCACGATAGGTTAAGTAATCTTGACAGCCAAGCTCTTACCGAGTTAAATAAACCTAACAAAACTTAACAATTTAACACTTAACTCATAAGGTATTTGATAATGACTGATTTAGAACAAGTAGAAATTCAGATTGAAGTAGCTAATACTATGCGCAAATTGCGCGACAACGCAATTAAGCTGATGGACAACAAATTGTTTAAAGATGTCATTGGTGAAGGCTATTTTAAAGAAGAGGCTGCCCGGTTGGTTATGGCTAAAAGTGCAAGCCTGGCGCCAGAACATGAGAAGTTGATCGATAATATGATTTATGGAGTCGGTGCTTTGAATAATTATCTTGATGCTATTGTAGAGCGCGGCAGACAAATGGACGCAGCTATCGGTGAGCATGAAGAGACTCGTGATGAAATACTGGCCGAAGAGATGGCTCAAGCGGAGGGATCAGCCTAATGGCAGATAGTTCCTTAGCGTTATCAGATGCAGAATTTATGGAACAAGCCCCTCCAGCTGATGAAGTTGAAGAGGCCCCTGCGGAAGCAGGAGAAGTCGTGGATATTGAAAAAGAAGCTGCGGCAGAAGAAATTACCTCCTCAGACAATCTAGAAATAGAATCTGAGGATGAAGAGGCCTTAGCTGCGCAAGCAGCTGAGGATAGTGAAGCACAGGAGGACCCTGATGCTGTTGCTGGTGAAGGAGAATTAGGCCAACCTGAGGGGGATACCTCTAAGGAGCACGAAACTTCCGATGATAGTGATGACACAGAATCTCTTGATACTAGTGAGAAAGACTCGCCTGACACGAAAGCTGATAAGCCGGATACAACAGAGTTTGATTACGAAAGTGCGTATAAGAAGGTATCTGAACCTTTCAAGGCCAATGGCGTTGATATGCAAGTTAAGGATCCTCAAGATATCGTTCGTCTAATGCAGATGGGCGCTAATTATCAAAAGAAGATGGCTTCGTTGAAGCCTAACCTTAAGATAATTAGTACATTAGAAAAAAATGGACTCCTCGATGAGGATAAGTTAAATCAGCTAATTGATATATCTAATAAAGATCCTAAAGCAATCGCTAAGCTAGTTAAAGAAAGTGGGCTAGATCCTGAAGATATCGATGAAGATGCGTCGAATGACTATCGACCTAATGATCATTCGGTTTCTGACAAAGAGTTTAACTTAGATCAAGTGTTAGACGGCATTAAGGATACTGAGACCTTCAGCAAAACTATCAATGTTTTAACGAAGGAATGGGATGGAGACAGTAAAGCTGCTATCTCTGATAATCCCGAAATTATCAGTATTATTAATGAGCATATGCTCAACGGAGTATACGATAAAGTTAATACGGTAATGCAGCAGGAGAAGACGTTAGGTAAACTAACTGGCGTTTCTGATGTTGATGCGTATAGACAAATCGCCGAACAATTGCATAAAAGTGGAATTCTTAAAGAAGATACCAGTGATTCAAAGGAAGGTAGTTCAGGAGATACATCTAATGTATCGAGTGAAACTGAACAAGCTAAGGCTGAGCGTGATAAAGCACGTAAAGCAGTAGCGCCGGTTAAGCAGACTACAACCCAGAAGGCCAAGCCTGATGGGGATTTCTTAGGTTTATCTGACGATGAATTTATGAAGAAGTATGGTTAGCTGGTATCATATGATGGAAGGATGTCATCATGGCTAATGAATATAATGCCCCCGCCAGTACCGCCTCTGGTACTGCCTCGGCTATTGGCCCACAAGCCCGTACCGATTACTACTACAAGAAAGCGCTTATCGCTGTACGCGAGATGCAATACTTCATGCCTTTGGCTGATGTACGTGCAATGCCTAAAAATATGGGTAAGAAAATTAAGCAGGACGTTTACGTTCCATTGCTTGATGTTCTCAACGTAAGTGATCAGGGTCTTAACGCCGCTGGTAATGTTCTAACGCTGACTGAATGGTCTGCCTGGAACTCTGCTGGTGTGTTGCAAGGCTATGCCTACGCTAACCGTTCTGCTGCCGCTAGTGGCGCCGGTGCAGGTGGTGAAGTCGCCCTAAACGGCGGTAACTTGTATGGCTCCTCTAAAGATACTGGTACCATTTCCTCCAAGATCCCGGCTTTGACCGAGAATGGTGGCCGTGTTAACCGTGTCGGCTTTACGCGTACTCAGATCGAAGCTGATCTGTATAAGCGTGGTTTCTTCACTGAGTACACTCAAGAGTCTATGGATTTTGATTCCGACGCTGAATTGCTGTCGCACATCACAACCGAAGCTCTTGTTGGTGCTAATGAATTGACTGAAGCTGAGTTGCAATCTGATCTCATTACCAATGCTACAGCTAATGGTACTGCTTACTACATGGGCGGAACCACTAAGCTTACTGTTGATGAAGTGGTCACGTATAGCGATCTCATGAGTCTTTCAATTGCTTTGGATAATAACAAGACTCCTAAGCAGACTAAGATCATTGCCGGTTCCCGCATGATTGATACTAAAACCATTAATGGTGGTCGTATCATGTATGTTGGTTCTGAATTGATCCCGGTTTTGAAAGCCATGGTTGACCTTCACAGCAACCCTGCATTCAACTCAGTTGAGAAGTATGCTGCAGCTGGTACTATCATGAACGGCGAAATTGGCTCTATTGACCAGTTCCGCATTGTTGTGGTACCAGAGATGCAATATGACGAAGCTGGTGGAGCTGCTGCTGCAGATACTGCTGGTACCGGTGATAACGGTGCAGACATTTATCCAATGCTCGTAGTTGGTGATGGCGCGTTTACCACGATTGGTTTCCAAACCGATGGTAAGAGCGTGAAATTCACGGTTAACCACAAAAAGCCAGGCAAGGAAATCGCTTCCCTGGATGACCCATATGGTGAAGTTGGATTCTACTCCATCAAATGGTACTACGGCTTCATGGCGCTTCGTCCTGAACGTCTTGGAATTATCTGGACCGCTCTAGTAGCCGTCTAAGATAGGGCCTAACTTCCCCCGAGAGATCGAAACTCTCGGGGGATACCTTTTAACAAAACATAAGGAACTAAATTATGGAAAATGAAATGAACAGTGAAGTTGCAGAAGTAACTATCGAAGAAATGGAAAGCGCAGACATCCTGGCTGAGATTGTAGCTAGTGGCGTCAAGATGCACCATAAGACCGGTAAAACTAAGCTGGTAGCTACCCTTACTGCTATTCGTGCCGGTGAATATTCTCCTGAAGTTCTAGCTCCCGTGGTGGATGACCCAGAAGATTCAGTCACAGAAATCACAACAGAAGAAGCCAATAAGCGGCTAACTAAAGAACAAAAAGCAATGAAGCTCTCACGTATTGTGGTCAGTCCTAATGACCCATTGATGAGCTCATACCCTGGCCTAATCTTTACTGTTGGCAGCTCGTCTATTAATCAAGGTCGTATGATTAAGAAATTTGTGCCCTTCAATAACGATGAAGGTTGGCATGTTCCTCAGATCATTATTGATCAGATCGATAGTGCTGAAATGCAGAAGTTCAAAACAGTCACTATGCCTGATGGTGCTAAAGAAGTGCAGCCGTATTTAACTAAGAAATTCAACGTGCAGCGTCTTCCTGATCTTACCCAACCTGAAATGCAGGCTCTTGCTGCTTCGCAACAAGCTAAGGGAGGCCTCTAAGCCATGCCACTAACTATTGCTGACCTAACCACTAACCTCGCCACCAGCGCTACTTATGATGTAACTGGTGACGGGGTATTTGATGACCTTATGGAAACTATTAATGCCCATATGGCTGCTCAGTTTAACTTAGGTCGCATCACTGGTACGGATTACGCAACAGTGTACCTAACAGCAATTGAAGCTGCTATTGAGCACTCTATTCAATATACGTTAGGTCAGGCAAAGACTAATGCTGAGGTGTCCTTACTATTTCAAAAGGAGATCACTGAGTTTGCTCAAACAGAGGTGGCTACTAAAATAGTTCCAGCCACTGGTAGTATCCTGGATAACCAGGCGACTCTTACAGCTGAGCAAGCTAAAGGCTTTAAGTGGAATGCTGATCAGAAGTATCTTAAAACTTTGTTAGATGCTTGGAGTATTAACATATCCACTGCGGGTGTTGCTGCTACCGGTATTGATGCTATCAATGAAACAGGTACCGATAATATGAATACTCAGATCTCCAATGCGGAGCCACAAGCCTAAGGCATATTCAAATGGCTGCAGTCATTGATCTACTTGAAGATATTGTCGATATTATTATTGCTGTTGTTGAGATAGTTATTGAAATTGTCGAAGCAATAATCGAATTTATTATGTCTTTGTTGGGGTTTGAAGATCAAGTAATAGAATATTTTGATGTACAGAATATTCCGTTATTTGAGAACCCTGAGAGGGGTAGTCCTGATGCCGCAGTGGTTACCAGCGCTGTATTACGAGAAGTAGATATTGCTTCTGAGTTAATCTACGCCGGTACATTTCGAAGCCTTAAAGTTAATTTACGTAGTTTTATAGCATTTATAGATGATGGTAATTACTTTGAGGATTTCCCTAATGTAGAATCTCATATTGCCCAAATAGGGTATGATGATTTAATAGACACCCTCACCACATTAGAAGGGTCTGCCTGTTCTTTAGATCAGACTGCCTTAAAAGCATTAGATAACCAATCTTGGATTGCATCATGGATGCAGGATAACCAAGTATATGATGTTGGTACCAATGAGGTTGGCGCCGGTCGGTATGAGACTGTAACAACTACTCCTATTACCCCGGCCGCAACAGGGTACTCACTAGATGCTGGATCCCCTGCTTTTGAAATATCTATAACAGATGAAGTAGCTACTGAAGACAGTGTGCTTGCTGATCAGAGATGGTCTATACAGTTTAATGGCACTGTGTATAATTCAGGGCCGGATGACTATAGTATTGAAGCTATTGATGCATCTGGGGTAGAGATATTTTTACCATATACTGCCCCTAGTAAGCCTTTGCAGTTACATTATGTTTCATACTATTACGTAAATAGCGCCCCTTCTGATCAGTTTATATTTATTTATAAAGTAGGATCCGGAACATATCCTGTATTGGATGCTGGAGTAGAGCAGCCGATCGATATAGATAACTCAAATCTACAGGCAATGCCTGCTATCCCATTAAGGATATCCAATGTAACTTACACCTCTTTTACCACAGCTAAGAGAGATGCTATCAATGATTTATGTGATTTAGTTGACTTAGATGCAGAGAATATCATTGATGCTATAATGAATGATCCTGGGGTAGTGCCTGGAGATATTGATAACGTATATCTTAATTTTGGTGTACCTCTATGGGATACCACCCAGGCAGGGTTAACATACCTTTTTGCTATGTTTGAGAACCTATTCCCTGCGCAGGGCATTACCCAGGGTGACTATAATGATGCCGCGTCTGGCGATACAAAGCCAACAAATAACTTAATTATAACTACTGCTGATTATAAATCTGTATTTCAATTTAATTATATTACCTTTGAGCACACTACCCTTGCTACGATCGATGGAGATTCAGGTAGTGATGAGAACGGTATATATTATTCAGATATGTCTAAATTTAAAGATGGGATTATAGTTTATGATTATTATATTTCCTCAGGCAAGGGTACGTATAATGTAGGATTTAAGTCAGATACACTTGCTGAGGTCACATTATTCTTAGCAGGCACCGGTGTAGTTAATCCCGGTACCGTTTCAACTGAGGGAGCTGCTTGGATGCAGCCAACAGTTAAAATGCGTTACACTGACACCCTGCAGGAGTCTGATGGGTCTACTAGCACCCTGCGCTACATAACGCCCGACATGGTGTATACAAACGCCTCAGGCACTCTTAGACTCGTCGAGCAGGCCAGTGAGGAAACTACCTCAGGACAGTCTATTACTTACTATTTAGCAGATGAAGATGGGTTAGACGCCTATACAGTTGCTGCACCTATCGCAGTGCTAAAAGTAGTAGATGCTGCTTCTGGTAACTTTAAGATGGTTAAGTTTAACCTGGGTGACAAAGTCGATCTCATGGTTCCACTGCTTTATGAATTTATCCAAAATGGATCTAATCATGACATAAGTAAGCTATTTTTAACTGCCTCACATATATCAATTTATATTGCCAATTACGAAGTTATCGAGCTGAGTATATGGGCCCAGCTACTAATTATTGCTGCTATTGTTATTGCTATTGTCATAATCGTGGTATCTTGGGGTACTCAAACAGGGCCTGTTATGATTGCCTTAGAGGCGATCGTGGCAGGAGTTGCCACAACAGTTATCATCCAGGCAGCTGTAGTGGCTATTTTACAGGGCCTTATAATTGCTTATGCCATTGAACTAATTATCACTGAGGTGGCTAAACATAGCCCAGAGCTGGCAGCAATATTAGCGGTAGCTGCCGCAGTAGTTATGGTTGCTTATGGTAACACTGAAGGGTTAGGTTTATTAGATTATGGTAAGATAGTTGGTCTTGCTATGAAAAACCTTAGTATAGTTGTAAATGTATACGTCGAAGGTTTAGATGAAGAATTAAATTTAGCCTATGAGGCTTTAGTTAAAGACACTGAATTAGAAGATTTATTAGAAATTAAAAAAGACTTATTTCAAAAACCTGATGGTACAGCATTAGATCTATTAAATGGCAGCCTACGTTTACAGCCCCAATTCCCCCTTAGAGCAGAAGAATTCTTAGCCCTGAGTGAAGGGTACATAGAAGCTAATTTTATACAATATGAGCAAACTGCGGGGTATGTTTTAGCTACATCAGGCACAGTAGTTTAGCCATAGAAGTGGACATTAACATTAAAGCACGATAATATAAATTTAACCGAGCTAATTTTAAAGGTATTAACATGACAAATATATACACGGGCGCAGAAGGTTATGGTGCTTTGCGGGACTACCGGGTAAATACCAGTGGGTTTGATAAGGATAAATTCCTTAAATATCGCCCATTGGATCAAGGAGGTACTCGGACATCTTACTCAGGGGAAATAAACCCAGCAGACCGGCTACGTAGTAATCTGCCTGGTAGTTTACCTGGTAATGGTGTGCTTCCTGATCCAGGGTTTGGGTGGAATAAAGGCACAGCTAATACTATTGGTACTGTAGCAAGCGGAGCTGGTGCGTTATTCCAGGGTTATTTAGGCCTTAAAAATTATAATTTAAACAAAGATAATATGGAATTCCAACAAGCCGCCTATAGGGAAAATGTTGATCTACAAAAGAAAACGATCAATAATGAATATAAATCTCAAAATGATTTTATTAAAGCAACCCACCGAGATAAGAATGCCGGTATTCGTAATCTAATCACTTAATTCAGGAGATCACTGATGCCGCCAATTACTTGGAAAACAGTAAACCCCCCTTCCAATGCTGCTGGACTTGCTGGCTTATCTCAAGCAGCAAAGGATGTAGGCGATGGTTTTAGAGGCGTAGGCAAGGCCTTTACTGATTACAGTGATGGCCGTGAAGAAGCAGATACAGATGCCTTGTTAGCTCAAATAGCAGGCGCACCGGATGATGCTGCTCGTGCAGACATAATCTCTCAGGCTAAAAGTGGTTTCCTTGATATGAGCAAGGTGGCTGATGCCCGTACAACTGCTCAAAATCAAGACTTTCGAGTAGATGCTAATGAACGGGCAATAGGGGCTAATGATAGAGCTCAAAATGTTTTTGAATATGATGAAAGTCAGCGTCCTGCAAAAGAAGCAAGATTAAAAGCTAGCGATCTTGCTTTAAAGCAGGATCAAAATATGCAAATTGAGAAATTTATTACAGATGCTCAAGCAGATGCCACTGAGAAAAATGCATTTAATAAAGCTCAAAAAATAGCGGCAGTACCTATTCCTACTCGAGAAGAAATACTTGCTTCTTTGGGAGGTAACCCCTCTGTAGCAGCTACGCCTCCTATTACCTCTACAGCAGCCACATCACCTATTGATGTAGCAGTACAGCGAATTGCTCCTGTAGCTGCTCAGACGGCGCCCGCTACCTTTGAGCGGGCTATTCCTGGATTGCTGCAACGAGAAGGTGGATACGTTAATAATCCTGCTGATGAAGGCGGTGAGACAAATTTTGGAATATCCTCTAAATGGAACCCAGGGGTCGATGTTAAAAACCTCACTCCTGAAAAAGCATCTGCTATTCATCGCAAAACCTGGGATAATATGAATATTGACCAGTTACCGGATCAGTTAAAAGATAGCGCATTTGATGCCGCTA
>Ga0307984_1000187_pt1 | contig 26265 bp, 21 predicted proteins | sample EllFjometageno78_FD_203169 | JGI IMG/M metagenome (GOLD analysis project Ga0307984, IMG submission 203169) | Marine microbial communities from Ellis Fjord, Antarctic Ocean - #78 | ecosystem: Environmental > Aquatic > Marine > Unclassified | place: Southern Ocean | collected 2014-10-09
TAAGTCTCCACCATCAGAAATAGTAGAACCATTAATTGTTATGTCATCTACTGTAAGAGCTGTAAGAGTACCAACACTTGTTATGTTAGCTTGTGCAGCATTTGTTAATGTACCCGCAAGTATAGAACTTACTGGGATTTTCTTTAAATTGTTTGAGTCACTAACGTCTGCAACCATAAGTAGGTCGCCTGTTGCTGCCGTAACGGCTGTTAGTGATGTGATGACTGTTATGTCTAAGTGTTCTTCTGATATTGCATCGTCAGCTATTTTAGCTGCTGTAACTGCATCTGCTCCAAGTTGGGCAGTTGTGACTTGACCGTCATCTATATGCTTAGTAAGAATACTATTTTGTGCTATCTTTGTTGAGGTAACGGCATTGGTTGCTATATCTGCAGTCGCAACTCCACCGTCAGCTATTTTGCCTGATGTTACTGCGCTGTCTGATACTAGACTACTTGATACTTTGGTTAGTGCCATAATTAACTTACTATGGTTCTATCTGTGCTTCTTCTCCAGTTGGTGCCGTCGCCAAAGGCTAATACTGCACCACCTGTTTCGTCAGAAACAAAGATAACTCCGCCTGCGACTGCTGTTGGCAATGATGCAACAGCGTAGCTTTTAACTTTTAATACATCAGGCATTTCTAGAACGCCTGACAATTTAGCAGAAGTAACACTACTGTCAGTAGGTACATTGATACTTGTTTGAGTAAATATCATTACCTCTACGGTTGATGTTGAAGGTGGTGCTTCTGAGAATGTTATTGTAGTACCTGAAGTAGCATAACTTCCTTTCTGCTGATATACACCATCTATAAATACTTGTGTATTGTTTTCTGTAATTGGGGCTAATGAAAGAGCAAAGGCTACTCTGCTACCATTAACGTTGTTTGGACTTGCTGTTGAACTTGAATAAGTATCAATGTTAGTGTTACCACCAGCTACAAGAGCTTTTACGTGGTGAACTACTACAGTCCTAGTGTTTGCGGGCGCTGTATCAAAAGTAATTCTAGCACCATTTAGTACATAGTCTGTCTTGTTTTGATATACACCTTCAATAAATACCATTAGGTTATCTTCGCTATTCGGTATTTGACTTAAATCTACATAAGCTTGAGACCCATCTCCTGTGAAAGTTTGAGTAGTGAAATTAGATTCACCTCCGCCAATTCCTCCCCAGCTACCAGAGTATCCCTCAAATAAATTATTATCAGTATTAAATCTTATCATTCCAAGAGCTGCACTACCTGGTCTTTGAGCAACTGTCCCATCAGGAAGTCTCAATGTACCAGTACCACTAAGTACTATATTGTCAGCAATTTGATCTCCTGTGATTTGATTATCATCAATATGTCTAGTAAGAATTGAATTTGATGCAATTTTAGTTGCGTTTACAGCGTTATCGGCTATGTTTGCTACTGTGATTGTGTTGGCTGCTATTTTAGCTCCAGTAACACTTGCGTTTACTATAGAAGCTTCTACGACTGCACTTGCTGCTAGTTCGTCTGCTCCGACTGCGTCGTCTGCTAGATGTTCGTTTAATATGCTACCGTTAGGTATCTTTGCTGCTGTTACTGAGTTGGCTGCTAGTAGTCCGGAAGTGATTGCTCCTGTGGCTACCATTCCAGTCTCTACTGCTCCACTTGCTATTGTTAATGCTCCGCCTGCTGCAAGAGTTGCATCGCCTGACATTGCAACATTGTCCCAGCTATTACTTCCATCGTATATTAACATGTTACCACCAGCTAGTGATGATATTGCTGTGTCTGTTAGTGCTGATAGTGTAGAAACAACACCTGTTAAGTTTGCTCCATTACCATAAAAGTTTGCACCTTGTATGTCTGCGTAAGATGCAATAGTAACATTACCTGCTGTTGTTCCATCCTCTGATGTATTGATTGCACTCCATCTGTCTGAGCTTTCGTCCCATATAAAACCTGTGTTTGCTGCGCTTCCTCTTTCTACAATAAGACCTGAATCTTTACTAGGTGTTCCTGTTTCTCCAGAGGATAATACTGTTAGTGGGTCTGCCACTGATACGTTTGTTGTGTTTACAGTTGTAGTTGTACCTGATACTGTGAAGTTACCATCGACTACTAAGTTACCTGTAACTGTAGGGTTAGCATCTAGTGCTACACTTACTTGATTGTTTGATACAGTAGTAGTTATATTACCACCACCAGCTACTGTTAATGTGTCTGTTCCAATTGTTACTACATCGTCAGAACCTGCATCGGCTCCTACTGTTAGGCTACCAGCTACTGCTGCTGTTGAAGCTCCTGTAATTCTTCCATCTGTGTCTACTACTAAAATAGGGACAACGGAAGCTGAACCATATGTTCCTGCTGATACTGCTGTTGCTGTTAGCTGAGTAGCTCCAATAGAGCCATCTGCTATTTTAGCTGATGTGACAGCGTTGTCTGCTATCTTAGATGTAACTATTGCTCCAGTACCTATCTTAGCTGCTACGACTATTCCGTCTGCTATAGCGGATGCTGTACCTGTTAAGTTACCCGTAACATTACCTGTTACTGTTGCTGTTAGTACGCCTGTGACTGTTGCACCTGCGGCTGTTGTTTCGAATTTTTTGACGTTGTTATGGTATAAGTCTACTGACCCATTAGCTGTTGCTACTACCATAGGCTCTGCTCCAGCCATTAATGATATACCTGAATTTGTTTTTAGTCTTAAATCTCCTGTACCATTATCTTCTATATAAGAGTTAGAAGCATCATGATAGATTAGTAAGTCTTGACTAGTACCTAATTTAAGTTGTGCATTGTCGTTGAGTAATACATGCCCTGTTAGAGTTCCTATTTGGTCTGCGTTTACTGCATCGTCTTGTATATGTATAGTTCTAACTGCGTCTGTTTTTAACTCTGATGCATCTATTGAGTTAGCAGCGATAAGTGTGTGTGTAATTGAATTTGCAGCTAGTGAAGCAGTACTGACAGCTCCAGAAGCTATTTCTCTTGCTGTGATGTTATTTTCTGCGATGAGTGCTGATGTTATTCCGTTTATAGCTGGAAATGTATCTATCGGTCGCTTACCTATATATGCCATTTTATGATTGCTCCATTACTGATACGATAGTGTCTATCGATGCTGCTGTGTTTGATAGGACTTTAATTTTATCACCTGTTTCTAGTACTAGCTTTTGGTCTCCACCTACAGCGACTAATGCGCCCCCAAGAAATACTTGAGCAGCTTTTACTATATGAAAAGTAGCATTAGCAGAAGAATCAAAGAATTTTATAGTTACTTCTACAGGGTTAGTGCTTGACACATTTGCGCAAGTCAATCCTATTACTGTAGCTGTAACGCCACTTCCTGCTGTATAAACGTCTACTGATGATGTGCCGGTAGCTGCTGCTCCAGCGTTTTTAAATGCATTTGCCATTGTTTTATCCTAGTGCTATTGCGAGTGCTATTGCATCATCTTCTGATGCGTCTATCGCTTTGATTACGTTGCCAGTAGTTTTTATATATATTTTACCATCTACTGCGCTGATTGCTAATTCCCCAACTACTAAATCTCCACCTACGGGAGCTGTAGTGTTAGTAGTATTTCTTTTTAGCTTAATTACTTGAGACATTAGCTATATGTTCCGCCATCAATGTTTTGCATTTGAAAGCCTGAACCTGTTGATACTAATATTTGTCCAGTTGAACCATGAGAAGTTAATCCTGTTCCACCATAAATTGAACCTATTGCAGTTCCCTGCCAAGTACCACTTCCTATTGTTCCTACTGTTACTAGATTAGATAATGTATCTATAGCAGCTTCTAGTGTATTTTCTGTTGTTGCATCTATTCCATCTACGTTTTGCAGTGTTAAATTTCCACCGCTATCTGAGAAAGGAATTGAACTACCTACTTTAATACCTGTATTACCTGCTTCTATATTAGCTTTTAATGTACCGATAGTACCACTAAATACATTATTAGTATCAGTAGCATTTGGTATCATAGTAAACTTGCCATCAGAATCATCATAACCCATAAAGGCAAATTTAGCGCCTCCACTGTTATACTTCATCTTAATACCACGATCTAAGTTATCGTCACTACCAGAAACACCAAGTTCAAATATTGGGTCTGCTATTGCAACAGTACTTGAATTAACAGTAGTTGTTGTACCACTTACTGTCAAGTTACCTGTAACTGTTAGATTATCTCCAACTGTTACTTCTGAAGTTGTATGTCCTACTACTACTGGAACACCTGAAACATTTGCTCCAATTTTTATTCCACCTGTAGTATCACTAGTATCTATAGTGACATCATCACTTGCATCAACATCAAAAGTAGTAGCATTTATATCTACTGCTCCATCTACTGTTAGTGAACCGTCTATATCTGTGTTATCTAAGTTTGAGACTCCATCGACATCAATATTACCTGATACGTCTAATGAGCCTGCATCTAATTCGCCCGTCAAAGTAATATTTCTAAAGCTTCCTATATCTTTATTACTATCTACTGCTATTACTTTACTTGCTACTACTGTACCTAATGCGGTACCGTCTAAGTAGTTTAGTTCTGTTACGTTTGTTGTTATGCCGTCTAGTGCATTTAATTCTGCCGCTGTTGAGGTTACTAAAGTATCATTTCCTGAGGTACCTAAGTATAGTGCTGGTGTTCTTAATTCAGAAGTTGACTTTGCTGCGTTTACGATTAAAGCTGAACTTGCTGTTGTTGTACCATGTACGTGATCTAATAGATTTGAAAAGTAATTACCGCCAATTACTGTTACTGCATTTGAATTTGCTGGGTCTCCAATGAATAATCTTTGGCCCAGATTACTTTGACTACCAGCTCCACCTGAATAGGCTAGCTCTCCTGCGTTTAAAGACGAAGGTGCGGTAGTACCTGTCGTTCTTTTAATTTTAATTATGTTTACTGCCATTGTTTTATCCTAGAATGAGCCACCGTCCATAGTGAAACTCGTAGGGGATGAACCCCCTGCTGAGGCAATTATATGCCACTCGTAACTATCTGTACTTACTTCTCTATATACGTATAGTAGTTCTGTAGAGGTATTGTACCACATATCTCCTTGTTGCAGGTTATTACCTGAAGGTGTTGCGGCTTGTCTGAAAAATTGGTCTGCTAAGTCTGCTAGTGCATCTTGAACATTTCCACCGGGTAGAGTTCCATGCTCTGTGTATGTTACATCAGAAGCTAGTCCTAGGGCGGTGATTAAATCTGTACTTGTTGTTACGGTTATTGGATTATCACTTCTATCTAGAGTGACTGCTGTATTAGACTCATTAACAGTTACATACGTTGGAGTTTCAGTAACTGTGACTGTGACTGACATTATCTTGTTACTTGAGGAGTAACTGTTACTTTGCCTTGAAGTATTCTTGTTACAGCTCCTGAGCTTGCTGTTATCTCTATATCATATACATAGATACCTTCTTCGAGGTTTCCTGAAGCTGTTGCAGTCATTGATAGAGTTAACTGACCGGCACTAGCGTTTGTTACTGATGCTGTGATTGTGCCTATGACAGTATTTGAGTCGTGACTCTGTCGCATCTGAGACGCAGCCGAGTACCCAGATAAGTTCATAACTGAAGCGTTTTCTTTCAGGGTTAGAAGCCGTGTGAATGTCGCTCCTTGCTCTATCGTAAAATTGTAAGTTCCTGCAGCCATTATATTATTTTCTCCATGTTTACAATTATACCAAAATTTAAGGTATCTGTCAAGAAATATTTTCTAGATGGGGGTAGGGTAAATTCATTAAGATGAGTATTTATCCTTTACAGCTTTTCTACCTAAATAGAAACCACCGGTTTTGGCATCTGCTCCAAATTTATCTGAATCTATATCATGGTACAGTAAGTCTAGTTGTTCTTTTAAATGAGCATAGTATAAAACTCTTTTAGTGTCTTTAGTAGCACCTGTTTTTGTTAGATTTATATTCATTCTCCATACCTCTTAATTATTATCTTTTGTGTTCCCCAGTTCTTATACCCTACCTTTTTAAGGTCTACAGTATAACTTCCTGGTTCACTTGCTGTTAGTGTTAGAGTTGTATCACTCATTGTTCCTGCGGAAGCTCCATCTATGAATACTTGCGTACCTGTGGGAAGTCCTGTTACATTTACTACAGCATCGACTGTCGGTACAGTAGTACTAAATGTAGGGTCGAATATTGTTTTCTCTACTATATCATTCCCAGCAGAATTTACCCAGAAATCATTATCACTAGGTATAGTTTCTGTATCTTTTTCTAGATACGTTAAGCCTGCGTCTGCCTGCTCTGTTTTGTTTGTGTCGTCTATGTTTGCATTCGTAGACCAAGCAATTAGCTTAGTTGAATTATCATAGAATATGTGCCATGTTGCCATTATAAACTTTCTCCATTTAAAAAATTTTCTGTGTGAAATATCACGTACGAATAAAAAATTACCGCACTACCGTTTGAATTTATAGAACTAGTACTAGCCGTAATGTCTGAAGCACCAAAGTAGTTACTTAACTTTAGTGTGTTAGTATTTGGGGCATATACACTAAGACCTCCAAACTCCTCGTAGCTTTCAGACTCTTCTTCTTCTTCATCTCCCTCATTAGTTGTTTCAATATGTACTACTTCTATTGTACTAGGGCTCCATACCGCTGTTGCTACTCCACTGCTTATTTCAGTAGCCGTACACCATCTAACTGCATAAGCAGGAGTGTACCCTAAGTTATGTGTTATAGTAGCTTCATCAGCTGTATAAGTTACTCCTCCAAAAGAGTAACTAGCGTTAGCTGGAGCGTCGGGTACTAATATACCCTGTCCATATGAATGTACATTTAATCCATTTGCTGCATTGGAGTCAAAGGACAAGGGAGTAGTAGAACTACTAGCTGTTACATCAACTCCACTCTTAGAAACAAATAATCCATAGTCACTTCCTCTTTTACCTACTATTACTCTATTTGCCATTAAAATCTCGCATTGTTTGAAAAGCTAGGCATTACTGAAAAGCTTACTGATACTGTTGCATTTGAAGTTAGATTAGTAATATTTATCGCAGAAGTACTAAATGAATTTATTGTGAAAGACCCTGACGTTAAACCTGTTTGAGAACCACTAGTATCAGCTGCGAGTCCCAGGAAAGGAATTATTCCAAATCCCCAGTTAAAATTAGTAAAGGATAAGTTTACAGTAGCGCCTGCTGATATTGTACTGGTTGCAGAGGCTGTTGCAGTACCTGTTACAGTTTGTAGTTGAAACATTCCTTTTATATCCGCACTAGCTCCTTTATCTGTATCAAATATTAAGTTATCATCAGTACAGGTAAGAACGTTTTGTCCTGGTTTACTTATCCATAAACCAAATTTGTCTGTGCCACCTCTTTGAGATGTTCCTTTACCTAGTAGTACTCTATTTGCCATGATTATCCAAAGTAAGTACTGTTCATATACCCATAGGCACAAGGAATCCTTAACACAAAGTAACTTGCATTAAATACATTTTCTTGTGCGGTTGATACTCCGTCTAAGGACCTACCATTACTAGGACTTGCTCCTGATAAAACGCCACTACTATTATTGCTTGCTATTTCAATTGTTGCAGGAGTCACAGTACTAGCTGTTGTTTTCCATGTACTTATCTGGTTTGTATACCCACCATCTTCATTAAAATTATTAGTACCATCACGTTCCCCCATATTTTTCTCAGTAATTATTACTAGAGGAGGATATCCTAAACTAGATTTACTTCCAGTAGTTAAAAAGTTATCTGCAGAGTCGCCTAGATTTAAGCCTTTAGCTCCAGCATATACTAGTCCTGATCTGTGTGAGGTCGAATCAAATAGAAGTTCTTTTCTAGCGCAGTTTAATACGTTATGTCCTTCTTTAGAAACAAAAACTCCATAGTCACTTCCTCTTTTACCTAATATTACCCTATTGCCCATTATGAATCCTTAATTAATATTCTTTCGTTTACGTTATCTATTTCTATTTTTGAGTTAGATATCTTATTTGCTGATATTGTCCAAGCAGCTACAGTACCTGATGTTGCTGCTCCTACTGCTCTAATTGTTGCAGTTGAATCATTATTTACACTTCCTAAACCTACGTCACCTGCTGTTGTGTTAGTGTTCAAAGTATTAGTAGCACTAAGATCGGTACTACCTATAGTTAGAGTTCCTCTAAATCCTGCGCTTCCATCAGCATTTACAAAGAACTTAGGAGTATGTATACTACCACTAGAAGATATTGTTATGTGCCCGTTTGAGGCTGTATAACCACTAGTATCTTTTGTACCTGAGAATATTGCGCTGTTATCTATACTCCAGCCTCCAAGTGTTCCACCTGTTTTATTAGCTGAGTTAGCTGCTGTTGCTGCGGCTGATGCTGTTGTTTTGCCGTTCGCTGTTGAATCATCTGTAGCTCCATCTGCTACATTTAATGTGCTTCTTACGGCCGATGCATTTCCTATAGTTATATTACCGTTAATACTTAATGTAGTTCCGTCCCATACGAATTTATCTTTTAAGGACATCTTACCACTATTGTCTACATAGAAAGCTGTATTTGAGTTTCCGTGAGTACCAGTACCTATAAATATTTTACTAGAATTTATTGTTATGCCGCCAACAGTACCTCCTGTTAGGGCGTCCCCAGTTACTCTTAGTAAATCAGTACTTAATCTTGCTGCAGCAATTGTTCCTGTAGTTATACTACCACCACTGATAGCAGTTACGTTTGCATTTACTTGTGAGCCTATAATCGGGCTAAAGCTTGTGCTTCCGTTTGTAAGAGTGCTAGAGTTACTGAAGGTTACAAGTCCGCTAAATCCTATTGCTTGTGTTGTACTTCCAAAAGATATAGTCTGACTACCATTAAAAGCAGCTTCGACTACTGTTACATCTACGTACCAGTACTTGTTTGAGTTTCCACTTGCATAAGTAGGAGTTGAATGTGACCAGCCACTTAGTATAGTACCTAGAGTACCGTTGCCAAAGTTAAAGCTATTAGTATTTCCAGATGCAGGTGCTGTTGGGGCACTACTTGCTGCTGCTGTATGATTTAATCTAAATATTATTGTACGAGGTCCTGTTGCTCCTGCATCTCCATTATCTCCATCCTCTCCAGCTGCTCCTGTTGCTCCTGTCTGTGTTTTTGTAAATGTTTGTTTCTTTGTAACTGTTTGTGTATTTGCTACATTTATAGAGTATGTTATACTTGCTGTTGCTGCTGTGCAACTATTGTGGTCAGCAAATATTACTATCTTTGAACTAACAGATGCACCATTATTACTTGATTTTGTTATATTTGTATCATCTGTTACAGTAACTTTAAATTGAGAAGAACTTGGAGTACCTGTTAGTACACCAGTTAATTGAGTAGACCCTCTGAATACTTCAAATGTAGTACCTGTTCCAGAATAACTTGTTGGAGAACCTGCAACGTTTGCTGGTATAGCGTGAGCTTCATTACTACATATTACTGTAAATGCATCATCACCGTCAGCTCCAGCTGATCCAGCTGCTCCAGGTTTAACTGCAAATATACTTATTGTATCAAAAGCTACTTCTGTTTGGTTGCCTTCAGCTATTCCTACTCTTAAAGTTTTAGGAGTAGTAAAATGACTACTAGGCACAGGGAAACTAAATGTGTCTCCATTAGCACTTGAGCCATCACTATAAGAGCCCTCATCTGATATGCCATCACCTGTAAATCTAAAGAATCCATTTGTAAAGTCTTGCGAAGCTGCAGTTAGTACTATAGAACTACCAGGGTTAGGGTTGCTACCCGCTGCGTCATATACTATTGAGTAGTCGGCTGCTGTTAGTTGTACAGATTTAGAACCAGTACCTGCTGCTCCTGTTGCTCCTTCGTTAACTCTTGATACTGTTACTTTACTTGTGTACGTATCATCCGCTCCTGCTGCTCTCTCTGCGGAACTTGAAGTAACCGTAGCTGTTATTACAACAAGGGCATTACTACCCATATTAGCTTTGCTTAAAGCTCTAGTATCTCCGCTACCGGTTAGAGTAACTGTAGGAGCTGTAGAGAATGTTACTGAGCCTGCTAAGTTATGTCTTTTTGCTGTAAGAGCTATAGAACTTGGAGTCTGTATTGTTCCTGAACTATTAGCATTAAATACATTAGCATCACTTTCTAGTATTACGTCATATAGACTACTAGGTATAACTGTTGTTGCATTTGCTGAACCATGAAAAGCGGAGTATAAAACTTTAACTTTATTACTACCACCAGAAGTTAGTACTACACTTTTTCCATGTCTTATCCAGTAGTATCTTGCTGCTCCATCTTCACCAACGTTATGCTGGTATACTCTTGTTATACCTTGAGTTTTATGTAGTAGTGTTCTATTTGCTGCATTGCTATTTGGACTTACATATATTTCTGTAAACATATTATCTGTAAAGCTTGTGGTATTAGTCCAAGCTAAGTCAATACTACCAACAGCTTTTGCTGTAGCAGATAAATTGCTAGGTGTTCCTGGAGACGGTGTAATTCCTGATCTTTGGTCATTCCCAGATATACTAGGTAAGCTAGGTTTAGATATAGTATAAAAACTATCATCATACTCTGACGCTTGGATACTGGCACTGCAATCTTTTTGAAAGGATATATTAGTAATCCTAAATTTCTTTCCAGAAAAACCAAATTTATTATGAGTGATAGCTATTGTATCGCCTGGTAGTAATAATAAAGACTTAGGCCCGATTTTGAAACTTATTGTCATTCCGAATCTTGATTTACGCAAGAAGTTTTCTACATTTATTCTAGCATTATAATAACTAGCTACTGAAGCAATATTTACTGTTCCACTCTTTATAACATTCTTATCTGCTCTTAAGTAATTTGAATCGTAAAAAGTTACAGCAGTTCCTTTAAATTGGTTGCCTGGGTCTAGTATACTAGTACTTACTGTATTATATGATTTAGAGGGTCCTTTATCATCTATCTTAATTGTTCCTATGATATCCTGTTCTGAAATATTCCTTGGATTAATCTCTGACCCTTTAGTATATCCTGTATCACTAGAGGTTGCTATGTCTGACACTATAGCATCTGAAGTTGTTTCTACTCTAAGTGCGTACTTACCAGCTTCGTATGATAACATGCCATTAAAGTTTCCTAAGAAGGCATTTATATTTTCAAATACTGATTGTGATGTATCTATTACACATGATGTTTGGTGACGAGTAACGTTTCTTTGATGTGGAGAGTTCCATCCTAAGTATCTCCAATACTGTACAAAGTCTGAGTCGAATAAGCTGTAGCCAGTATCAAAACTTTTGTTTGCTACATTATACTCAGCAAGAGGGTTTAAGTAAATACCATCTAGTACTCTTGAATAGTTTACTGCTGTACTGTCTATACTACCATTTATATTTCTGTATAAAGGTATAGCTGTTATATGTTTAAAACCATTAGCTGTTTGTCCTGAAGCGTGAGTTGGTTCTGTAGATTTAGCTCCTGCAGTTGTACATCTATAGTAGCCTGTACTTTTACCTGTAAATACTATATCTCCTAATTCATAGGAATGAGTATTCTTCATAAACTTTTTAGTAAATTTGCCAAAAACTTCTTCAAATACTGTATAGTCTGTACCTGCTGAATCTGAGAAATCTCCTTTGGACTTTACTAGTCCTTGAGCTACCACTGCTCCTGAAGATGCTCCATCAACAGTTAATACATATCTGTGCCCTACTGTAGGAGTTTTATTACCACAAAGTGTTTGAGTACCTCTAGTATCGCAAGTTCTAGCTGCTTGAAGAAAATCACTCATAGATATATCTATTTTTTTATCTAGTCCTTTTCCATATATTGGAGAAGTCATGTAGTCTAGTAGTTGTATTGCCGGATTTATGCTTACTCTTTTATCATCTTGTTTTATTGCAGGTAATAGCTTATATGTAAATACTGCTCCGTCTACTATTACTTCATCATCTGGGTCAGGTGCTTGCCCTTCTGCCCAAGGCTGTGATACGGTAACTACTTTTTCTGATCCACCTAAATAGTCTACTACCTCTCTAGTGTATACTACATTGCTTTTTACGCCATCTGTTACTACTGTTTTTGTAACCTCGATTCTCATACCGTTATATGCATCATTTGTTGCACTAGCTCCACTTGCTAGTTTTATTCTGTCTTTTGAAACTATTGTTTTAGTTCCTGTAGTCACCCCTGTAGCATCTCCACCTGTATGAGTACCCGTAGTACTATTAAAATCTAATCCGAAACTTTTATCATAATAAGGCTCATTTGGGTCTGTAAAGGCAAAGTTGTATAATGCACTAAAGTCATAGAAACCACCTACTAGCCAATTTGGATTAGTACCTGTTGCTACAGTCATTGCGCTGCCTGCACTACCTGATACTGTTACATCTATTGTTAAAGTAGCAGGAACTGTTCCTGAGTGTGCTACATAGTTATATGTTACCATATCCCATCTGTTTGTTCCATCTGTCATGTAGAAAGCAGTAATAGCTGGTACACCATCTGAGTATCCTAAATTAGGTGCGGTACTGAATCTAAATCTACTTCTTACATTTTTATTTGAATCTGTAAATGTCCACTTATCTATAATTATTACATCATCATTTATAATAGCATTTGTATCTGTTCTTTTTAAGTCTACCTTATCTCCAACCTTGAAGTTAGTAGCAGCCTGGCTTCCTGCGCCTGAATGGTCATAACTATAGTCGTAGTTATATGAAGATATTTCTTTCCCTCTTACTACGTACTCTATCTCTGGTACTGTAGTAGCATCATCTGCTATTTCGCAGTCCATTACTATATAGGCTGTGTCTAATAATCTGTGATTAGGACTCCAGTATTCTGAGTCTGATGCAAAATAATCTGCTTGTCTTTTAAATTTAGGACTTTGAGCTATACTTACTAAAGTGTCATCTGCTTTTTGGTCTCTTTTTCCTGTATGCATAGTTAGATGTATAGTATTAGGACTACTTAAAGATAAAGTTTCTCCATGTACAACACCTGCGCCATTAACGTCAGTAGCTGTTAAACTTGAAAGACCACTGTTTACTGTATGGTATTTACCCAAGAATTCATCGATATACTCTGCCTCTGGTTGCCACCCTCTTATACCATAGCCTTTAAAGCCATTATTATAATCATAGTTAGTACCTGTTGAACCTGATACTCCAGAACCCGACCTTTTTACTCCACCAACAGTTGTTCCTAGGTCTTGTCTTCCTCTACAAAATACTTCAATTCCATCATCAGGAGTAGTTACAGTGTCATCTCTATCATCGGAATCTTCTTTATTTATACAAACTGTAGGACTTCCATCAATATATACATCAAATAGTCCAGCGATTTCTCCTTCGCATAAGGCATAAGCTATAAATATATTATTAGCGTCGTTTGATTTTGTATCAACAAATATAGGTAATCCTGCAATTCTTTCTACTCCGTATACTACTGGTAAGTATTTGCCTTGTAGGGAGAAATTAAGATTTACATCTCTTTCTACTTCGACATCTACCATTTGTTGATTTACTTTTGTTTTAAATAGTTTCTTTTTGGTTTTTATCTCTAGTTCTTGTTCTATAGCAGTATATACAGCTAGTATGTTTGTTGTTTGTTCTGAGTGCATGAAGCCTAAGTCATTAGCATACTCAGGTCTTATAGCTGCTTCAGGTTGCCCTCTGTTGTTTGCATCCGCAGCTCTATGAATCTTATCATTAGATATTCTTCCTCTAACAGCAGCGAAGTCTCCCCAGTGACTGGTAAGCATCCACTTAACTAGTAGTCCTTTTGTTGGGTTATCAGTTATGCTAGTAGAGTTTATTATACCTTTAAATACCATTACAGGGCTTCCTACTATTACCCCACTATCTGCATCTAGGAAGGCTTTGTATACAAATACTTCTCTATTATGATAAGACTTTAGAGAACCATCATTAATTTCCCCTAAAGGACCTTTTAACTCATCAGATACAACTTTTATAGTTATTGTAGTTCCTGAACTTTGATTGATAACAGCATCGTCTATTACACCTAAGCTAATTACTGTATTATTTGTTTTTATACCATTTATTCTGTAGTGCTTTCCATTCATGCTACCACCCGTAATAAGTATTTTATCACCTTCTCTAAATCCTTCATCTGTTAGACTTATATAAGAAGGTACAGTTAAAGTACTTGCACTTGCGTTTGCTACTATAGTATTATTAGTTATTATATTATTTAGTGATTCTGATGAAAAGGTTAAAGTCATTCCAGAAGCTCTAGCTTCTACTGTTTCGGAATAGCTACTTACATCCATTATTTTATCAGCTACATATGTTTGGCTGCCATTTCCATTTCCGTCCATGTTTTTACTTTGGTCATCAAATGCAACATTATAGGATGCATCTGTGTAGTAAGCATAGCGTACTGCATCAGTACTAAACGAGCCATCTAGTAAAGCCTTACTAGGTCTCTCGAACTTTATTAAATGACAATAAGCAAATGGCTCGTTGTTTATGAGTAACTTTTTTAAGTTTGTTGATAGATTTCTTTCTGCCATGTTATGCCTGCGCTTCTTCTAATTTTAGTGAAAATGTGTAAAGGTTATTAGTACCTAGACTATATGATTGAACATCACTTGTTAACATCACTCTTATTAGAGGACGATGGTAGTCAATGCCAGCCCCTGATGAGGTAGCACGTTGTAAATTGGGGGTAAAGTAAATAAGTCTTTGAGCCGTGGTAGGTTGAGAATGCAGTCCTGAATGGTATGCACCATTAGTCATTACTCGAGTAACCCTATAAGCTTTAGTATGTAAACTATCATTTGTGTCTGTTATTGTAAACATGTCCCCTGGTTGAGGAGTTGTATTTTGATTTGTAGAATGTCCTGCTTGTAGCATGAACTCTCCGCCTTGATTTAATGCAGTGCCCGCTGTAGGAGTATTACTAGCTGTATGCGTAGTAAACGCTGCGTTTCTTGATGTGTATTGATTTGGTAGCTGTATAAAGAAAGGTTTTAGTCTACCCTTCTGTGCTAGTAGAAAATTATAGATTGGTTCAAATTGGTCTCTAGTCATCGGATTGTAGGTTACATTTATAGTCCACTTATGTCCTGCTGCTGCTCTTGTTATTGTACGCCCACTATTAGTTCTTGAAACTTGTATAGGGGAAGTAGAGTCAAATTTAACTGACTTAAAGCCGGGCCCATTAGTTCCTCCATTTCCTGTTGTTAATGGTTGACCACCGGGTCCTGTTGGATTATTTGGGTCTGGTAGTATGTTTTGAAAACTTGTATACGCTGCCATTAGATTGACTCTCCACCATAAGAATTAGTATTCACGCCTTCCATAAATTCTTCTCCATGCTCATTTGCTGCTTCTCTTATCATTCCGATTATATTTCCTCTTTGTGCTACTAGTAGTTGTTCTACTCCAGCTGCGTCTACTGCATTAATTGTAAAGTTTACATTTGAACTGCCACCAATCTTATCATTAGGTGTTACTTCAAAAGGACTTAATGGGGTTATTATTTCTGGACCTCTTTCTCCTACTAGTACTTCTCCTCCGGATGCATAAGACTTCATTCCTGCTGCTGCTCCTGGTACAAAGTTATTAGCATTTGATCCCACTCCAGCTCCACCTCTTAAAAATGCTGTTTCTCCTGATGACGCCCCTTTAGAAGTATCTACTCTATTATCTCTTTTTCCTACACTTATTTCTGAAGGTGCTCCGCCGCCGCCTATAGAACCTCCACCCTGATAGCTTGTTCCTGCTACCATGGCTAATTGAGCTGCTCCCATTCCTAGTATTATTGCTCCTAGTGGTATTCCAAAGAACCCAGTTTCACCTAAAGTTTTCATATAAGCAACAGCTGTATTTACAATTATAGAAGCCATTTGTATTTTCTTGTTTCTCTCAAAAGCTTTTCTTTCCATAGCTTCTTTCTTTTTCTCTAGTGCTGCTATTTTTGCTAAAGAATCTTTTGATTTTCCGTCTTTCTTTTTCTCTGCGGCTATCTCTTGATCTACTGCTCCTATTCTTTGTTTTGAGGATGCTGCTGATAAGGCTCCAATAGAGCTTATTATATTTCCAACGGCTGCTAGACCATCGGCCATCTTCGTCATTCTTTCACTATGTGCTTCGGTTCCACTTTCTGTTTCTTCTCCAAAAGCTGCAAATCCTTCTGACATGCCTTCTATACTATCTGTAAATGTTGAACCCATAAAGGCAAAAGCAGATATTACAGCACCTTCTTCTCCAAACATGTCCTGTATCATTAGTCCCATACCTGATAAAGCTTGTGTTGCTTGGTCTATTTTACTAGTTGGAATCAGTTCTTCTTGTGCTGCTCCTACTCCGGTGATTTGTGCGTTTATAGCCTTCTTCTCATCATCTGTTTCAGCATTTTTAAGTTTTTCTTGTAAACCTGTCATTTGCTTATCTAAGTTTTCTTTCATTGATTTTCCAAAGACTTGGTCTAAAGCATTAATCATTCCAGTAGCTCCTCCAGCCTGTGTAAAGGTTAATCCCATGCCACCTAAAGTTGTTGCGAAAGCTCCATCTAAAGTTAAGGCGGCTTTTTGTATTGTTTTCTGTATTATTTCATCTTGTTTCTTTAGAGCGTTATCTGAAATTGTTACACTCTTTCCTAGTGCTGTATTTAAGGCTTTTAGTCCCGCTGTTCTTTCAGGGTCTGATGTACCTAATTCATTAATTTTATCGTTGTTTATTGCTGTTTCTACAGCTACTCTTGCTTTTAGTAATTCATGTTCTGCTGCTATGATTTGGTGTTTAATACCTGCTTCTTGTACAGCAAAATCAAAAGCTACAGAAGCTGCATTCATTTGATTAGTTGAAGCTTGCATGCCATTTGCGTCACCACCAGTTGCTAATCTACTATTTCTTTTTAGTAGTAAATCACTTATAGCTGTATCAAGTGTTTGTATTTCTTTTAAAACTCCAATTTGCTTCTGAAGAACTTTTAGTCCTTCCATTCTTATTTCTATATTTTCACTTTCTATAAGACTGCTTTTGTTGTTTAATTTTGCTATTTCTTCTAAGTTGTTCTTATAGTTTTGTACTATTTCTAAGTCATCTGGATCTAGTGTGCCCGCTGGTTTTGCCTCTAAGGCTTTTACTATTGCTTCTGATAATTTATTTTCTCTTTTTAAGTTGTCTATTCTTGTTTCATCCATTGCTAGCTCTACTTTTCTTTGAGCCATTAGTACGTCTGAATTTTTTGCCAGTTTTAATACTTGTTTTATTCTTTGCTTATCAAAAGAACTTCTTGTTTTAAAAGTAGAAGAAGCCACTTTTGCCGCTTTAATTAAACCCTCAACTTCTTCTATGTTTAACTCTATTAGTCTTCCTATATTCTTTTTCTCAACACCATAACGCAGTTTGTTAGCAGCAATTGCTTTGGTTAAGCTGTCAACTTCGTCATCATCACCTTTGGCTTTTGCCTTGTTGAGTGCTTGAGTTTGTGAAATGATCATAGCATTTTGGTTCACCATTCTTTTTCTCGACTCGAATACTTCAACACCCATTATTCCAGCAGTAGAACTACCAAGTCTTGCTCCTGCTTGTTCTCCTATAGCTTCTTGTCTTTGCGCATCGGTTTGGCCTAGGCCTTGTGCTTCTGAGTTTATGTCTTGTACATTTTTCTTAATGATAGAAAATGAATTAGCTATTTCATCAAATTTAGTTGTTGGAATAGCAGTTTTAAAGAATTTAAGAGCCGCTTTTTCTGTTTCTTGAAAAGTAGTTCCTAATCCTTTTAGTGCCTGAGAGTAACCATCAAACATTTCTGCTCCTTGAAAAACTATGTCAAAAACTGTTTGAAGTCCTTTTCCTAATCCCACGGCACTAACTTTTGCCACTAACATGTCGTCTATACTAGATCCAAGGCTTTCCTCTAGCAGCTTTTGCATTTCCGGAAAATCTTTAATTCCTTCTAGTGCTATCATTCTGGCATCTTTTGCAGCCCTACTTCCTATTTGAGTTGCACTAATCTTGTTATTAAAACTGCCGCCATCTCCCATACCTTCTAGATTATCTTCCGATATAGCTGATCCAGCATCCTGTTGCGCTTTAGCGGCTATCTTCATTGAGTCCGCTAGTGTTTTTGCTACGCCTCCCATTACTTGGTACTTATCTGCCATTATAGTAGTTAAATGCGTAGCTCTTTCTTGTTGGTCTGCTAATTCTTTTATTTTGTCTGGTATTTGGTCAATGACTGTTCTTAGTTCTTCCACTTTCTCTTTTGCCTTTGCTGACTCATCTGAAAAGAATCCAAACATTTTTGCTACTCTTTTTATTGCGTCCCAGGCCATGCCTAGTACTAGTATTATGGTTCCTATAAAAGGTATTGAACTTAGTAAAGCTTTACCAAATACCTTTGCACTGATGGCCGCAAATTTAAACCCAGATGAAAGACCTGCTAAGCCCTTTCTGTAAAGTTTATTAAAGAAATTACTTTTCTTAGTTATACCATTTGCTTTAAGTAATGACGTATAGTATGTTTTAGTTGCAGCGCTTGTCTTTTTTAATATACCCATATACTTATCTTTAGTACCAGCTAAAGTAAAGGTTTGTTTTTCTGAGTCTCCCATTATATCTAACTCTGCTTCTGATAGCCTTAAGTTAGCGGTTGCTACATCAAAAGCTTTTTTACCAGCAGTTCCACCTTGAGCTGTTTTTATAGCTACAATATGCTTTCTCTGATCTTTTAAGTTATTAACTACTTTTTGTTGTGCTTTGCTGAGTTTCTTATAAGATTCTTCAGTTTTTCCACCTAATTTATTTATAGTTCTAGTCAACTGTTGTTGAGCCGTAGTCATCTCTCTAGTAGTTGCAGTTCCCTCTTGTAGTTTAACTACTATCTTGTTAAAAGCTTCTGGAGCGTCTTTATACCCTCTTACAAGTTTTTGTGCAGATACAGCTCCTGCATCACCCATTTTTATAGACTGTGCTATTCCTTCAGCAGCAGCAAGATTTGCTTTAACAGCAGCTGCAGTCATACTTCCAAAGGCGGGTAGCATTCTCTTTGCTATGCTTCCTGCAAATATTGTTATTAATCCTAAGAAAACCGTTTTGGCATCTAAGAAGTAACGTATTAAAAGTGTTAGAGGTCCGTTAACAAAGTTTATAACATCTTTAGCTAAATCAGCAAAAGTCGCTGCTAACTGGTCGTAAACGTTTGGGTTAATTGCATCCGCAATAGCTCCAAACTTCATTTCACCCTCTGTAATAATTGCGTTCATAAACGCTTGTTGTCTTTCGAATCTAGTCAACTGAGCGGCAGACTTACCTAGTGTTGCTGCATAAGATTCAGTAGCGTCATCAAGACGTACCATAATACCCAATTCATCTAAAATTTCAGGTTCGAGTTTAATCGCACCTCTTGTTAATCTATCAAGAGCATCTCCCATATCTCTACCAAGTGCTTGTGAAGCTCCTTTAGCTACTCTTGTTAGACCTTCCATCTCTCTGACACCAAAACCTGCACTAACAGATAGTGCCGCTGTTTTCATTGCTTGTTCCATAGACACAGCAAAACCAGTTGTTTCTTGCAACTTCTTCGCTACTAAATCTAGGGACATACCGGTTTGGTTACTAAACTGAGTTAGACCTTCTGCAAGTTTTTCAACCTGCATTGCACCACGGAGTGCATTAAATGCTGCAGACACAGCAAAGACGTTGGCAGCTAAAACAGCGTATGAACCTACAAGAGCTCCAGACCCGCCACTTCCTCCAATCGTTTGGTTTAGTTTTGAGAAAGATTTAGCACTAGATAAATTGGTTTGATAAATTCCTTTGTTTTGTTTATCATACTGATTACCTGTTTTAGCTGCTTTTTTCTGTGATTTCTCTAAGTTGTTTGTAGCTTTAGTAGTTTTATTAATATCGTTTGAAACGATCTTAAAGCCCTTACCGGTAGCTACAATTTCTATTAGTACTCTGCTGTCTGCCATATTTATTTTTTCTTCATTTTATCGTAGGAAGCTTTTAATTGCTTCTGTGACTCTGCTATTGCTCTTGTTTCGAGAAATAGTAATATTTCAAATACCCATTCTTTTTCTTCTTTTTCGGTTATTTTGTTTGCTTTAAGTACAAAGTCAAGATTAGTATAGTCTTTTCCTACAAAACCAACTTCTCCATACATTCTGTTACCTAGTTGATTAAATATACCAATACTTCTTATTACCGTTTCTGGAAAGTCTTCTCCTTCTGGAGGACATTTTTCCCAATCTATTTCTTCCCCTGTTTGCTCACACATTCTAAGGTATTGTTCCTTAGACATGCCAATTGCATCGTGGTCAAGAAATAGGGTCAGCTTCTGGAGTATCTTTTCTTTTGACTGTTGTACGAAAGTTATCTAAATCAAAGACTACCTCATTGAGCCAGTTATCAAACTCATTTGAATTTTCAACTAATTGTTCTGCATTATCAGAGTTATAGTCTAGTAGTGCGTCTACATCTTGATTTTTTAAATCTACTAATAGTAAATCTTCTAGGTACTGAAGTTTCAATCCTTTCCAACCTTTTACAGTTGAACTTGTAAATTCTTTAACGAATTTTTCATCGTTTAAGGATTCTTCAAAAGCTCTAGTCTTTCTGTTAAATTTATTTTCTGTGCATCTTTTTCTTAATGCGATTAATTCTTTTCGGGATAGGTTTGCTAGTTCGACTTCAAATCCGTCGAGTCCAGGAAATTCTACCCAAGTGGTCTTAGTGTCGACCAATAGGCTTTTAAGTTCCATCATTTTTTATATTCTCCTATGAATATTGTGTGATTTGTGTACCAATTGCGGTGTTGCTAGTGGAACGGAAGTCATACGTTTGTGTATAAACATCACTTACATCCATTCTTGCTGTGTACATTGCTGGGTTTAATTGTATCTTCCAGAAATCTGTACCGCCCATCTTTTTAGCTGTTACAGTAATATTACTATTAGTACTAAAATCATCAAATTGTGTTATATTATTATCAGTTTGGTATTGTTGAATTGTTCCCGAGACAACTCTATTATCTACCGTGTATGCACTAGGAAACATAGCATTACTTGAGTTAGTAACAGCTAGGCTTTGGTGCAATGTTTCGTAAGGAACCCATGATATATTATTCTGTATCTGTATATTTACGCTTATAATATTATTCATATTCAAGCTATCAATAGATACTGATGGAAATACTTGAAGTGGAGTTCTGGTGGAAGATTCAGATTGAAGACTTCCAGGTATGGTATAACTTTCGTTACCTACTCTACTTAATTTTGTTCCTTGTCCTTCTACTGCTACCGAAAACTGTTCACTTTGTGCTAGTGCGAAACTAGCTGAAGTTATTATGCTTCCTGCTACTTTGAAAGTAGCACTTCCAGTTTGAACGTACATATCAAATGATTTTAATTGTTGTGTTTCTATATCAGAATCACTGGTTTCAACTAAATCGCTTAATAAATCCATTACTAAAGACTCGTCTTTCTCTGTAGTCAGAGGAACTGTAAAATTAAATGAAGCCGGATTGGCTTTAGTTATTGTTGTTCCCTCTACCATTTTTGATTGATCGTGCAAAGTCTTTACTGGGTACGAATCTTCCGCAAATGTTTGGGAAAAGCTTAAGGCGGTATTAGTATATATTCTATACTTGTTACCGCCATAAACTATAAATAGCTTACTCTCCTTGAGAAAACTATATGACATGCTACTTAAGCGTCTGCTGCTCTAGCACCTGAGGCGGCATAACCACCCTGAGTGTGTGAAGTTGCTGCTAAGTACTTAACTTCTAATTCATTACCTGTTAATAGGTCTGTTCCGTGAGCTGCAAACTCTACAGAAGCTGAAATTAGATCACCCACTTCAACTGTCGGAACAGTTAAATGAGCTCTTGGCATATTAAATTCTACGCCTGGAGCTGTAAAGTCATCAGCCTCCATGCCTTCTCCGTCTGAATCAACAGCTCCTGCTACACCCATGAATAAACGCATATCAAATACGTTGGACACGAGGTCAGTTGCTTGTGCTAAGTCGGTTAAAAGCTGATTTGAACCGTTGGCTTTGGTATCAAGGTACATGGTTAAAGAACCACTTACTACCCTAGCACCTGTAAATGAGCCAATAGGCTTATCTACAACACCAATAGTTTCTGGTGTTACATAAGTAACGTTATTTGCGATAGTTAAAGAACCACCTGTAATATTAATATCATAAGTTGTTCCAGTCAAACCTTGTGAGTCTGCACCGCCACCTTGATCTTCAGTATCAAGATATAAACTTGAAAGTTTATTTCTTAAGTAATCTGCATCACTTGGTCCGGTAGTATCTACATAATTAAACGTTTCCGCGTGTGTATCTACATTACCGTTGGTTGGAGCTGCTTCTGAAGTACCCTGAATAATATGCTTAGAAGGATCTTCTAAAGCTTCAGATACTTGGTCAATAGTAGTAGCATTACCAGACCATGTAATCTGTGCTATACCATCAATTGAGAAGTCAACTTCTGCTTGGTTAATCTGTGCTTGGTTTAACCTGTATGTTGTATTTTCTAGTGCGAAATAAATACTTAATTTCATAAGTTCATGGACGTCTGATTGGTCAAATTTACATAATGAACCAAACTGAGCACCGGTAGTTACTAGTACGCCAGCACCTGAAGTGTCTGATGCATTTGGTAATCCAGTTCCTGATAGAGCTGCCCATAAAAGGTTCTCACAACAGTCGAATGTTCCGTCTGCTCTGAAACTATTTGCACCATGTTTGAAAGGTCTGACATATGTGCCAAATGACCATTCTGCAGGTGGTAAAGAATCATTGAATCTTTTTGAACCCCTGTTTGGTGTAGCACCTGCTTCTGAAATTGTTACGTCAGTAGAGTCACTTCCTTGTGAGAAGCTATATCCGTCTAACACACCAATTCTAAAAGTATTTGCGTCTACTTCATTTCCTTTGAACTTACCTGTTCCTGCTCTTGAGCCATCTGCTGTTGTAGTTGCTGATATTGAATCCACAGTTACTACAAGACCTGATGCTGAGCCGTTATTTGTTCCTGCGTAGTTTTCTACAGCAGTTTCTGTTGCAGTTTCGTCTTCGGCGAACGCTGCTCCCCTAAAGTTATTAGGGATACCAATAGTAGCGACTGGTCCAGTTGCTGAACCGCCAGTAATACTTAGAACAATTACTTTGAAGCCGGTACCGCTACTAGAAGTTGTTCCTAGTGTTACGATATCGCCTACAGCGTATGCTGTTCCCGCAGTAGTTACGTGGCAAGTTTTCACTCCACCAGTAGCACCAACTCCGTTTACTGAGCTGACGAATACTTTGGTATTTCTCGATAGATTTAAAGCCATTTGCTTTCTCCTATTATTTTACTTTGAAAGTACTTAGCTAGACGTTTATCAGCTGCGTAATTTCGTTTAATACCTACACTCTAAAGTCATTTCACCAATGGCTAAGGGAGCTAATACTCCTGCATCCGTTGATAAAGACTGTAAAGTTAAGGAAGTCGTTGTTAAGTGCGGACTTACAGTATCATCGTAAATCAGCACATCATTGTTGTCGATAACTCTTTCAATGTCTTCCATTAAAACAGCTAAGACCTCTTGTGAATCGTCTTGGTCTTCAACATAAACTCTTATGTCTAAACTCAAAAATCTCCATTTAAACTCACCAGGTTGGTACTCTCTTACTTCATCTCCAGCTACCACACAAATTTTTGGGTACTCCTGGATTTCATCTAAAAACACCATTCCTGAATGTGCGTTTTGAAATATATTTGAATTGTTGGGGTTATTACCATCAATTAAATTTATTTTTTCAACTAGTGCGTCTACTATCTTTTTTCTAGCTGTTCTATAACTATTTGCCATTATGTTCTCCTAAGATACGTAAACTTTTTATCTGTGTATTGTAGTGCTAAGTTTCTTATACTTTTCACTATTAAATCTTTGGGGTTATACCCCGGACTCCAACTTTTTGAGCCTGTGTTTTCAAAAGTTTCATAAACACCACCTCTATTTTTACTCTTTCCACCACCAGTTAGCATGTAGCTATATTCACCGCTAATGCCTTGCGGACTTGGTCTTAAGTATTTTAAAACTACGCTATCTGAAAAAGTACCTGTTCTATTTGTTAAAGCAGGTTTTCCCATATTTCTTCTAACTTCTGCAGGTAATCTTTTATTTATTAAACGTTGGACTTTTAATAATTCTCTTACTGAGGACTCTGCTCCTTTCTCGCTCATTCTATTAACACCAGCTCCTAGTGCTGCTAATTTAGAAGATTTAGCTTTCTTTTTTAATTGTTTTAGTTTAGTAGAACCTTTAATTATTGGTGATTTACCAGCTTGTTTTCTTTGTGTACTACTTTTATTCTTATAAGGCTTAGGTTTTTTCTTTAGAGCTAAATCTGTAAATTGTTTAACTATCTCATCTTCTAGTAACTTTGAGCCTTTTAACTTTGTAAACTCTGTCTTATTTAAAAAACTTTTTAATCGTTTATCTGATATTCCACCAGGTGACCATGCTTGGCCCATTAGTCTTCCTATCTCCTTTTCAGCGTCGGTAGTAGCCTTTGGTTGTTTATATACTATTTCTAATTTTTGTTCGGCTCGTCCAGCTAGTACATTAACGGTTTTACTTTTTATTAACTCCCACTGAGTTTGATTCGTAACAGTAGTAAAGTGGTCTACAGCTGCTTCCATATCTCCTAAGGTGTCTATTCCTTTTAACAAACCAGGAGGAGCATTAAGTACGGCTAGTGCTGTCATATATGCTTTTCTAAATGTTTCAGCGTGCATTTTAGCATCTGCTACTTGTTTAGCATTAGCTTCTCTATTTGGTTGTAATAATATAGTTCTTGCTGCTTGTTCTAAGTATGTATATATTATAAAGGCTCTTTGCCCTATAACATTAAAGCCTTTATGAGACTGTTGTCTGCCAGGTATAGACATATCAATTGTATGTTTATTAATAAAGTTTACCCATTCATTATACTCTTTTCTAAGTTCTTCTGTATTTAGTAGAGTTCTTCCTTTTGCGTCTTTTATTTTACTAAGAGATGCTATGTGTTCATTGAACATACCAGCAAACTTTACATCAAACTTATCAATATAGTTTAAGAATTTTTCATGGTTTTGAGTAGTAGTAAGTGTCTGACTTTCTACTGCACTTCTGGCTTCGCTGCCTCCGCCTGCTATTTTGTTTATCTCTTTAAAGTACTTATTTAATGACTGCTCTGCAGACTTCTGCATAGCCTTTAGTCTTCTTTCTACAGAGATTTTCAACTGTATAGTTTATACATATCCAGTATTCTTTTGATATGGTCTGGAAATCCGATGTTCCCTGTTAAACTAGAAGATACTTGAGTTTCAACACTAGCTCCTGATATCGACATTCTTTCTTTTCTTTCATCTTTCATGTAGTATTTAATTAAATCAAATACTGCTAGTTTTAAATCTTCAGGAGTACTTGTGTACCCTGCTTTGTATGTTACCTTTACGGACTTCATACCTTTAGGCCAGCTCTTAGTGCCTGTGCCTGTTGTTCGTGTAATACTGTCAGATTCGTCATCAACTATGTATTCAAATTTACCACTATTATTAGAATTTTCTGTAATTAGTGTAACGTATGAATCAGCTTGACCTGTTCTTTCTTGTACTGATACTACCTGTATCAAGGGAGACTCATTAAGTATTATAGTATCTACTAGATTATCTCTTATATTTTTATATTCGACTTTATTAGTGCTAGCGTAATCTACGATAGTACTCCCGCAATAAGTCTTAACGAGTTGGGAAACTTGGTCTATAACTACATTTATACGAGCATCGTTCTTTATGCTGGTCAAACCTGCAAAGTCCTTGTATTGTTGTAATGTAACTAAATCTGCCATATGTTTTCCTTAAAAAGTGTGGTGGAGTTGCCCCCACCACATAATTACAAAAGTATTAACTACCTTTATACTGAAGACTAATACATGCTGTTGAAGCATCTATCATGTCTGTGAATCCTAGTCTCTGTGAAGCGACTAGTACTCTTCTTTGATTCGCAACTTCGTAGTCGGACTCAATAGTAACACCTCTTAATCTAGGCATTACGAAGTTCTTAACGTTAACAGCAACTGCAAAGAATTTGCTTACTGCTGGAGTTTTGAACTCGTCACATACGATTACTTTAGAACCGTAGACTTCTCCGATTTCACCATTCAGTTTAGTAGCAAGATTACCAACTAAGTTAGCATCTTGGAACTCTGCGTCTGATAATAGGTTGAAGTATTCTGTTGAATTCACGATGTAAACTACATCTCTAGGATTCATA
>Ga0307984_1000188_pt1 | contig 26235 bp, 39 predicted proteins | sample EllFjometageno78_FD_203169 | JGI IMG/M metagenome (GOLD analysis project Ga0307984, IMG submission 203169) | Marine microbial communities from Ellis Fjord, Antarctic Ocean - #78 | ecosystem: Environmental > Aquatic > Marine > Unclassified | place: Southern Ocean | collected 2014-10-09
GCGTTTGAAGATTCAGGAATTTCGAGAGTGTATTATCAAGCATGAAGAAGAACGGATCCCAATACTGGAGAGAATCAACAGCCACATCACACGCGGCAGCGATTCCGACCGTGTGGCATTTGAACCTCAATCGATGGCAGACCTCAGAAGAAAACGCGATCCACTAAACATACCCGGATTAAATGAGCCTAAGCAAAGCAAAGAAGAAACTTGATACCGTCTTCTCTCAGTTCATACGTCTTCGCGGATGCAATGACGAAGGATGGGGAAACTGCTGGACTTGTGGTAGTTTGAGACGTTGGCAAGATGTCGACTGCGGCCACTTCATAACACGGGCGAAGATGTCCACGCGATGGATGGAGACCAATTGCCAATTCCAATGTAAGCAATGCAACATGAACGGAGGGCAGCAATACGTATTTTCGAAGAAGCTCGACGAGTTTCACGGAGAAGGAACAGCGGAAGCAATCCTGATAGCAAGCAACCAGATACGCAAGTTCTCCGTCCATGAGTTAGAAGAGATGTATCAATATTATAAAAAACGAGTCGATGAGATTAAAGAGTCGCGAGGCATGGGATGAGTTCCTCACACGGAACTATTCGAAACTTCTTTTCACCGCCCGTAATTGGACGGCTGAACCTAGCGACCTTGTACATCACACGTATCTTCGATGTATAGACAAACGATTTCCCGACGAAGAAGATGAGAACCCTTTGGGGTATTTTATCCGAGCTATGTACAACGAAGCCACACGAGGACAATTCAAACAGATTTATCAAATAACAGATGCCATTCCCGAAGAGAAAGAAGTCGAAACAGATTGGACAAAAGCAATCCAACGAGAGCAGATGCAACTCATCGTCGACCGCCTCAGTTGGTTCGACAGGACAACCTTTGGACTATATCTGCAAGGGTGGAACATGGCTGACCTATCTCGACGGACTGGGATTGGAGAGTCAGTTCTTTATCGCTCAATACACGAATCTAAAAAAATCTTGAAAGATGTTTTTCGTAACCGGTCAAAAGAGGAATGACCGCCTCGCCATATGTAAGAGCTGCGAACACTTTGTAAAATCAACGAAGTCTTGCGGGCCATTATTGACGGAAGCCTTTACAGATTCAAAACTCTGTGGATGCCATATGCCGACAAAGACACGGCTCAAAGTAGCATCGTGCGAGCTTGGGAAATGGGAGGCCGAAATAACGTCCGAGGATATAAACGAGATCCAAACCTTTCTCAAGACAGAAAACCAATTCAGAACGAACGGCCAACTGGCGAAACTTTACGCCAAAGCCACAGGAACAAACCAACAGCCTTCAAGCTGTTCTTCATGTAATAGAAGGATGCTCGAAGAATTACAAAAACTAGTAAACAATGCCAATAGGTAACCCCAACGGAAAAGAGAATCAGTATCAATTTATGAATCGCTGCATGACGAGCGTAGTAGGAAACAGAGACTATCCTAACGAAGACCAACGCTGCGCGGTATGTGCTAAGATGTGGGCTGATTATATCATGACCAAAGAGCTATGAGCTACACCCAATCAGAACGGAAAGAGATAGCGGAGAACATCCGTGAGTTCTTAAAGCAAGAGAAGAAGGAAGAGTTTTTCTTCATGACAAGAGGCAGAGAAGAACACCTTGTAAAACGAGAAAACGACCTAACTTGGTACGATCGCGACAGGTTGGAGAATGTCGCACGAGATGTAGAAGGCCGGATAACACATTTTGAAGGATGAAGGTTCTTGAATTATTTGCCGGCAGCCGAAGCATTAGTAAAGCGGCTATTGCTCAAGGACACGAAACTTTTAGTCTTGATTTGAATCCATTTGAAGGAATCGATTATGTATGTGATATCCTCATGCTTGATATTAATCAAATACCGTGGCAACCTGACATGATTTGGGCATCGCCTCCATGTACTGGGTTTTCAGTCGCGGCAATTGGACACCATTGGACAGGAGGCAAAAGAGCTTACATTCCAAAAACAGACACAGCAAAATTAGGAATGCAACTTCTTAGAGAGACGCTTCACGTCATTGATTGGTTTGAGCCAAAGGTCTGGTTTATTGAGAACCCACGAGGGTTAATGAGAAAGATGCCGGAACTTGAAGGATACAATCGACATACTGTTACATATTGCCAGTACGGTGATACCCGTATGAAGCCGACAGATATTTGGACAAACTCCAAAACATGGAAACCGAGAGCAATGTGCAAGAACGGATCACCCTGCCATGAGGCAGCACCAAGGGGAAGTAGGACAGGAACGCAAGGACTCAAAGGAAACTTCGAAAGAAGTAAAATTCCGGAAGAGCTTTGTTCTGAGATTATAAACACCGCATCTTTATCAATATGAGAGCAGCACGCAAAGCGCTATTACACGCAAAGAACTTCCTTCTAATAACTGACAACTCGCAGGTGTTGCGTCTCCATGCCGGAGATGATCCCGCGTCTCTTTTACTTACAATGGCCGTACATAATGACGAATTCCGATACACCCTTGAAGCCGTCCTCAACCAAGCTAATGAAACTCTCGACGCTGAAAGCGAATCCGAAGAACCCCCGATTGATTAAAGACGACCGATTCCATAAACTCGTAAAGAGCATTGAGGAGTTTCCGGAGATGCTCGAAGCACGTCCAATTGTAGTCAACCCAGAGATGATTGTCATCGGAGGGAATATGCGATTCAAAGCGTGTAAAGCGGCAGGTCTAAAAGAAGCACCCGTGTACATGGCAACATGGGGAGAGACTAAAGACCGAGAGTTCATTATCAAGGACAACGTAAGCTCAGGAGAGAACGACATGGATATCATAGCAAACGAATGGGACGCGGCAGAGGTAAATCATTGGGGGTTGAATGTATGGGATCCACAAGAAGAGCCAGAAGAGAAAGAAGAGAAAGCAAAATGCGATTTATGCGGTAAGTAATGGAAGCGATAAAAGTGAACAATCCGAACACCCCTAAAAAGGAAGCAATGCTCGAAGCTCTTGAGAAGTCTTTGGGTATTGTATCAACCGCGTGCAAGATGGTAGACGTAGGAAGAACGTCTCACTACGAATGGATGAAGGCAGACCCCGACTATAAGAAAGCGGTGGACTCTATCCAAGACAGCGTCCTCGACTTTGCAGAATCGCACCTCTATAAACTCGTGAAGGAAGGCAACCCCGCAGCGACCATCTTCTTCCTCAAGACCAAAGGAAAGAAGCGAGGGTATATAGAACGGCAAGAGATAGAGGTAACCGAGAAGAAGCCTCTTTCGTGGCTCGATGAGTAAACTCGCTGCAACATATTATCACGTCAAGAAATCAAAGGCGAAGATCCAAGTCCATCAAGGGGGAAGTCGTAGCGGAAAGACATTCTCCATCCTTACGGCACTCATAGAGCTTTGCAATAAGAACACGGGGCTCGTGATTACCATATGCAGAAAGACCTTCCCTGCACTTCGAGCGACAGCGATGAGGGACTTCTTCGAGATACTCAACCGCGAAGGACTCTATAACCCCGACCACCACAACAAGAGCGAAGGAACGTACCGACTATGGGGTAACATGATAGAGTTCATTTCAGTCGATATGCCCGCCAAGGTCAGAGGTAGGAAGCGGGACATCCTCTTCATTAACGAAGCCAACGAGATAAACCTTGAAGACTGGCGACAGCTCCTCCTCAGAACAACGGGAAGAGTATTAATCGACTTCAACCCATCAGACGAATTTCATTGGATATATGAGCAAGTTATCCCAAGAGAAGATGCGGACTTCTTTCAAACAACGTACAAGGACAACCCGTTCCTTCCGCAAAGCGTGGTCATGGAGATCGAACGATTTAAAGACGTGGACGAGAACTTCTGGAGGGTCTACGGACTCGGAGAAAGAGGAATCGCCACATCGACCATCTTCACCCATTGGAAAGAAATAGACCAAATACCAAATGAATACAGACTCCTCAACATCGGGCTTGATTTCGGATATACGAACGACCCTACCGCAGTCGTCAGAATCTACACCGACGGGCACGGATTCGCCGTCGACGAAATCTGCTATGCGACGAGACTCACTAATTCAGATATCGCGAAAATGCTCCGAGATAATCAAGTCAATCGAACTGATGTTGTTATATGTGACTCCGCAGAACCCAAGAGCATCGACGAGATACATGCTCACGGATTCAATACTCACGGAGCAAGGAAAGGACGTGACTCAATTAGAAGCGGAATATCGTTCCTCCACTCTCGCCCGCTTGCGGTCACTTCTCGAAGCGTCAACCTCATCAGAGAGCTACGCAACTACAAGTGGAAAGAAGACAAGAACGGGAAGCAACTAAATGAACCCGTCGATTCTTTCAATCACGCGATAGATGCGATGAGGTACGGGATTACATGGAATCAAACGAACCCGAACTTTGGCTCCTATGCTATCGGATAAGGAAAAAAGTAAAGTTTTTCGTAAATTACGTCGAGGGAAAGGAAAAAAAGCCTTACATTTGTGTCAACAACAACGAAACAAACACACACAGCCATGAACGACCAAGCAATCTATAACGAACTAGCAAAAGAGAACGGAGCCTTTGGAATCACTTTAGCTTGCGGTAATGTCGCTTTGGAGTTCAACAGCAAGACGCGAGAAATTACAGGCCGTCGAATAGACGCAGTAGCGGCAAAGACGAAGACCCTAGCCACTGACTTAATGTTACTGAAAAAGACCTTTGCTTTTCAAACAACATACGCAGAAGCCTTGGAGCAGATTATGTCTGAGTACAACGAAAACACTATTTCATTTTGCCGATAGTGAATGAGCCTGAATGGTTTCAGCAGGTACTTGACCGCACCAACCAAACCGAATCCTTTCTTCTATCTTAACAGCCCCTCACGGGGCTTTTTTTTTGTCCTAACTTTCCAGACACGCAAACCCGCAAAATCTCCGTGAATTATCCGCAAACACGCACGATTCACGCAAACACGCATTTCTCACGCATTTTTCACGCATTCCCGTATCGTATGGGATTAGGTAAGGAAACCAATCAAATTAAGTTAGTATCATATGGAACTCAAGCTCCCTCATAGATGGTCAGACCTTTCACTCGGTGAACTCCAGGTGATGATGACCTCAGAGAATCCCCTCGAAAGAGTTTCTGCTTGCTCAGGTAAGTCTGTCGAACAACTGCGGAAGATGCCTCAGAAGCTCTTGGAAGCCGCAGGAGAGCACATCGACAACCTACTCACCCAAGAGACTGCCCGATTCGAGAAAGTCCTTACAATGGACGGTAAGCGATTGGGCTTTATCCCCGATTGGGACGCATTTACTGCGGGCGAGTGGATAGACCTTGAAACCTACCTCGAAGACTTCTGGAAGAACGCTCACAAAGTGATGTCGATTCTATACCGTGAGGTGACTTATGAGATTGGAGAGAGCTACGAGATACAGAAATACACAGCTAAAGAAGATGCATCGCTATTTGAGGAGATGCCTGCGGATTTGGTATCGGGTACGCTGCTTTTTTTTTGGACTACCAGAAACGAACTGCTGCATTCTATTCAGTCCTCTTTACTTCGGGTGGCGGAGGAAGCGACCCGGTTGGCGAAAAGTGGGGATGGTATCACATACTCTACACCCTCGCAGGAGAAAACGTCCTCAAGATGGACTCGATTACGTCGCTACCTGTCCAAGTTGTTTTTCAGCACCTCGCATATTTAAAAGACCGCGCCGCACATGATCACGTTCAATAACATCGTCGAGAGATTCGAAATCTTCGCAGAGAATCACTTCTTCATCAAGAGCTTCTCCTTCGGCTCTCCCGATGACGTAGACCTCTCTAAGTTCGAAGAGTTCCCGTTGATGCATCTCGTTTATACGGGGGCAACATATGACGCGGGAACAAAGACATACAACCTTGAAGTTTACATCCTCGACGTACCTAGCGACAAGAAAGGAAAGGTTATCCCACAAAAGGAAGCGATATCCGACGCGGAGCAATGCGCTGAAGATATCCTAGCCGACATTAGGATGGGCGGAAACATCTTCTTGTTCGCTCAAGATTACGAGGTTGTAAACGCTACCACGACACCGCTCGAAGAAGAGACGAAGAACGTACTCTCTGGAGTGCTTCTCGATTTGTCGGTGGCTATCCCTTACGAATGGGATGCTTGCAATGCTCCAATCGATGGAGTTGAACCGGGAGGGACGGAAGTCACCTATGCTCGACGCGGTATCCTTCGTATGCTCACCCTTGACGGCGCAACAGACGTTCAGTCCGTTCGCACTATCAAAGTCACCAATGGCACGTTAACCGATGACGGAGACGGCGTTGTTACATTGGACACGGGAGGCGTAGAGACGCTTGAAGAGTTGACCGATGTCACTATAACAAATGCGGCAAATGGTCAGGTGATTAAATACCTCAACGGGATTTGGATCAACGCTGCGGACGGAGGAGCTATCAGCCTGAACGATTTGACCGACGTTATTATTTCACAACCTGCATCGGGTGAGTTTTTCAGATACGACGGCGACGAATGGGTAAACGATACAGCGCAAAAGTCTGACGTTGGACTCGCTAACGTAGACAATACGAGCGATGCGAATAAGCCAGTAAGCACGGCCACACAGACGGCGTTGGATTTGAAGGCCGATATAACGTCTGTCCCGACGGAGTTGGACGATTTAAATGACGTGCAAATTATCGGCACACCAACACTTGGTCAGGCTTTGGTATATGGTGCGGGTAAGTGGTTACCGGGTGCAGCGGGTGCAACGGAATTAGGCGACTTAGACGACGTAAATACAACGGGCGCTGCATTTGGTTCGCTACTCACTTACAACGGTGCTTCGTGGGATATAAGCGCGTCCGAATTACCGGCGGATAGCATTTACTTCCATCAGCGGTATGAAACGGAATCCGAGGCGTTAAGGACGGGAGCGACGGCAACGGTCGAACTTTACTTCACTTGCACCGCACAGGGTAACGGACTTGCGGAGAGCGCAAGCAGCGACACGCCAACAGCGGGAAAGACTATCAACAGAAAGATTTACTATTCCGAGGCAGGTTTCGCCGATCCCGACACGGGTACTTGGGTTGAGTTCACACCTGCTCCTGCAGATGATGCGTCATTTGCTACGGTCAAGGCGGCACTACTTGAATACCTCAAAGCGAGGACGGGCGGAACTGTACCGATTAGCTTGAAGCAGACATGGCAGGAGATAGAACCTTCGACGTTCTTGCTTGACCAAGCGTATGCAAGCGGTGCGGCTGCTGCATATTCCACGCGTCAGCTACGTTTGGCACAGACCGACTGCATGACCATCCGACGGGCAAGCGACAGCACGACGACCACGATAGGCTTTGACGGTTCAGGCAACATAAACGAGAGCGCAATCACGACTTTCTGCACGGGTACGACTTGCGCGGTCAGTTCTTGGATTGACCAAAGCGGAAACGGGAACAATGCGACGCAAGCAATTTCATGGAAGCAGCCGACTATATACACGGGTGGAGCGTTGGTAAAGCAGGGCGGAAGATTTACTCTTGATTTTGATGGAAATGATTTTTTGAGAACGTCTAATGGAGTAGCGAATGACGAAAAACTGACGTTTTTTGGAGTACATAAACAAGACAGAACGAACGGGTACAACGTTACATTTTGCCTTCCTGCTAACGCCACAACACATGGATCACCTTATTTTAGGGTAAGTCAAGCAATCGATAATAACCCAGCAGGGGACGTTGATTATTACATTAACGGCTCGCCCAAAGCCAGCGGATTCGCTTATCCAACAATTCAAAGCGCGTTTAGTTTTAACACCTTTGCAGGCACTTCCTATTTAAGCGGAACGCAAGCGCTGAACACAACAGGCGCGTTGGTTACATATCCCACAAGCGTGCCTCTTATCATTGGAGCGAACGCAGGAGGCTCGGAACAGTTCAACGGTAATTTTCAGGAATTTATAACGTACTCGTCAGACAAATCCACAGACCGCACCGCCATCGAATCCAACATAGGCGACTACTTCACTCAAAACACGCCACTCCTCGACACGTATTCAGGTGCGGCGGCGGCGTACTCTTTGAGGCTTTTGGATTCGACGTATACGGGTTCAGCGATCCGAGTCCGTAGGTCGTCAGACAACACCGAGCAAGACATCGGATTCAACGTATTCGGTGAGTTGGACACGGTTTCTTTGACTGCCTTCGCAGGTACGGGAGATGCCTTCGTAAAGACTTGGTACGATCAAAGCGGAAACAGCAACGACGCGACGGCGGCTTTTACCAATCTAGAACCTAAAATCGTTTCAAGCGGTGCGGTGATAGTGGAGAACGGGAAACCTGCTATTGAGTTTGCGTCCAGCAGCAAGTACGTTAATATAACCGCAAGCATGAGTAATTTGCATTCCGCCTTTGTTGTTGGCAAACATGCCGCCGGTCGCCGTCAAATATATGGCTTTGGTAACGGTACGGCATATCTGAATTATGAAATTAGCTTTCGGTCGAATGATGCCACTTTTTCGTTTGTTGGAAATGGCTCAAGTTATAATGGTTATGCTAGTCCTCAAGGTGCCAATACGGACGTGCATTTATTGAGTAACATCTACAACCAAATAACTTATAAAACTTACGTTGACACAGTTGCGTCGGTAGATGTTTCAGAAACAAGCGCTTCTAGCGCGGCACTTAGTATAGGCGCAAGGGATTCTGGCACGATGTATCTCAGCGAATTTATTTTGTATGGTTCAGACGAATCCGCCAACCGCACGGGCATCGAAACCAACATCAACACCTTCTATAACACATTCTGATGAACGGCTATATCATAGTACTACCTGAAGGCGTTTTGTTAAGCGAGCAACGCGCGGAACGAATCAGCCGCGAACTTTACTGCGTAACCGCACCACTTGCAACACAAGAACCCTATCAACACGACGGGAAGGTATTCGGCATGGTGGAGCATCCTGACGGGGTTCAGTTCGCTTTACAAGTGGATACCGAATACAACATACCCGTGAGTCCATTGGCGACGCTAGAACGGCTTATATCGCTTATGACGGAACTCACTGAAATCGAAGTACGGCAGTTGTCCTCCTACGTTCTCAACTCGCAGTCGTTTCCGTTTGGGGCAATCGTTCCGAGTACAACGACGGTAAGGACACATGAAGAAATGGTGGAGCTGGGTTGGTTTCCTGAAGATACCGAATAATGAGCGAACTCAATAAAGTCCTTCTAGCGTTCTCCGATGATATCGTCAAGAGCGCAAAGCGTCATCTTGGTGGCCGGAAGATTGGAAAGAATAAGAACTACGGAGTCGCATCGGGTCAGCTCAGGCGATCCCTTTCCTACAAGATTCGAGTGCGTGGGAATGATATTCGAGAGGTCACCTTCGGAGCTAAAGGGAAGGCATCGAAATACGCTCCTTTCATCCATTTCGGAGTAAACGGAACTCAGAAGGATAGGAAGTCTCCCTTCACATACAGAAAGCAACCTCCGTCTTCTGTCTTTGTCAAGTGGATAAAGCAGAAAGGAATCAAGCTCAGAGATGAGAAGGGACGCTTTAAGAAACAAAGCGAGAGCAACATCAAATCCGCAGCGTTTTTAATAGCTCGTTCGGTCAAGAAGCGCGGGATTGTAGGGCTTCGGTTCTATGAGAAAGCCTATGCCGCGGTGTCGAAGCGATACGAAGCCAAATTCGGAGCTGCCGTCGCTGAAGATATAGCGGGCAAATTGAAAGCAACACTCGGAAACATAACTATCAAGAACTAATGGCAACAATTGACGCAGGCCCAACGCCGGGATGGTTACCGTCCGGCCAAAAACTACTCTTTACACTCACCCCAGACGAGCCGGTTGATGATGCTTATCGGTATATCGTACAAGTAGAGGAGAATGGAACGATTATCTCCAAAATTTACTTGACTCCAAACCCGGCGGACAACGCTTTTTTCGATTTATCGCAAGTACTCACGGGACGGCTTGAAGTGGATTCTTTGAAGTACAACACGACCGCAACGATTCACTCTCTAAATAACCGAATGTTTACTCGTTCGAATGACAATATCAAGAGATATCGAGTAAAGGTTGGATTCTTTGACGGAAGCACGGAATCACTTGCTGAAGATACGTCCTCATATTATTATTTATTTGACGGATACGAGCAACTCTCGCAAGGGTTGTTCCCGTCCTTTGCGGATTATTATGGAACAGCATCCACAAAGAAAGTCTGGCTGAGTGATCGCGAACCCTCGAACAACGTAATCGAAGTAACTGCAGGGATTGAAGATGACGGAGTTGTCGCGTTTATTAATAGCGACGACACCGGGTCACTTATTACGAGGCTTGTGATAAACACCTACGACACCGCAGGAAGCCTGGACGATACAATTATTTACACCGTAAACGGAACGAACGGAGGACTTGTGCCAACTACCACATGGAGCGATTCAACCAACGATGCTAGTCTTTTGTATGCATATGTATATCCTGCGTCTTTGAGTGCAATTACAACGGCTCTAAATGCGGTCACAGGGGGGTGGGGTCATTATGACGTAATACCTGAAACGGCAACGGCACAAACGGGGAACATTCTGCGCATCCGTAACAAATGCAGGAACACAAAAAACAATCCGGTGCAGTTGGGTTGGGCGAATACACGGGGCGGATGGGATTACCTTCGATTTGATGGTCGTAAGCTCAAGACAGTAACCCGCGAAGAGAAGACCTACCGAAAGATAGTCGGAGATTATAACGCATCTCAATTTGCCTTGGCTCCAAGCGCCCGACAAATCAAGCCGTATCAACTCGAAGCGAAAGAAAGCTTTCAATTCAATGGCATTTTAACTCTTGAGGAGGTGAACTTGATGCAATACTGCATGAGGTCCAAGAATGTCATGGCTCGCATTGATGGAACTTGGTCTCCCGTGACCATTCAAACGAACTCGATGGCAATCGAAGAGGACACCATTTCGAAGATATTCGTCGTCTCGTTTAATGTAGAACTCGCACAAATTATCCGATGCTAAGACTCACGCTTGCAGGAAACGAGATTGAACTCTACGAGAACGAGCCGGTCAACCTGAGCTATCAATTCTCAGACCTTCAGGAGATAAACGCTTCCCGCTCTAATTTCTCGCAGACTTTCCGCGTTCCTCTTACCAAGAAAAACCAGGACTATTTTGGGGCAGTCAACGAGCTTGGAATCATTCCGACATGGAATCCAAAAACCAAAGTCAAGGCAGAGCTTTCGTACAATACCATTCCAATCATGCGGGGCTTTGCCCAAGTGAAGAACGTATATATCCAGAAGGGGAAGTATGCCGACGTTGAACTCGTGGTATTTGGAGAGACAGCAGACCTATCACGGGATGTCGGGAATGGTATGCTAACGGATGTCGATTTGAGTTCATTTAACCACACTCTAAACGCGACAAATATCGCTTTGAGTTGGGCTAATGCTCTTTCGTCGGGGGCTATCCGTTACGGGATTGTCGATAAATGGAGGAACTGGACAAGCGAAACCATTTGGTCAACTACCAACTTACTCGAACACGGAGATTTCACCCCTTATTTTAGAGCGTCAAAACTCTTCGAAACGATTCTTACCGAAGCGGGGTATACCTACGACTCGACCTTCTTTGGTTCTAACCTTGACGGGTTATATCTGTTGATGAACCGGGGCAATCGTTCACCTATTCCCGTCGATGCAGACCAACCCGCAGCCAATGTCTTTGAGATTGGTTTATCTGCTAACGTAACCAAATCAAGCAACACATTTGAGAGCATAACGAACTTTGTTGAATCATCTCCTTTTTTCGATGCGGGCGGCAATGTCGCATCGGGTGCTTTCGTGCCTCCTTATCGGGCTTACTATACGTTCGTAGTCTACGTCAAAGGGGTGATTTCAAACTTGAATGAAGGAATCACAATGCGTCTCGCTTCGGGAGCGTCTACTTTCCTTGCGACTATTATTGACAACGTTCAGGGGGGTGAGTTCAATTCTGAAACATACGCCATAACAACCGAGCCGATTCTTTTGGATGCTTCGGATTCGGTTACCCTTCAGTATGCTTTGACCAACTCAGGACATACAGTCACTTTTACTGGGACGAATGCACTGGGATCAGGTGGAACGGGTTTTTCTGTTACGGAGATTACAGACCCTCTTTCAGGTCAGACAGTAGATGTCGCGGGCAATATGCCCGAAATGAAGAAGATTGACTTCATCTCTGGACTTCAAAAGATGTTCAACCTCGTATTCATTCCCGACCGCAACAACTCCAAGCATCTCTATATCGAACCGCTTGGGGATTACCTCGCATCCGGTGACAAGATAGATTGGACGAATAAGATTGACCTTTCCAAAGACATCCAAGTCGAGCCGACAACAGACCTTCAGGCAAGAACGTATGAATGGACGCACTCAAACGGAAAAGACTTGGTGAATGACCTAGTGCAAAAGAACGCCTCACGGACGTACGGACGCTATAGGGTCAATGACCCAGAGAACGATTTCGCTGCAGGAGAAAAGAAGATACAAACGGCCTTTGCCCCTCATGTGGTTTCGTATATCCCCGGAACCGACTTTGCCATTCACCGAATGCTTGCGGATACAGTAAACGCCGACAAGACCATCAAAGACCCGCTTCCGCGTTTGGCCTTTTGGAATGGCGGGGAGTCGGGTGTTGTCAATTACTATGACAACGCAAACACAGCGGGACTTTCTACCACGCTTTATCCGATGCTTTCGCAGTTCTCTGCGTCTTATCCATCGGTAGGTGATGAAGACCTTTCGTTCGGAGTAGAGCGACCATTCCACCGAGTACAAGCCAACCCCGTAAACACGCTGTATTACAAGTACTGGATGCCTTGGGTGAATGAGCTGTATTCTTCAGACGCTCGAATCGTGACGGCTCACTTTAGATTGACAGCTTCGGAGATTGCCACCTTCAAGTTCTCGGACAAAATTTTCATAAAAGACACGTATTTCCGAATCCTGAGCATATCCAACTACGATCCCACAACAGAGAACGTCGTGCAAGTTCGTCTGGTAAAGATTCTCGGAGCAATTCGGGATTGTTCTTTCATTCCGGTATCATCGGATAAGAATGGTCAAATTTCGTTCAGTACCGCAAGCGGTTCGATAATTACCTCCACAAGTCGCGTTTGCTGTGAGCGTTATGGATATGTATTTGATGAGTCAGGAGCTACGTCACGCTGTTTTCAAAACTTACCCCAATGAGGAATCTCGACAATCATCGTTATATAGGAGAAGCGATTCAATTGCTACAAGCCAAAGGAGATAGGGTTCAAGTCCCGCTTTGGTTCAAGGTTGTTGATTGGGCTGTCGCTATTCTCTTTGTTTCCGCTTATCTCTTTGCTGCATTTAAACTCATCCAATGGCTGCTACTCAAAATATGATACTCAAGGTGTCAGCAGACACCACCGAAGTCACGAAGTCAATTGATAAAGTCGGGGACAGTGTAGACGGAACGTCCGGAGCGGTTAGCGGGTTAACCGGTCAGCTCGATAAAATGACGGGAGGAGCTGTGACGGGCTTCAGGAACTTTGCCAAAGGAGTAAAGACGGGCGTACTCGGTCTTAAAACTTTTAAAGTCGCTTTAGCAGCTACGGGGATAGGTCTCATTTTAGTCGCTTTTGGCGCTCTTGCTTCGTATTTCACAAGCACCAAGAAAGGAGCTGAACAACTCAAGGTAGCAACCGCTGCTCTTGGTGCGATTTTTGACGTTCTCCGAGATCGTGTTTCGAAGATGGGGGAGGTGTTGTTTGAAGCCATATCAAACCCTCAAGAGACTATCAAGAATATTGGGAAGCTAATCAAAGATAATTTGATTAATCGCTTTGAAGGAATGCTTGAACTCATTCCGGCGGTAGGTAAGGCGATAAGCCTCGCTTTAAAGGGTAAATTTTTGGAGGCCGGAAAGGTCGCAGCAGACGCGGCGGGAAAAATGGTTCTTGGTGTGGAGTCCGTTACGGACGTGGTAGAGAAAGCGGGTGAAGCCGTTTCAGGGTTAACGGAAGAAATAACAAAAGAAGCTCAAGCTGCTAAGGATTTACAAGCCGCGATGAACGCCCTAAAGGACGAAGAACGAGACTTCATAAAAGTTCGAGCAGAGACAAACAAACAAATCGCTGAAGCGAGGCTATTAGCAGAAGATGAGACGCTCTCCGTTGAGAAACGTCTTGAGGCATTACAGAGAGCTGTTGACCTTGAGAAAGAAACGGTCGCGGAACAGCTCCGACTGGCTGAGGAACGCGCAAGGATTGCACGAGAACAAGTGGACCTTGGTGAAAGTTTAGAGGAAGATTTTCAAAGGGTCGCAGAAGCAGAAGCGGCTGTCATTGATTTACAAACGGCATCCCTTCGAACTCAGAAACGACTCGGAACAGAACTGAACTCGCTCAAGTTGGAGTCGATAAACCTCCAGAGGGAGCAACTAAAAAACGAGCTTGACATTGCAAAAGCGACTGTAAAGTCCATGGAGGCTCGAAAGGATTCAGAAATTAAAACCCTTCAAGTCACTCAAGAGGTAGCGACGGCAACACTTCAAACAAGACAGCAGAGTTTCGCTGACCAAGTATTGGGAGCGGAGACAACAGAAGAAGCAATTCGCAGACAACGACGCGAGACATTTGAGGACTTTAAAAACGGGGCGGAGTCCGCAGGACACCAAGCTTTGGAGTTTGCTTCAATGACTCTTAATATTATGAGCAGCCTTAACACCCTTTTCACCAAAGACGAAGAGAAGAGGGCAAAACGAAGTTTTGAGATTGGAAAGAAGCTCGCAATAGTTTCAACTATTATGAACACCGCCGAAGCCGTGGGTTCTGCTCTTGCTAAAGACAGCACTTTCCCGGGATCTCGATTTATCGCAGCCGCTGCGGCAGGTATTGCGGGAGCTGCTCAAGTCGCCACCATTAAAAGACAGAAATTTGATTCGGGAGGCAGCACTCCCTCACCTCCCCCGCCCGGCACAAGTTTGACAGGAGGAGCCGCACAGGGGCAAAGCCCACAACTCGACCTCGGATTCTTAGGAGGTGGAGCGGGACAGGATGGATTCAGAACGTACGTCATAGCTTCAGAGGTTTCAAACTCTCAGCAAGCCAATCAAAAAATAAACGACCAAGCAGCACTAGTAGGATGAACATAATAGAACTAATAATCGATGAAGAAGCGGAACTCTACGGAGTCGACGCTTTGTCATTAGTAGAACACCCCGCTATCGAGTCCGATTGGGTAGCGATGAAGTCCCAGGAGGTTACTTTCAAAACTCAGGACGAAGAGAAACGCATCGTAATGGGTGCGGCTCTGATTCCCGATAAACCCATTTACCGCAAAAGCGAGGAGGAAGAGTACTATGTGTACTTCTCAAAGAAAACCGTCCGACGTGCTATGGAGTTATACTTCAAAAACGGGAAACAAGCGAACGCCACCCTTGAGCATGAACACGCGCTCAACGGTTTGCACCTTGTAGAGAGTTGGATCGTCGAAGGAGAGCAAGACAAAAGCCGGATATATGGACTCGATGTCCCTGTCGGAACTTGGATGGTTTCCATGAAGGTAGAAAACGATGCTATTTGGGAGAAGTTTGTGAAAGAGGGCAGCGTCAAAGGCTTCTCAATTGAGGGCTTCTTCACCAACAAGTTCGAGATGTCTCAACAGAAGCCAATTACAAGCGATTTGGAGCTACTTACGGACATCGAGAAAGAATTAGCACTCGATTATATAAAAAACCACCTCACGAGTAAGGATTGACCCTCTAAAATCGTTATTAATACAAATCCGAGAAGATGAATCTAAAAGAACGCATCTCCGACCTCTTCGAAAAGTACAGCGTAGAACTCGCCGTCGAAGAAAAGGAGGAACAAGTATCGCTGATGGCAACCGCCATCCTAGAAAGCGGTCAGGAAATCATGACAGACGCAGACGCTTTTGCTGTCGGTGTCGCTGTTTTCGTACAAAATGACGAGAACGAACGAATCCCTCTTCCAGATGGAGAGTACCAACTCGAAGACGGCTCTTTGCTCGTTGTCGCTGAAGGTACTGTCTCTGAGATAAAAGACGCTGAAGCTCCCGCTGGAGAAGTGGTTGAAGAAGAAGTCGAAGAAGTCGAGGCATCCGTTGACATGATCACTCGTGAAGATGTCGCTTCTATGATTGCTGACGCAGTCTCTGAAGCAAAGAAGGAATTCTCTTCTCAGATTGAGGAACGTGATAACAAAATCACCGAACTCAGCAAACAAACCACCAAGACAATCTCTCGCGCTCCCAAAATGGAAGTTGCGAAGGCTGTCGACCTTTCTAAGTTATCAATCAAGGAGCGCGTTGCCGCAATCCACAATCAATTCTCTCTATAATGGCTAACGCTACAGTTGGAGTCGGCACGTATGCCGGCGAAGCGGCACGTCCTTACGTCGCTGCTGCGGTTTTGTCTGCTGACACTATCGCAAATGGTTATATTTCTGTACTTGAAAACGTACATTCAAAAGCAGTTTTGCGCAAGTTCTCCGGAGCTGCAATTCAGTTGAATGCCGACTGCGCGTTCACGACTCCGAGTTCTGACCAATTAACTTTGGGCGAAGCGGTTCTCGATGCTGCTGCTTTGAAAGTCAACGAGCAAGTGTGCAACGCTGACCTTCGTGCAACTTGGGAATCTGCCCAAATGCGCGGACAGTCTTCAAACGCTCCTGCTGACTTTACAACTTTCGCTGCTCAATACGTAGCTGCTAAGGTTGCTGAGGGAATCGAAAATAACATCTGGCACGGAAAGTACGACCACACGGACGGAGCTACCGGAACGGGAACTTATCAGTCTTTCTCAGGTTTGATGGCCGCTATCGTAGCAGCTACACCGGGCGAAGAAGATACTTTCTCGGGTGCAACTACAGCAACGAACATCTTGGCCCGAATTACTGCTTTGGCTGTGCCAAACGTAATTGCAGGAGACCCTGAAACAAAGCTCTTCATGAGCCGCGCGATGAAGCAGTTGTATTACACAGCTCTTGCAGGAACGGCAAACCTTCCCTTCCTCGCTGAAGGCATGGCTAACTTCTTCCAAGGTTATGACATCATCACTCCTGCGGGAATGCCCGATGACACGTTCTTGTTTGCTCAGAAGTCGAATTTGTACTTCGGTACTAATTTGTTGACAGACCATATCAATGCTTCTGTTTTGGACTTGCAAGGTGTAACGGGTGACGATGTGACTCGGGTCATTATGCAGTTCTCTGGCGGTTGTCAAATCGTTGACGCTGCTGCTATCGCAGTTGGTCGCCGTTCAGCCTAATTTAATTGGGGAGGGGCTTTAAATCCCTCCCTTTAATTCCTCTATCACATGGCTTGTACATTAACAATCAACGGCAGGGCGTTTCCCTGTAAGGATAAAATCGGAGGAATCAAGCGCGTTTGGATCAAAGCGTTTGACTCAACGGATTGGGGGACTATTACGGCGGGCGTAGTTGCTGCGGCAGGTGCTATCACGGTGTTTGGTTTCGAACTCACAAAGAACTCAGGTTCATTCCAGCAAGCGGTGAACGCTTCAATGGAGAACGGAGTTGTTTTCTACTCTCAAGTTCTTGAGATGACAATGCCCAACTTACTTGCGACAGACAACGTAGAAGTTGCCGACTTGCTTAAGGGGCGTTTGACTATCATCGTTCAAGATGTCAACGACAATTATTTCGCGATGGGTCACACTCAAGGAGCTGAGGCTTCAGGAGGTACTATCGGAACGGGAACAGCAAAAGGAGACCTCAACGGGTATCAATTGCAGTTTACCGCAGAAGAAGTTATTCCGGCTCCATTTGTTGCCGCTGACGATTCCCATATCACGTTCACGGCAGGGGTTACTCCTTGATTCTGTTTTTTTGGTTAGGTTTAAAAGAGGGGGAGGGCATTACGTCCTCTCCCTTTTAGTTTAAAATGAAATGATACATCTCAATCCCAACTCAGCCACCGAGCAGACTGTCTATCTGACTCTTCAGGAGATGAAGAAAGACTTCAATACGTTCGCGAATTATCTCGTACATTTCCAGAGCATGGCAAGCCGCGAAGATTACTATTTCATTGGAGATGTCGCAACAGACAATCCGAGATATACCGCGCTCTCTATTTTTACCAATGTAGACGATCCTAGGAACGGGAATATCCTACTAGAGGAAACGGGTCAATATTTCTATAAAGTCTACGGACAGAACTCAGCGACTAACTTAGACCCAACCGACGCAGCTGTTGTCGCACTCATCGAAGAAGGGACTCTCGATGTAACGGGAGCAGTTGGTTACAACATCCCAACCATCGACGTTCCCGATAACGTTATTTACTATCAGTAATGGACATTTTAAAACTCAGCCAATATCAAGAGAGGAGTTACGCGGAAAGCGCAAACTCTAAAGGCTTCGTGAACTACGGAGACGACAACCTCTTCCCGCAATACCTCATTGACCTCTTTCACTCGTCGTCTACTCATAACGCTTTGACGACTACCATTGCCACAATGGTCTTCGGAGAGGGTTTTGATGCTACAACCTTGGACGGTCGTTTGGCATTCGACCAATGGAATCTCAACGACGAGCTTCGCAAGGCTTGTGTAGACTTTCAGATTCAAGGCGGGTTTGCTCTCGAAGTGAACTGGTCACTCGATAGAACCACCATCGCTAACGTCTCGCATTTGCCGTTTGAGAATATCAGATCGGGCTTTGTAAATGAAGACGAAAAGGTCGATTACTACTACTATTCCAAAGACTGGAGCAAGAAGACGGAGGAGGTGGACGAGATATGCACCTTCGACCCTGAAAGGAATATCGACCACCCTACGCAGATATTTTATGTAAAGCCGTTTTCACCCGGCTCTTTCTACTATCCAAAACCTTGCTACACGGGTTCAATTGACTATATTGAGCTTGATAAGGAGATAGGTAAGTATCACATTTCCAACATGTTAAACGGAATGAGCCCCTCTTTTAGCATCCACTTCAAAAATGGTATACCGCCACAAGAGGAGAGAAACCGCATCCGAATGGATATCGAGCGCCAAATGTCGGGAGCGAGTAACGCGGGGAAGTTCATCGTGACGTATTCAGACGATCCCGAAAGGAAGCCAGACTTTGAACCGTTCCAATTGTCCGACGCTCACAATCAATACCAATTCCTTTCGGAAGAATGCACCGCCAAGATTATGGTCGGGCATAGGGTAACGAACCCGCAAATGTTTGGGGTTGCTGTACCGGGTAAGCTTGGAGGCGGTGGAGAGCTTGCAGAATCTGCGGCTTTATTTGAACAGAATGTAATTGCACCAAATACCGAAGTAGTTGCTTCAACGATACAAACGCTTATGAGGGCTTCAAATATCGACACGACTATTATCCCGCTTGGAGCTATGGTTGAAGAGGCAAACGTTACGCAGTCGTATACGGGTATTCAAATATCTGCTGCGTTGGATGTGATTTCCAAAGTAGGAACGGGAGAGCTTACCAAAGCACAGGCAACACAGTTGCTTGTTTCAATGCTTGGGTTTGGAATCGACCAAGCGACTGCACTCTTTAAATCTGAACTAAATCTCTCAAGTGATGAAGTAAACCTTGACGGAGCTTGGGAACACCTCGACGCATTAGGAGAGGATATAAGCGACGATTGGGAGTTAATAGACGAAAGCCCTGTTGATTACGAGACGGAAGCCGTTAAGGATGCTCTATGGGCGTTTGCAAGCGTTCCTTCATCCAATCCTAACGGCAAGAGCGAGCAGGACACCGAAATTATCAAGGTGCGTTATGTGTATTCTCCTAAATCGGTACAAGATGACTCGCGGTCTTTCTGCAAAAAGATGGTCGCAGCGAGTAAAGTCTACCGAAAGGAAGACATAGAAGCGGCATCCCTTCGAGCAGTAAATCCGGGGCTAGGTCGCTCAGGCTCAGACACTTACGATTTATTTTTGTGGAAAGGAGGCGCACGATGCCACCATTTTTGGTCTCGTCAAACGTACCTCAAGAAGACAAACAAGAAGATATCAGTTAACCAAGCGAAGAAACTGATACGAGAAGCGGGGGTTGATGCTAAAAGATTGCCCACAAACTCGCCCAAAGTCGCACAACGTCCCATCGATATGCCGAATGAAGGCTTCGTAAACCCACAATAATGGCACTAACAGCAGAAGTACTCTTCGTGAATCCCGATTATATTAAGCGGATCACCAATATAAACGCAAGTGTAGAAGACTCTTACCTCGTTCCGTCCGTTATTTTGGCTCAAGACAAGTACATTCAACTCTATTTAGGCACGGATTTACTCGAAAAGCTAAAGACTGAGGTCACTCAGGTAGGAGGGCCGACAGGAAACTACGCCACCCTTCTCGATAACTACGTCCGAAAAGCAACGCTTTGGTGGACGATGGTTGACCTTATGCCTTCGCTCTATGTTAAGATTGACAACGGCGGGCTTGCTATCCGAGTATCTGAGGATACAACGGGAATCTCTCCCGATGATTTACACCGAGAAACAGAACGCGCACGAACCAACGCACAGTTCTACACGTTTCGGCTATACAAATACCTCTGTAGCAACTCCTCGCTCTTTCCAGAGTACTCATCGAATACTGGAGCGGATATGCTTCCGCAACCTGCGGACTATTATCAAAGCGGCTTGAGTATCTCACGAGGTGGAGGCGGTACGGAGTCCGTTGATTTACGTTATCTCTTCAAATGAGAAACAGTAGGAAAAAAAATATAACCCTTTTGAAAAAGTTTCTTGATGATTTCAATCGAAACAATACTAACAATACTCCCAAGCCTTCTGGCGATCATAGCGGTATGGGTAAATCTCAACCGCGACCTTGAAAAGTTGAAGGGTCGCGTTATCCGGGTGGAGAACGACAAAGACGAACTGAAACAGATGATGAAAGAAGTCATTGAATCAGTTCACAAAATTGAACTCTTACTCGCAAAGCGATGAGGTACTTTAAGCTAGAAGAATTTGAGTCACCTGACGAGCCGGGAACGGGGTGCATGATGTGTCCCGATTTCTTAGAGCTACTCGATGAGAGCAGAGATTACGCGGGGATTCCGTATGTGATAACGAGCGGTTTTAGAACTGTTGAATACAATCGCGAGCTCATAGAGCAGGGATACAGCGCATCGAGGAACAGCACACACCTCATCGGATTGGCTGCCGATATACGCATTCGAAACTCCTCCGAGCGTTGGATTATCCTTGACGCTCTTCTTGAAGTCGGCATAACGAGGATAGGAATCGGAGACGGCTTCATTCATTGTGATGCTGATCCAATGAAAGAGAACCATATCATTTGGACATATTAAACCCCTGAAAAGATGTCGCAGTTTCGCCCCCGTTTAAGTCAGCAACAATACAAAGCTCTCGAAAACCTACGGGCAAATGAGCGGAGACTGCTTGTCATAGGGGATTTGCATCTCCCATTTTCTTTACAAGGTTATTTGGAGCATTGCTTGGACACCTACGAGCGTTTTAACTGCAATCAGGTTATATTCATTGGTGATATTCTTGACAATCATTATAGCAGCTATCACGAGACCGACCCCAACGGGATGGGAGGAGGCTACGAACTCAAGCAAGCCATCAAGCACGTTCAAAAATGGGCTGAGGCTTTTCCTGTGGCTGATGTGATCATCGGCAACCATGACCGGTTAATCATGCGCAAGGCGTTCAGCTCCTCCGTGCCGAAGGAATGGATAAAGGACTACAACGATGTACTGGGTACTTCATGGAATTGGGTAGAGCGCATTGAATACGACGGGGTGCAATACTGCCACGGCGAAGGAGGAACAGCCCGCACGAAGGCAAAGAACGATATGCAGTCCACCGTCCAAGGTCATATACATACACAAGCTTATGTGGAGTGGATGGTTGGAAACAACTCAAAGATTTTTGGCATGCAAGTCGGCGCAGGATTATGCCGGGACGCTTACAGTAGCGCATATGCTAAGAACTTCAAACGGCAGGCGATTGGGTGCGGGGTTGTAATTGGAGGCCACACGGCAATAAATATTTTAATGGATTTATAAGATGGAAAGGAAAGCACTCAAAGACACCAAGCTCGGAGCATGGTTTAGGAACAAAGCTCCACAGGTATTCGAAGCAATTGGAGAGGTCATTCCCGACGGGGGCGCACTTCAAGCGATAGGAGCGTTAATAGATGCCTCGACAGAAAGCGAAGAGGACAAGAAACAAGCGCGGATGCTTCTCATTGAATTGGAGAACGAAGACCGAGCAAGCGCACGACAAAGAGAGGTTGATGTAACCAAGGTTACCGGAAAGCGCGACTGGATGCAAGCCATCGTCGGTATCGCTGCAATGACTATCGGGGTTGTCATGGTCATTTGGGCGATGACGGGAATACAAGACAAGGAGGTCTTCTTCCATATACTCGGATTCGCTGAGGGTACTCTTGTGGGTCAAGTGGTGAATTATTATTTTGGATCTGCAAAAAGCTGAAGTATCTTTCGGAATGCTTTTTCGTTGGGCATACCTGTTTTGTTTGGGGAGGGGGATTCGCAAGAGTCTCCCTTCTTTTTTCTCTGTTTTCTGTAAAATAGTTTGGTTATTAGAAAATAACATCTATATTTGTGACAGCAAAACGAAACAAACACACGCAGCCATGAACAACGTAACCACAACAAAAGAGCTTAAAGGTCAATACTCAATTGAAGTGACTACTCCAAAAGGAGCAACGTACACATTTACTTTGCGTAATGAGTCAGGAATGGAAGACGTATGCAAAACAGATTTTTGGAATTTAACGACTATGGATGACTTGAACATGGACTGCTTGTCTTGGTGGCCATCTAAAAAGATTTGTCTACGCTATGTCATGCAAACGATTGATTTTGATTTCGCGGCTGCGAAATATAATCGTGAAGACTAAAAAACTACGTTACATGAACAACGAACCCGAATGGGTTCAGCAGGTACTTGACCGCACCGAGCAAACCAAAAGCAATCTAACAAAACAAACAGATTATGGAACACTACACAATCGAACTAGAAGACAATACTTCACTCGAAATAGAGTACGAAGTCGACGCAGGAGTCGAGGGGTCTTATCACGAAGCTCCTTCGAATGGCTTCCTCAGCATCCAATCTTGTAAGCTTTGCCAGTATAACGGCAAGAACGAAGTGAAGATTGAATTGTACGGGATAGATGACACGCTCTTCCCTGTTGACTTCGACATGATTGAGCATATCATCTTAGAAGAGCTTCGAAAATGAAGACAGTACAAAAATGGGAGATCACAGTTGAGGTCTTAGAACGAATGAAGCAAACCGAAGGACTCAACCCGGAGCTTCTTATTTGGATCGACTGCCTAACGAATAGCTTAAAAACTTGTATCGAACAGTTTTCCAATGAAGCAGCTTGAACCAACGACCTTGAAGTTCTATTCTCACGCGGTGGAGACTTACAACGATGACGAATTAAACAGATACTTCTTTGACCTTCAAACGGCATTTGATGCCATTGAGAACAGAATCGGACAGCTTTACCTCAAACAACAATCAGAGCAATGAAACGAAATAGCTATATCTGCGTTCAATCCTCGGTCAGCGAGAATGCCGCTTCGAATTACAACGAGTTCGCCAACAACTTGCGTGATCACAGAAACTTTGAGGATGCATGGGAAGACTTTAAGCGTCAAATCGTAAGAGCCAGAACGAAATGAGCAAGCTATCAACCTGCTGCGGAGAAGAACGAAAGGGAGACGTTGAAATCTGTCCTTCTTGTAAGGAATGGGCAGACTTCGAAGAGGAAGATGTTGAGGGAATGCGTGAGTACGCTTTGAAGCTTCTCAGCACCTCAAGCCTTCGGGATGATGATGACGGTTTAGAGGATGAGCTACTTGAAACAACACCAACGGAGGAGCGATGGAATGAGATATTCCTACGGCTGCGATCACACCAACTGCGACCGATAGACCTCCCGAATTTTAACCAGACAGAATTTAGCCAATCTTACAAGGAGAGCGGCATTTAACTCCATAAAAACCTAACACTATGGAAACGAGTAAAATCAAGTCGATTGACAAAACCGACAACACTTGGATGGGACAATCCGGAACGATGTACGACTACACGGTCTGCCTTGAAGACGGAACAGAAGGAACGGCAGCAAGCCCCAACGCCGAAAAACCACCTTACGACGTAGGGGATGAGGTCGAGTACAACAAGACCGTGAACAATTGGGGGACGAAGCTCAAGATAAAGAAGGCAGGAGGATTCTCACAAGGGGGTGGATTTAAAGACAACGCCGAAACTACCAAGCGCATCGGTGCGAGTTGGGCTATTGGTTTGGCTATTCAGCAGGAGAGCGATCCAGAGAAGATTATCGAAGCCGCGGAACACCTCATCAACTTGCGTGATGCTTTAATGTCGAAGCTATGAGCAGATACAGATGGACGTTGAACGAAGAGAAGTTGCTTGCAGAGATGGTGAATATCACTTGCGAGAAACAAACGGGACGCATTGACTGGAAGCTCATGAGGCCAATCGGAAGCCATACGCTTGCTGCAATGCAGACGCGATGGAGTAAGAACTTGAAACCCGAATACACTTGGAACGGAAAGAAGTACATTCTAAGCGAGCAGACTACATCCAAGGTATCAACACCTAAGAAGAAGAGAGAACGTGCAAAGAAGACCCCTCAAATCAAGTCTGTGAAGATATCACGCTCTTTCCTTTGGGGGGCAATCAAATACGAACGCTATGAATAACTTGAAAATCTTCCTTTTAAAGAACTACGGTTCTATTAAAAACGTAGGGGATGAGCTGCGATTGAACGAGGCAACCGTTCGGAGTTGGTATGACTACCGACCGCGCAATATGATGAAGTATCTTCCAGAGATATCGAAGCAATGTGATGCAACCTTCGCGGAAATCATTAGAGAAGTCATGGAACGCGAGAGCAATTTGAACAACTGAGGAAATGGGGAGGGTGTTATTCCCTCCCTTTTTTTATCTTTCGCCAAATGAAACAGAAAACCAACGGAATTTGGATCCCCGAAGAGATTTGGGAACTCGAAGACCTCAACCCAATGCAACGAATCTTCCTTTCTAAAGTCCATGCGCTATCTCAAAAGGACGGCTCGTGTTGGGCAGGCGATGACTTCCTTGCTGAAGCGTTGAGGGTATCCCCGCAGTACGTGAGGAAGATGCGTCAAGCACTTTGCGAGAGCGAGTATCTGGAATGTCAGGGATATGGACACCAAAGGAAGATGACAATCAACCTCGATTTGAAAGAAGCAACTACAGTTGCAAGTAGAAAAACCAAGAAGCAACCACAGTTGCAAAAGAAGCAACCACAGTTGCAAGAGTTGCAACAGGAGGCGCAACTAAAAGCAACTACAGTTGCGCATAGTATAGACTATAGTAAAGAACAGAATATAGAACATACTATAGAAGGGATTTTGCTTCCTTTTGATTCTCAAGATTTCAAAGATTCTTGGATCATGTGGAAACAAGAACGCAAAGAACAAAAAAAGAAACCGTATACCTTGCGAGGAGAACAAGCACAACTTCACAGATTACAAAAACTATCAGACAATGACCAACGAACAGCCATCGACATCATTACCTATTCAATTGCCCAAGGATACCAGGGACTCTTCGCAGAGCGAGGAACTGCAAAGAAGGGAATACTTACAAGCCAAAGCGACAGAGATAAGCTTGAGGAGTATATCCGCACCGGGTCTATTTCAAGCCAATAACGAGCAAGCCTGGAAGGAGGGAACGAATATCCGAACAGCTCTCAGAGTCCAACCCGAAGCAACACGCGGGGCGGTGATCTCAATGGTGAAAAGCGTCTGCGATTTTGTAGAAGCAAAGAAGACTCTCCAAACTCTTACAGATTACGCGCTTTGTGCAGAGACTATCTTCGATATTTTCCCTACATTGAAGCTCGAAGAGTTCCGACTCATTTGCGACCGTATGAAAACGGGCTATTACGGCAAGTATTACGAGCGTTTGAAGATTCAGGAATTTCGAGAGTGTATTATCAAGCATGAAGAAGAACGGATCCCAATACTGGAGAGAATCAACAGCCACATCACACGCGGCAGCGATTCCGACCGTGTGGCATTTGAACCGCAATCGATGGCAGACCTCAGAAGAAAACGCGATCCACTAAACATACCCGGATTAAATGAGCCTAAGCAAAGCAAAGAAGAAACTTGATACCGTCTTCTCTCAGTTCATACGTCTTCGCGGATGCAAT
>Ga0307984_1000189_pt1 | contig 26224 bp, 23 predicted proteins | sample EllFjometageno78_FD_203169 | JGI IMG/M metagenome (GOLD analysis project Ga0307984, IMG submission 203169) | Marine microbial communities from Ellis Fjord, Antarctic Ocean - #78 | ecosystem: Environmental > Aquatic > Marine > Unclassified | place: Southern Ocean | collected 2014-10-09
ATAATGAGTCTGCGACCACTATGAAATCCTTCATATTTATGGTAAACGAAGTTAATTTTCAGTCTGGATAAACTCTTCCAAATCCCCCTCAAAATAGTTCGACCTTCGTCCTGTTGGCTCTACTAAAGTTATTCTCTTAGGTAATCCCGTCACTGTTACAATCTAAAGTAAAAAATGTCTACTAAAATTAGTAATTTAGCTCAAGCTTATCATGACGATTTACGGTCAATCCCTTAGACAATGAAAATAGATTACGATAAATCACTACTTACGATTTTAAAAACCATTAATCCAGTTACTCAGGGAGCAGTTGGTGACATTCCACATTCCTGGGCCAATCAGATGGGGATTAATCACAATTATAATTTACCTAAAAAAAGCCTCACTAAAACTGAGCTTATTAATATCTGTAATAATGAAGATGTGCTCTTCGGTTACCTCTGCGTTATGGCTTGGGGAGCTCAAGGAAGAGGTCCTTCTGGCCCCAAATACGCTCAAAGCTGTTGGGCGTCAAAAGAGAAAATGGAGTTTTTAATCAAGAGTGTCAAAAACAATCATCTGAGTCGCGAAAATGCTTATAATATTTTCGCTAAAAAGGAAAATAAAATCAAAGGACTCGGGCCATCGTATTTCACTAAATTATTGTTTTTCTTTAGCTCAAATAGAAAAAACTATATTATGGATCAGTGGACAACTAAGTCTGTATTACTATTAACTAATATCAATTTCATTAAACATGGTAATGGGTATCCTAATAATAAAAATGATGGGGTTAATTATGAGCTGTTTTGTAGAGTTATAGACGATTTAGCTAAGGTTTTAAATTTAGATAGTGGTGTTGAAATGGAAGAAAAATTATTTAGTTTTGGTTCAATTAAAAGAAAGCCTAGAGGAGAGTTTCGGCAAATAATTTATGACAAATGGAACACTCATTGCCTTCCCAGATATAATATATCGTTAATTAAATTATAAGTTCGTTTCTGATAAAATCTATAATTCTGACTGATAATGTCTAACCAAAATGACGTCTGCCCGTTAATTTGAATTAAACGTTAAAAGAGCAGAGGCTTTGGTTTTGTATATTGTACAAAACTATTATTATGATAAATAAAGACCACTTTGACACGATTTCCCAAGTTGAATTCTCTGAACTGAAAAACATATTTGTGTCTTTCTTAGAAAACGACCCAGCTTCATTACCAAAGTTTGTAGATAATTTTTCTGATAATTACAAGTCAAAATATCCAGATTTTGTTATTGATGAAGGAGAAATTGTATATCCATATAAGATAGCTGATTTGGCTTATGATACTTTAGCACCAAACACATATTCTATCGACATGAACCTCGCAAAGGCTTTTTATCTCATGGCAGGGAGCTTTTATGAATGTACATGGGATTTATTATGGGTTTTAAATGAAATTATAGGGAAGTATAAACAGTCAGACCCATCATTTCTTATAGAAGGAGCAGGGTTGAGGGGATGGGTTAATGCTGCAGGTGATGATTTAGATGATGACCTAATATTAGGAGGAGATACGATGTACAGTTTGGTAGATTATGAAGACTTAGAATTAGAAATTAATGTTGAGGATTATAATATGCTAAGTGAATTGTGTGATGCAATTAAAACACGTATGCTATCTCAGGAATTATAGATTTTAAGATGTAAGACCCGATCACAGATCACGAGTACCGCAACGCCGTGTGATTAATCCAATAAGGTTACTTCTGACACTCTTAAAGAAAAAAGAGAACACCGTGCATTAAAGCGAATCAATATTTTACGATTCAATTAGCCTTTAGAATTTTCGACAAATCCTCTTCAAACTCGTTCGACCTTCGTCCTCTCAGCTCTACGAACTGACTGATTCAGCTACGACGAAGTCCTAGCAGGTGGAGAAGTCAGACGCAAGCAAAGCTTGCTTTAGGTTGCGGTTGGCGTAGCCTGCTGAAACTCGCATAGCGAGCTGAATCAGTTCCCTGTGAGAGCCAGGCTTGAACACCGAGCCGAGCGAAGCGAGCGCGACGGTATTCCTAGCGAGGCTACAATATTGATTCTTTGCATCCTGACAGATGTGGGGATTTTTGCTTTAATCTCCAGCACAGGCTGTTGGTGTAACAACAAACTTCTTCTGGACTTATTTGCTGAGTTCCACTCTCAGCGCATCCAACAGACATATTCTCACAATTTGATTGGCCAAGAGAAATGTTGGTACAAATAGACAGGGAGTATATCAAAATGAAAGAAAGAAACAAGCGAGAAAGTGTAGCGAATTGAAGTTTCATGTTGGTGATGTTAGACTGAAAATATAGTTTAAAAAGCTTCATCGTGACAGGGGACATCCTTCTTTTATTGAGTGACTTTGGGTGTACATCCAAGTATGTGGGGGATGTGAACGGAGATGGCGCAGTGACGGTTGCTGATTTGCTCGACGGCATCTTGGCGAACTTTGGCCAGGCCTGCCCATAAATTAAGGTAAAGAACTTATCTCACCAGCTTAAACGATTTCACATGATTGTCGTTGTTTAGTTGCAAAATCATGGGCTGTGTGTTAATGGGTACGCGAAGCTCATTTGAGAATTCGCCCATTTCCAATGTTCGACCATTTAAATCGTACAAAGTGTATGATGCATCTTCGCCTCTTAAAATCCACCCAGATTCATTGCTAGAAATTGTCCATGGGTTCTCCTCAATTTCAACTCCCACAACTTGGGATGTCCCAGATATTTCGCCTTTCAGGTAGTGCACAACGCCGTTCTCAGCATTTTGATATGCCAGATGTATATACTCGCCATCATAGACAACGGAAGGGTAGCGGTTGTGTCCGCTCAAACCTTCGGTCACGTTCACAACAGACATCTCTAAGGCTTGAGGACCGGCATCTGAAATGGCAACCATGACATTGTATCCGCCAGAGTTACGTTCCCAAGTTGCGACAAGCCAGTCTCCAGAACTAGAAATTGAAGGGTGGTTTTCTGAAGACGTATTGCTCGGGTCTATTTGGCCTGTTTCAAGAAATGTAAAAGCGCTTAAATCTACAGAAGACCAGTAAACCCGGCTGCCATTGGGAGCTGACATATACGCAGAAATAAGTGTGCCGTCTTCCATCACAGTAGATGAAGTCCCGGATGCAGGACAAGCATTAATGACCCAATCTGTTTCATCAATATCAATAGCGTTGTCCCAATTAACTCCGTCTGATGAGGCTGTAAGCCAGAAATCACGAATGTTGTCACCATTGGTTCTTACCACATTGTAATACATGCCCTCATGCCCAAAAGCATTTGAGGGACAGCACTCACAAACGCCAGGGGTAGCGATTGAGCCGCTTATTGCGGGATCGAAAGCATCCAGATCGGAGTTAAAATGGAGGATCCCCTCTTCAGTAGGGTTTACACCTAATTTAAGCGCGACCCAAGGCAGCCCTTCGTCATTGAAAGCTACGTGGGGCATAAAATGATCTTCAGTTGCAGTAGGAGCGATGGCATAGGGCTCGCCCCAAGTGTGGCCATCGTCTTCTGAGATGACAACAAAAGCTCCAGTAGCCCATTCCCCAAAAATTTGGTAACTCACAGCGACACGATTCTCATACACAGCCATACGCGGACCTTCCGATTCCCCCACCAAATAGATATTCGTTTCAGTGACAATTTGAATAGGATCTCCAAAGATTCCGTCTTCCATAATTGACAAATAAAGACCAGCGTTGTCTCCAGTTTTTCCATGTAAAACCATGGGATTTCCCGCTTGATTAAGCGCTATACGTGTACACTTATTTCCGAATTCCTCAGAGGAAACATCAATAGGACTCTCCCACGTCATTGTTGGCTGAGCAATTACAGTACTTAATGCAAAACAAAACACGCCAAAAGTTATAATAGTTTTCATGAAGCACAATTTACTCCTTTATCAGATGTAATTTCACCCTATGGAAAATTTCATCCAATTTTTTGAGGACTTAGAGTCATGGCACAAGCTCGTTTGGATTGTAGCATGCCTTACTGGGGCTTTAAGCATTGAATCTTTAAGACCCCTTTTTAAAGGAGGATTTCGAAGCGCTGCACACACGAAGACGAACCTCGTTTTTCTCGCAACACTCGTCCTAATCAATGTCACCGTGGGCGCCCTTACTGTAGGACTTTTTATTTGGATTGAGGCGACTGGGTGGGGGCTTTTAAATATGGTGGATTGGCCCATTTGGTTAGAGCTACTCGCAGCTATTATGGCCTTTGATCTTATTTCTCAATACATCGCCCACCTGTTGGTTCACAGAGTGAAGTTTCTTTGGAGGATTCATCTCGTGCATCACAGTGATACGAAAGTGGATGCAACGACAGGAACAAGGCTGCATCCTTTGGATTTTCTTTCTAGAGAAAGCTTTGCCATTCTAGCGGTCTTTGTCATGGGAGCCCCTTTGGCCTTCTATATATTTTATAGAATCCTAACGATTGCATTTACATACTTTAATCACTCCAATGTAGGCCTTCCGTTAAGTGTGGACAAGGCCATAAGCTGGGTTATTATTTCTCCAAACACACACAAATTTCACCATCATTTTGAAGAACCATGGACGGATAGGAATTTTGGAAATATTTTCTCTATTTGGGATCGTATTTTCGGTACGTTTGCATACGGTGATGTAGACAAGATTAAATATGGTCTGGACGTAACGGATGACAGCAAATCTGATGATCTGGCCTATCAAATGATGCTCCCAATCAAAAACAATGGTCGCACAAAAATCAATCATTAAGACATGAAACTACTCGCTACGAAGGTGTGTAAAAAGAACGATTTAGGAGTGCATAACAACCTCTTTGGAGGCACGATGCTGAGCTGGGTGGATGAATCTGCTGTAGCTTTTGTGAATGAGGTGTGTCACTGTCCCAACATGGTGACCCTGAAGATGGAAGAAGTGCTTTTCACTTCACCAGTGAAGGAAAACAACCTCATCAAGATTTATGGAGAGATTGTGAGCATAGGAAACAAGAGTATCACGGTACAAGTAAACGCTAGGAAGTTCAATGTATATAGTCACGAGGAGGCCGACGTATGTAAGACTCGACTCATTTTTGTCAGACTCGACGATGATGGCACTCCGATTCCGATCGCTCAACACGTGAGGGAAAAGAATCCAGATAAGGTTTTATAAATCGTATAGCTCTACTCGATGATGATCTTATTCATCGAAGACTCACCTTCCAGAGTGACGATGTCAATCACGTAAAAGCCTTTTTTCCAACTACTTATATCAAGCGTTGTGTGTGAATTTGAGACAGACTCACAATGAACAAGTTCTCCGAGTAAATTATATACCATGACATCTCCGATTGGCTTGACCGAGGTGATGTAAAGAACAGATGACACGGGATTCGGGAAAATCTGCAATGCAGAATACTCTGACAGATCAATGCCTGATTCGGGGTTGTAGTGCGTTGCATTGTTGGGGATGTTGTTGTGCCCAGATTGTGGCCCTGTATTGCCTGAAGCAATTGTTCCATAGTAAGTGGGTCCTAGGACATAAGGATAAACAGGATCGAGATAGTCGTCAATCGTGACGAAATAAGCAAATGTTCCTTCGGGATAATCGGGTGTGATACAGAACCGCCCATTGTGCTCATCTAAATCACCTGACCCCTCAACATATTCGTAATCCTCTATAAAACTACCGAGCGGATATTGATTGTTGATTGAAGGTCCGTATTGGGCAGGAGTCAAAGATGTTCCATCTGGAAGAGTTTGTCTTGAAGGGATGTCCCTCAATTGGTATCCACTCAACATTCTCGCAACAGTTGAATTGGGGTCTAATGGACTCGAATATCCGTAAGCCCCATAGACAGGATATCCGTCAAAGGCGTAACCGACAATAGGGGAGTGGTTTGCTTCATCAGAATCATTGTAGAGACAGGTGGGATTAACGTGGTGGTGGTATTCTCCATTTGGAGCTGGATGACCTAAACAAGCATCGAACGAGCTCCCTTCAAACACATATGCATCTTGGAACCAAACCCCCTGATTGTTGTATGAAAAAGCGTCTTTTGCATTGAATATAGACACCCCATTTCGCCAAACCCCGATATGTCCTAAACCGGTATTTGTGAATGTTCCCGTATTTTCTTGAGGATCAAAAGTGATGCGAAAACAGAAGTCTTGATTAGCTGCACTATTTGGATTCCCTACCCATGGACCTATATCGTACCCTGGGATACACGTACACGAAATATAGGCGAAGTCAGAAGTGTAATCCACAGATTGTACATTCGAGAGTTGACCGAGATATCCCGTAGAATTGTCAATGTTGATGACCCAAGATGTAATGGCAGGATCTAGCTGAGCTTGTGAGCTGAGCGATACAATGACTAATAAATGCAACAAAAAGAATCTATTCATACGCATATGACGTGCGACTCTCCTTTAGGTTTAATCAAAATACACAGTAAATCAGAGTGATCAGATTAACATGGGTTTCCAAACAGACTGAGCACGACAAGCACATCGGAAACTGTCACAGAACCGTCCCCATCTACATCTGCTGAACAGCCTGTAGTACACCCAAACTCACTAAGAACGATAAGGATGTCCGCAACTGTAATTGATCCGTCACCATTGACATCACCAGTACAAGGCACAAGCTCATCACCATCGATCACGTTGTCGCAGTTGTTGTCGATGCCTTCGCCCGTTCCTGAAGCTCCAGGATATACAGTGTCAAGCGTATCGTCACAGTCACTGTTGTTTAGTGAAATGCCTGGAGGGAAAGGAGTGCAGACGGTCATGAACATGGCCGAACCGTATCCGTATCCGTCTCCGTCTTCGTCGACGTAGGCAGCCACACCGTACGTGCATGTGCCGTTGTCAACAGTTGCGTCAGGATTGAAGTTACACGCCGTCGCGTCGGTACATCCAGGCACGTCTGGTTCACCACCTTCAATGCAGAAGGTGTTTGTCCCATAATTCAACCCATCACCGCTGGTTGCTGAATCAAGATCTCCTGAATCTATGAGGTCGCCAGATACTGTACTTGTGATTGTATAAATAGCTCCATTCCATCCGTCTCCATAACTGTCATTCATTTCAAAAGTATAGCACCCGTCACCGATGCATATCTCTACACTCCCTGTAGTTCCATTGGCTATAATCGCATCACCCTCTTCAACAATCGACCAAGAAATTTCAGTATCCCATGATCCGCCACCAACAGTAATCATAATCCCTGTTCCTCCGACAATACAAGACCCATCGTCTATGGTAGCACCTGGGTCATAGTTACAAGCGACTGCATTTGTACATCCTAAACAAGAAGATCCGTTGCCACCACATACTCCACATATATCATTTTCAGCACACAACCCATTGTCTTCAATTGCATCCGGGTCATAGTTACATGCCGCTGGATCCGTGCAACCCAGGTCGCTGATGTTTCCAGATAAGCTCAATAAAAACAGACCTTCTTCGATGTGTGAAACAGCGATGACTCCAGAATCGAAGTAAGGATAGTTTGACCATGTGCCATTAAATGCCGCAGCATCGCTTGAAGGGTAAACGTCAAAGAAGCCCACTTCAGTCATCGTTCCACTTGCGATATTGTCTAGGTTCGCGATCCGTAATCCAGCTCTGTAATTTGACTGATAGCAAAGATTGTCCTTGATGTATAAGTTGTGATCAATCGCAGGAGTGCTAGAGACAAATGTTCCCAAAAGAAAGGGTGCGTTTAAATCTTGTACATCCCAAATAAACGTCGTTGTATTTACCCCGTCGTAGTTCTCGTCCAATTCGTCACCACTTAGGAAATATTTGTGATCTTCAGTGAGCCAGCCCTGGTGGGTGTATTGAGAGTTGTATGTCGTCCTGCTTAATTGAACGGCATCCGTAGGGTCGGTCACATCAATAACAGTAATCGAGTTTTCATTGCATGCAAAAGCAATCTCACTGCCAGCATAAGCTGCGTCCGGGCCTATGTAGTTGACAACCTGCGCATCGTGTGTGTAGCCATCACCTGCATAGTCACCTATAATCACGGGGTTTAATGGATCTGAGATATCTACAATGTGAAGACCTCCGCTTGACGTGTTTGTGCCGACTCCGTATGCCCTGTTGCTGGTCTCGTTAATGACCAAGTTGTGGCCATTTCCCCAGCCAGAATAATGAGCATCTTCTGAGAATGTCACAGGGGGATTGACGACATTTCGAAGTTTTGTTAAATCAAAAACCTGCATCCCATGACCGCTCGCTTCAGAAACGACGTAAGCGTAGTTTCCATCCACCTTAATATCTCTCCATGAAGAATTCGAGGAATATGTAGGAAGATTCCCTAGATAAATAGGATTTACAGGATCTGAAATATCCACAAAAGCGGTTCCGGAGGTTCTTCCGAGCAACACGTATTCAGTACCGAACTCAGGGTCAGTCCATCCCCAGATATCATTCATAGACCCACCTCCCAGCGCAGATCCCGCTGTAAATGAGAGGAAATCTACGTTTGAACATGGGTAGCCTGCGGCCATGCCGTTCACGCAAGGAGTTTGGGCTGAAAGAGAAGAGAATGAGAGAGTAAGCGTCGCGAAAAGGAAAGAAAATAGTTTCATCACAGTAGTTTTAACAGCAGATTTAGCCACTTGAAAGACGCACTAAAATGAAATTCGTTGCATCGGAATGCAAATTAACATACGTCACCGAAAGCGGCGAGAATCTCTAAAATGTCAGCAACCCCAACAATTCCATCCATGTTCAGATCGTATAGGCAACCTGTCTCACACCCAAATTCGCTTAGGACAGCGAGGAGATCGCTGACTGTGATCGAGCCGTCATTGTCAACATCTTCAGGACATCCAACAACCACTGAGGCTTCAATATAGATCACTTGAGTATAAAAGGCAGCGTTGCCACAGTCATCTAGAGCGGTGAATGTTCGGTGTACTTCGTACGCCTCTGGGCAAGGTCCACCTATGAGAACGACGTCAATTGTAATATTTACCTGTGTACAGTTGTCAGATGCAGCAGCACTACCTAAATCAGTTAATTCGCTATCGCATGTTGTTGTGATATCCGAAGGAACAGCGGTAAATATTGGAGGAGTGCTATCTGTAAAAGAAATTGTCTGAGTGAATGTACTGATGTTTCCACATCCATCGGTTGCTGAGTAAGTGCGTGTTACGTTGCCCCCAGCGCATCCCAGTCCAGTATCAATATCAGTGAAACTTAGGGTGACAGGTGTGCATGGGTCAGATGGATTTGCCGTTATTTCATTAAAAGCGTTCAGATTATCACAAGCGACACTAACGAGACTCGGTGTGCCTGAAAAATCTGGCCCCTGAGTATCATCTGCCCCGGCCTCCCAAAGCCATGCGTTGTATACCAGCTCTGGGTAGTCAATGTATGGGTTTCGATTTCCTTGTTGGGACTCGACCTTGTCATTGCGCGAGATTTCAGTTGCGTCTGCGGGATCATTGAGATGCCATTGATATAAAGTGGCCGTAGGCCCCATTTGGGATATCGCTCCTGCCGCCCCTGGGTACATCGTATAGAAGTAGAAAGCCGCACGCGCAACGTCGCCCTTGCGATCTTCTCTAGGCTCCCAATCCCCACCAGAGCTTTCAGACCATACCTCATGGTTACTTGGGACACTTCCCTGTGAGGTATATGTATTGTTTACAGCGCCATACCACTGGGCTTGCCCATCGGTTACTTCATTGTATGGCTTGTTACTTCTCGCGCTATTTGCAGACCCGTGACAAGGCTTAAGGATATGAATGTCAGACTTCATAGGTTCTGAGGATCCGAAAAAACTTTGAGGCACCAAATGCTCTGCGTTAATCGGGTTGGGGTATGTTACATATCCTCCAGATTGTGTAAACCCGGTGTAAACACACTCAATTTGGCCTGCATCAATGTCCACATAACCATACATCTGTCTCCTCGCCTCATTGTATCCGAGGCTATTGTGGTATCCATCAAACCAATTGGTTTGCAACCAGCTTTGAAGATCAGAAAGGTGAATATCTGTGGGTGGTGCGTCTTGGCTCCATGCGAAACCACATGGAACAACAAAAAGAGACACAAAAAGAGCAAAGGGGGGGAAGAGTCGTTGAATCATAAAAGTATACATAATCTATTAATATAGTAAAATAGAAGGGCAATATCCTAACGAAATTGTAAAGAAATGGGTTGCTCCCAAAACGTTCTTAAAAGCAAATTGTTCCCCACTCCATTAAGAAGATAAGTAGATCCTCAGTGCCTATCGTGCCGTCAAGGTTGAAATCTCCCGGACAGTTGTCGTTGCAAACTTCAGCAAACAAACAGGTTCCATCATCAAGATTTGCCGTTGAATCGAAGTTTAAGGCTTCGTTATACGTACACCCCATGAAGGCCGCCGTTTGACACATTAAACCATCTGAAACTGCATAAGGGTTGAATTCTGTAAACTCAGGGTTTGTGCAACCTGGGCAGTTTTCCACGCTGTTAAAACACACAACGTCAATGGACATTGGGTTATTGATGAATATCGATCTTTCGCTGAGCTCTGGGACAGAATTGTCATCCATATATTGATAAAGAAATTCTCCTTCAGAAGCTTGAATTTGAAACTTATAAACGCCGAAACTTACGTTTTCCCCTGGGACCACTCCCAGTTCTGTTACAAGAGAGGCTGCACCGCCATGTGTGAACATATCCACCCTAAGCACGATGAGAAACAGACATGATCCATCGTCAACGGTGGCAGCTGGATTGAAGTTTAAAGCTTCTGAATTGTTACAATCGGGAATGAAAATAAAATCTGAGCCATCACAGTTTTGGTCCACTCCGTCGTTCGGGATTTCTGGGGCCCCGAGGTAAATAGAAGCGTCAGTATCGTCGCAATCCCCTTCAGAATCTAACATTCCATCACCATCTTCATCGACGCCGAAATAACATGAACCGTCATCGACCAATACACCGTTGTCGTAATTCACAGCGTTGAGGTCACGACATCCTTCAATTTCAGACAAAGGTATTTTTCGCGCCCGATACACGGTGAAATATTCTCCGAGTTGAATTTCCCAAACAATTTCTCCCTGATTGTTGATCTCAGTAACCAATGTTCCTGCACCTTGACCTGCGTTTGCAGTGCCCCATGCGATGAGTGTATTTCCATTTTCTAGACGTTCAACACTTCCTTGTGCAGGAGAATATATTTCGTTGGGGTGTGAGTAAGACCAAACCCTTGTCGCAGTCATTTCTATGGTATCGACTTCATACTCTACGACTCTAGAATAACCAGGCTGGCTTCCAGAGGAGACGCTGTTATCGAACAGAAGAATGCGATTCCCCCCGATGTCATTTACGTCGTGCTGATTTAAAAAACCTCCCCAATCGGGATCATCTATCTGAAAGTTGTTTCCATATGCGCCTAGTTTCCAATCAATGGACCAATCTGTGGGGTTGAGCCTAGCGACAGTACTGATGTTGCGAAAACTCATTAATAACCCACCTTGAGAGTCAATGTCAAAGGCGTTCCAATGTAGATAATCTACGAGTTGATAACTGAGGTTGACAGACGCGCTCACGGGGATATGATCTAACCCATGCCATTCACGTAGAATATTTTCTTCCACATCCATATGTATCATGACAGGCTGGATGACATCCGCGTCTTCATATCCTCCAAAACTGCTCAAATCCATGATTACGTGCTCATTTACGACAAACAGATAAGACCCATCTTCAAACCTGTGAACGTCATGATAGTCCGTTTCGGGAATTATACTCACCCCCAAAGTGTCCGTGGGCGTTAGGTTGTGGTCAATGGTTACCCATTTGCGGATGGAGTAATTGTAGAAAATAAATTCATCATCGCCCCAGGGTTCAAAAATAAAACCACGCACAGGGGAGTGGCTACTGAAAACCATTTCGGCTTCTTCATCGAATGCGCAAAGGTATATTTGATTTGCGGATTGAACAGGGGCCATTATAACGACTCCTGGAGCAGCCTCCGTCGATGTTGTGAGAACAGTGTAGGCTGGGTTTTGGGCGAAACAAGATGTACCGCATAATCCCACAAAAAGGGCAATGACGCCAAAATAGATAGCTCGAACCGATCTCATATTTTCATTGCTTGCCATTGTTTAAAGATACGAAATTAGCTTAAACCCTATTCTTCGAAGTCCCCAACATCTTCATTCGTGGAGATGTCAAGGATATCTGATGCCTCTGCTTTGTCAAGTGTGGCAATCTCCTTGAGTTTTCGAGTCATCACGTTCGTTCTCGTATTTCGTAAATCGTACAAAGACTTTGACGCTTTGTTCAACTGATCATCAACTTTCTCAAGTTGGCCAGAGAATTTATTAAACTCGGTTTTAACGGCCTCCAATGTTTTCCAAACTTCACTGCTTCTTTTCTGGACAGCCAGAGTTCGGAACCCCATTTGTAAGCTATTCAGAAGCGCAGAAAGCGTTGTGGGCCCCGTGACTGTAATGCGGTATTTCCGCTGCAGAATTTCGAAAAGCCCAGGGTGCCTAAGCACCTCGGCGTATAAGCTTTCTACAGGCAAAAACATGATTCCGAAATCTGTCGTATGAGGTGGGTCGATGTATTTTTCACTGATGTCTTTTGCAAAAGATTCAATGGTTTTTAAAAGGACTTTCTGAGCGTGTTCAATGGTGTCTTTCTCTCCATCTTCATAAGCATTCAAAAGTCTGTCGTAATTCTCAATAGGAAATTTAGAATCTACGGGGAGCCACACTTCATCATCGTGATCTTGTCCAGGCAGTTTAATGGCAAATTCGACATGTGCTTGACTTCCTTTCTTCGTCGCCACATTTTTTGAATACTGATCGGGCGTTAATATCTGTTCGAGAATGTTTTCAAGTTGATACTCGCCCAACACTCCCCGGGTTTTAACGTTCGACAGAACCTTTTTCAAATCACCCACACCTTTCGCAATATTTTGCATTTCTCCGAGCCCCTTGTGAACCATTTCCAACCGTTCACTTACTTGCTTAAAGGATTCTCCCAATCTTTTCTCAAGCGTTGTTTGCAGCTTCTCATCCACTGTTTTCCTCATCTCAGTAAGTTGCTGCGTATTGTCTTCACGAATTGTCTTAAGGTTCTTTTCTATCGTTTCCTTAATGTCGCTTTGTTGTTTACTGAAGTCGCTAAACTGCTGGCGAACAAGTGCATTTAGACTTTTGTTGTTTTCCTTATTTGTTTCAGAAAAAGCGTTCAAATTCGTCCCCAACTCCTCTCGACTTGCCTTTGCAACTTCTCCGCTTTCTTTTCGATTCCTCTGAAATTCATCCTTTAAGGTCTCGTCAAACTTGGAAATAGAACGCGTAATCTCCACCAACTTCTCAGAAGGATCGACACTTTTATTTTGTCTAAGCAGGATCATTAAATTGGCAAAAACAAGCAGTATAATTACAGCAAGAAGGACAACAGTGAGGTTCATTTATTGTTCAGCGTTTAGAGTATGATGGCGCGATTTTCTTCGCCCATTAAAGGTATACCACCTGAAGACCAAACCCAAACTTCTATCGACCTCTCTTATTTGTATCTTAGTTCCAGCTATTTTTAGATGAAACAATGAAACAATCAATCTACCTTTATTGTGTGAATAAAACATACTTGAATATCAAACGTTCTGACCTTATGAGATGTATTGGTATTTTTTTAGCAGGCTTTATTTCACTTAATTTGGTAGGACAAACTGACATGGAAATTAAAAAAGATTTTTTTGACGGACTGAATGCAGAAGAAAAAAGAGTCATCGTAGATAAGGGCACTGAACGGCCATTTTCAGGTGAATATAACGACCATTATGAACGTGGAACTTATGTCTGTAAAGCATGCAATACGCCCTTATATAAATCTACAGATAAATTTAAATCTGGTTGCGGATGGCCCTCTTTTGACGATGAAATAAAAGGTGCGATATTAAAAGAAAAGGACATAAGTGGAGGCATGATTCGAACAGAAATATCTTGCGCGAAATGTCTGGGTCATTTGGGGCATGTATTTGAAGGAGAGATGCTGACAAAAAACAATACGAGACATTGTGTGAATTCAATCAGCATTGTCTTTCAAGCAGATACATCCCCTCCTTCGGACTAGGTTTTATCAGCCAAAGCTCTTTTATCCCGGGCTGTTTTTACCAATCTTCTTCGGACATGGCTGTCCGAATACTTGTTTCCGACTGTTGCGATACATCCTTTCTATTCCAGTCGTTTTTGCTGATTTCTTCGGGTGAAATCGTATCTAACACCTTCACGCTAAGCCTCTTTTTTCTCAATCCTAAGATGTTTATGAGGTGCAGTACGATAGAACCGTCAGTGACGAAGTACGTAAAGAACCTCAATTGTTCTTTAGACAAAGCGCTTCCATTTGCATGAGTCCATCTGAAAGCCAAAGGCTGGACTCCCGAGTTTGAGTCGATCGCAATCTTAAAAAAGGGCGCCTTGAATGGGTGTATTTCGACGCCATCATTTGATTTCCCTTCAGGGAAAAAACCCATGTTGACCTGAGATTTGGTAATCATTAATATGGTGGGATCCAACAGTTCTTGAATGGATTTTCTTCTTGATCGATCAACAAATACGAACCCCAGCAACCCCATGACCTTGCCTATTATTTTCATGCTTTGGATATCGGTATTTGAGATTACCATACAAGGTGAAAGAGCCATATGAAGCAGAGAGTCTATTATTCCCTGATGGTTACTTACAATTAACAAATTCGACTTTGAGATTTTGCCTTTTACAGTTAAATGAACCCCTACAATCCGCATGATAAGTCGTGAAAACGGATAAATAATGAGTCTTACATTGTATCTTAAGAAGTAGTATCGTGGGAGGAAAAAGAAGACGATTCGTAGAACAATACTCAGGGATACTAACAACGATACCGTTAATATGATCAGTGCCAAACGAATGTAAGCAAGCAGTTTTGAGCTTCTAAGTTTAGGTTCAAGTTGTTTCATGGTAAGCAATAATACCATACAGATTGTTTCCTTTTACTTGCCTAACCACCTTTAATGAACTTTCTGTTTTTAATCTAATTTTGGATATATCGCACCATGGGACATGTTCATTTTGATTATTTTTGTGTGCAGATTAACATTACCAAGTCCATTTACGATGCGCTCCTCTTTGACCTCACATATAACGCCGATAGATTTTTTTCGCTTTTTCAAGCACCAAATTATTCTCGCACTAAGTTTCATTTTACTCAGTCCACTCATCTTAAGCGCACAAGATTCCACAACAACACGTCTTTCAATTGTTGCTGTGGGTGACATGATGATAGGCACAAACTTCCCTTCGGATGCTTACTTACCACCCCTAGATGGAGCTGAGATTTTTAGCCAAATAAAGCCGCAATTGTCAGATGCAGATGTCACATTTGGGAATTTAGAAGGGGTGATTCTTACAGGGGATTATCCCACGACAAAAAAATGCCAGAATCCAAAGAACTGTTATGCCTTTAAAATGCCGGATCATTATGTAGCGCATTTTAAAGATGCTGGTTTTGATGTATTGAGTATCGCGAACAATCACATCAATGATTTTGGGGTAAGGGGCATTCGGAATACGACAAAATTGCTTCAAGATGCGGGGATTCATTTTGCCGGCGTGACGGACTATCCCCAAACGATCTTTCAGGTGAATGGTTTGAAAATTGGGTTTTGTGCGTTCTCTCCAAACCGAGGGACGGTTAGCATAAATGATTTGGCTGTCGCAAGACAAATCGTTCAAGATTTAGAATCAAAAGTAGATATCGTTGTTGTGTCCTTTCACGGAGGTGGTGAAGGGTTGGCGCACCAACATATCACAAAGAAGACGGAGTTTTATCTTGGAGAAAATCGTGGCAATCCGTATCAGTTTGCCAGAGACATGATCGATGCAGGCGCAGATGTTATTCTAGGTCACGGACCCCATGTAACGAGAGCCATCGATTTATATAAAAATAAATTTATCGCATACAGCCTTGGGAATTTTTCGACTTATGCTCGATTTAACCTTCAAGGGAAAAAGGGGATTTCACCTCTTTTAAACATTAATGTAGATGAAAACGGAGACTTTGTTGATGGAAAAATAGTTTCCATCAAATTGATTGGCGAAGGGATTCCTGCAATAGACCCCACCCATCAAGCCCTGTCAACGATTCAAAACCTCATTTCTACGGATCTCGGTGAAATCGGATTGGTTCTGGACAAGGAAGGACGTATTTCACTGAAGGAATAGTTCCATCCCCCCCTATTTGTGTCCATGGGGACCCTTACGAACAGATTGGGAATTTATTGATTAAGTTTGGTTTATGAATAAATTCCTCTTCCTGTTGATGTGTCTTCCCATGACTTGTTTGGGTCAAAATAGTGCAGATGTTGAACCGCACAAATATGGTGGCTGGTATTGTCCGGACAATCTAAATGGTTTTCCTGCTGTAGACATTAACAATTGGAAGGATGTACCTGTGATCAATGGAAGAATGCCTACGCAAGATGAAACCCAAACCGAGGCTTCCTTAATCTTTATTGACCAAGGGAAATATCCAAATGCAAAACCTTTGGATCTCAAAATGCCTCAACTGGCTCGGTTTTACAACAATCACTCAAGAAAAGAAGAAATTGTCATTGTAATACAATCGATCAATGTTTCAAATGATTCTGTGGTTGGGTTTAGATATTTAAATGGAGGAAATGGAAGTGCTCGACTCAATGAGGTCAACTTTCTTTCCGACAATGAGATTGATCAAATTGCATCTTCCCGCTTTGTTTCTTTCATGGTCAAAATAAATGCGACTCAAGAGGTAATCTGGGAGATCCTTACTCAACCAGATTATCTCGCAACGCTTCAGCCGACTTTCGATCTGGAAAACAAACTTCCATCTGGATGGAATAACGAATCAAAGGTTAATTTTAAATATCAAAATGCAGGTGTTGTTACTTCAGAATTCGCAGCGAATATGTATGGAAATCAGTATATTCAAATTGATTGTAAGTTGGAAAATGAACACTATGTAGAAAAATTCCTTCTTATAGAAGATCAGCAAACACACATCACAGATTTCCAAATCGTATGTGGTCCTTATCGGGATGATTTTGAACGTCAAAAATTTATACTAAATAACTGGGCTCAAAAAGTGAAAGAGCTGAGTGAAAAACCTCCACTAAAATTATATTGAAAATAAAAACCTTCTTCATGATTGGGTTTATTTTTAGTGGGCCATACTGGGTTACTCGCTTTGCTCGTGAGCCAGTATTTTACTCAGAAAACGACGAAGCCCAAAGGCTGCCGCTTGTCTCGGGCTTTTTTGAACCACCCCTTACACAAATAAAATTGTGACGTGCTGTTACAAAAAAAGCCCGCACTCAAACTTCGTTTGCGTGGGGCTTCTTTTTTCTTCGTGGGCCATACTGGATTCGAACCAGTGACTTCTACCATGTCGAGGTAACACTCTAACCAGCTGAGTTAATGGCCCAGGTAAGGAGGGGTGCAAATGTAAGGAGTAGTGGTGGATGATACGAGGTTTGGCAGCAAAAAATAAATCACATGAAAAGGGTATTGCTACAGGTGAATGGCGGAGGTACTTTTGTGGGATGCAAGTGAAGAAATTATGTGACCTAAAAGCCTACGAAGTAGGCGTGATCGAAAGGGTGGATATCCCAGAGGAGGTCATGGCACTCGTGCAGATGGGTTGTTGCATCGGATCTGAGGTCGAAGTCAAGCACATCGCCCCTCTGAACGGACCGATGGCTATTTGTACCTGCGGCAGAACATTGGCGGTCAGGAAAGAGGCTGCGGCTCACCTTTGGGTTAGGGTTGCGACTAAGCAAGCTGAGGTGGCGTAATTTCCGGACTCAGTTGTTTGATGAAGTCTGGACAGTATAAGCCGACCACAACTAGATTAATACTTGATACACAAGAAGTGCGGCTAAGTAAGCAAAAAATGTGTATCCGGCAGCTTGTGCAAGTGCCCAAGTCCAACTGTTAAGTTCTCTTTTAACAATGACGATTGTGCTCATACACTGCATCGCGTACATATAGAACACGATCAGTGATGCCGCTGAAGCCGTATTTAAAAGAGGTCGGTTCGTTCCGGGGATGACTTCGTTTGCAAGTCGTTTTTTCAAAGCCAGTATGCTGCCATCACCACCTTCCGCTGTAGGATAGAGCGTGTGCATCGTGCCTACGAACACTTCACGTGCGGCGAAAGAGCTTAAAATGGCGATTCCCATACGGCCATCATATCCCAAAGGCCGAACGACAGGTTCAATGGCATTTCCCAGTGCGCCTAACCAAGACTGTTCTAAACGCTCGCTTGGTTCCATGGCTTCGCGTTCTTGTATCGTTCCAGGTCCCATGAATGCCAAAGACCACAAGATGATTGAAATGAATAAGATAACCGATCCTGCTGCGCGAAGGAAGATCATGGCTTGACGATAGGATTGCCCCAAGACTGATTTGAGTTTTGGCAAACGGTATGGTGGCCATTCCTCTGCAGCTTCAGCTCGGTTGCTTGAGTTAGGTAGCGCCTTATTTATTACGAATGCGAGACCTAGTGCCGAAAGCGCACCGATCACGTAAAGGCCATACAGGAAAACCCCTTGTAGGTTAAATAAACCGAGAACGAGTTGATCAGGAACAGCGAATGCAATCAGGAATGCGTATACAGGAAGACGTGCTGAGCAAGTCATCATGGGCGTCACCAGTATGGTCAGAAGCCGAGCGCGTTTGTTTGAGATCGTACGTGCAGCCATGATCGCAGGCACGGCACAAGCAAGACCGCCCACCAAAGAGATTGAAGACCTTCCAGTAAGACCAAGTCGCCTGAAGAAACGGTCTGAGAGATACCCCAACCTGGCCATATAACCAGAATGTTCAAGAAAAGCGGTGAACGCAAAGAGTATTGCGATTTGAGGCACAAAAATCAGAATCCCCGCAAGCCCAGAGAGAAGTCCGTCAACGAGTAAACTGGTATACCAAGTAGGAGGCAGGGTGTTGGTAATGAAGGAGATCATCGTGCTGAAGGCTCCGTCTATGAGGTCCATGGGGTATGTCGCCCAGCTGTAAATAGCTTGAAACATCAAGAAAAAGATCAACATCGCAATCACATTTCCCCAAATCGGGTGAGTGAGCACGCGGTCTAGTTTTTGTTGCCCCTTGATCGTATTGCGCCGGGCGAGTTCATGTTCTTTTAAAGGTTTGCCCGCCTGGTTGAGTAGGTCACGAATGATTTGCATCATCTGCCCAGCTTCTTCAAGTTGTAGCGCTGCAGGAGACGCTTCCGCACTTTCTCTCGCCTTATGCCAAGCAGACTTCTCATCATTAGAAAGCCAGCTCGGTACGTAGTTCATTCGCGCGAGATGACACAGGAAGCCATGCGTTCTATTTGGCATTGCCTCTTTGAGGATAGAAAGAGAACGTTCTATGCTTGGAGGCACCTTTCCGAGAAGCGAAGAAGATGCCTGGAGATCAATAAGAGGAATAAGGTCTCGAACCCAATCAGAGGGATTGTCATTGAGTGCGTGTAATTCTCGTACTGGAAACCCAAGACCTTGTTCTAAGATCTCGCAAAGCTGAGGGTCTTCCTCTTCCAAGTTCATCCTATTTAGGATAAGAATGCAAGGGATTTCTAGCTCTCGAATTTGCAAAGCAAGGAAAAGCTGTCCTTGAAGGGTTGCTCTATCTGCGACAAGCCAAACCACATCTGGTTTGTTCTTCTCATTCGGATTGAGCAGCGTGTTTTCTGTGACACGTCCATCATCTGTTTGGGCATGAAGGTTATAGATTCCAGGGAGATCCATAAATGTCAAATCCTCAGAACCTTTGATGATTCCATGTGCCAAACAGGCCTCAATTGTCACACCTGCAAGGTTGCCTACAGCAGTGCGAACTCCAGTAATACTGGTGAAGAGACTGGATTTGCCAGTGTTGGGATTCCCTACGAGTGCAATTGTGGTTTTCACAGCTGTAAAGTTGCTTCGTTTTTTCTTTCTGACAATCCCCTTTTAAGGCGAATTTTCATCTTGGCTGAAGCCAGGATTTGGGGTCTTGTGGAGACCTCTCAGTACCGGATGTTTTCCAGATCTCGAAATGAACCGATGTCCCTTTGGGTCCCGTCCAAGCTTTCCCTAAACGTGTCGCTCGTGCGATTTCATCACCTTTCGAGACCTCAAGTGATTCGAGATTGCTATATACTGTTCGGTAGCCACCATGGGTGATGATCACTGTTTCTCCTGCGCCAGGGAATGAGAAGACACTACTGACGGTTCCTCCGAAAACAGAAAACACCTTCGAGCCCTGTTCTGTGGTGATATCTATCCCGTTACTTTCAACAGTAATTCCTGCGATGGTCGGGTGTTTGTGTCGACCGAACTCCTTTGTGACAACACCTCTCGCCACAGGCCATGGAAAACGGCTTTTGTTTTTCTCAAATTCTTCAGAGATTATTTTGCCAGCTGGAGTAAGTGCGTACTCTCCAGCCGCAGAAGCACGTTCAGCTTCTATCTCAGCTTCGATAATTCTCTTAATTTCATTGCTGAGTCGTTTGTATTCTTTTTCTTGAGCTTTGAGCATTTTCCTGAGACGCGCTTCCTCTCCTTTGATCTCAGAGACAAGTTGCGCTCGTTCTATTCTGTCGCCGTTGAGAGCGTCGCGCTCAGATTCCTGATCTTCAAGGGCAACCAAAACGTAGGTCTTCTCAGTGGAGAGAATTTCTTTTGATATGGTAAGCGAAGTTTGGGCATCAGATATTTCAAGGGCTTGCCTTTTACGCACTTCAGCGTAAGATTGAAGCATTCTGAATCGAAGAGCCGCCTGACTGAAATCTTCGGCGGCAAAAACAAACATCAAGGGATTATTTGCAAGTTGCATTCTATATGCTTGCTGAATCATCATTGCATATTCATCTTTTAAGCCTTCAATATGTCCCTCCAGACTCCTTATCTCTGTGTCGGCCTTCATGACAGACTGCTCCAGGATTCTAATGGATGACTGATGATGTCGAATAAGCCGTTCTCTTAATTCGATCTGTCGATTGATAAGAGTCATCTGAGAATTAACAGCATTCCGATTGTTTTTTGCTTCTCCGATTAATCTTGATGTCGTTGCGAGTTGCGCTTCAATTTTCTCTTTCTCAGCTGTCAAGGCATCCTTATTCTGCGTTTGGGCTTGAAGAGAGTACAACCCCGCACCGCACAAAAACGACATTACTACCCATCTTTTAATTGAATGGTCAATAAAACTAAAGTGATTTACGGCGCTCATAATTTTCAGGTGGATCGAATGGGAGTTCGTATTCTCTATTTATTCTACTGCGTCGAACTTTGAAAGTACAATCTAAATCGACACCATTCCCGCGCGCTATTATTCGTGTCTTCGAGGGCAATAACCCTTGACGATGCCCCTCGTCTCCTGAACGCTTAATTTTGAGACTAAGCCCACTTGACAAGTCATTAAACATATCTGTTACAGGCATAAATGTGACCCCATCAAGCCAGTATCTTTTAATGATCAAATCGTCTTCATCCGTTCGACTCATCATTCTATTTGCCCTGCGATCTCCAATGTTCACAGCGATAGAATCTTCAGGGTTTAATGCGATTCCTCGCTCATCAGTTCCACCTAAAAGCTTCTTTACACGTCTTGGGAATTTCTCAATTAAAATGTAATTGAAGCCATCCACTTGAGAGATGAATTTATCCTCCTGGGGGTTAAGCCCCAAAGGGTTTCCAGAAAATAAATCTTGAAAAGTATAGAAATCAAATGGAATTCCTAAAGACTTTTCTAGTTGCTTGTAATTGCCTTCGAAAACAAATTTATTTGAAGGCACTTTACTAATTACTCTGACTGAATCAGGAAGCAGAAGTACCCTTGCAAGTTCCACACCGAGCGCTGGTGACAGACTTATCCAAATTGCACTATCTCGTGCCATTCTCACATTCATCGTAAATGAATCTGATTTCCCTTCGACATTAATTTCGGTGTCTAATTTGAATCCGATCCAATCCCATTTGAGCGCTTCTTTGTCATATCGCTTCAGAATGCTGTTTGGATCCCTAGATCTCAAAGGCTTCCCATCAGCAATACGTTGTTCGTTTGAGCATCCCGTCATTAAAACGAAACAGACAACCAGTGCATTTAGACCCCATATTTTAAGATGCCCCTTCATTTTGTTCTAGAAAGCTTTTCGTTCAACCTTTTTTGTCCCCCACCACTAACAATCGCCTTTTCCCACAACTCATACGCCTTTTCAGATTGACCCAATGACCATCGAATATCGCCCTCTCGTTCTAAGAAGACAGCATCTGGAGAATCGAGAAGGGCCTGGGCGTTAACAATCCACTCCAAGGCATCCGAATTACGGGTAAGGAGGTGTAAAATTAATGCATGTGTGTCCATAAAATTAGGTTCATCAAGGATCATATCATTTGCCAAAGTGCTCCATTTAAGGGCATCTTGAATTCGCTGGTTGTCTGAGGCCAAAAAATATGCGTGATTGTTCATTACATAAGGAGACTTGTCAAGCAACAGACATTTTTCGAAGGCTTCATATGATTGTTCTTTCTGTCCGAGTTCTCGATAACATTCTCCCAATTCACTGTATATACTTGCTTCAGTGGCAGGCAAATCGATCAATACGGTCAAACCACTTTTAAAGTGTTTTATGGCAGCTTCATACTCCTTCAGGTGCTTGCGCCCCCCCCCTGAGTATAAATAAATAAGAGGCTCTAGAGGGAAGATCAAAGCGGCTTCGTCTCCGGCTTTGATCACCGACCCCCAGTCTTTTAGATGAAAAAGAACGCCCAAATAATCGAGATGACCCTCAAGCGAACCGGGATCATTTTCAACGACTATTGCAAGCGCTTCGCGCGCCTTTTCAATTTGTCCTATATCCAACCAATGCAAAGCCGCAAAATGTAACAAATCGGGATTGCCTGAATGGGTTTCTAGGGCGACAAGAAGAAGTTTCTGAAACCTCATCATTATTTCTGACCCCGGACTTGCAAATTCCAAATAACCCAACATGATCTCAGATTTTTCCTGCAAATCAATATCCTCTGATTGAAATGCGACAAGTAAAAGCTCAAACGCTTCATCTGTCTTTCCTATGGCTGTATATGTTTCGGCCAAAGGGATGACGCTTTTCATATAATATGGATGGTCTGTACGTAGCTTTTCTAATATTAGAACAGAACGCTCATAGTCCTTATTAAATGCAGCCAGAAGACCCCGATGTAACGCAAAAGTGGGTTCGTTTGGGAACTCCAAAGCGGAACGGTTTATAAAAACATCAAAGCGCTCAATTTCGATATTGGCGTGTGAGATAAGCGCAAATTGATCTAGCCTCACATCGACATTTCTAGCGATTTCTTCTTCGTAAAATATTAAAAGCTGATATGCGTGCCATGGCTGTGAAGCTGAAATGAAAATGTCAGAGCACTCTCTCAAAGCATCTAAATCTCCAGGTCTTGCGTTAATCCAAACCTCGAAATCTACTTGTGCTTTGTCATAACTCCCTGTCAATACGAGTGCTTTCGCCCTGTGATACCTGTACCAATCGTTTTCTGGTTCGATCTCTATTGCTTGGTCTAATTGTGCTGTAGCAGACTCATATCGACCTAAGTCGTAATCAATTCTTGCAAGATCGTAGTGAAAAGAAGCGACACCAGGCGCTTCATCTGAACATCGTAAGAAACTTGCGTACGCTGCTTCTTTGTCGCCCTTAAGTAGGTGTTGGGCTCCTTCGAAATAATTGCGTTGCAACGGTTCCGATGCAACGTCGCCATTTGTTAAGACATGTTTCCCCCCAGAACACCCCATCGTGTTGAGAAGGAAAAAGCCGAATGCGATGTATGTAAGGAGTTGCTTCAAAGTTTATTCTTCACTTTTTCCCAAAGTACAAAAATCTCCAATGCTTACGTCTTGAGTCTTGCCATAAATGGACGCCTTTGCCCCGACCATTGCTCCCTTTAAATTCGAATTTTCAATGTGCGTGTCGCCCTGAATCAACGAGTCGCTAATTACAGAGCCATCAATCTTTGAGTTCTCCCCCAGACTTACATGCGGACCTATGATCGACCTGTTAATTTTCACTCCTGGGCCGATGTAGCATGGGGGTGTAATGACACTATCTGTAATTTGAGCTGTCGCATCAATTCCGGTTTCATTGTGGAGCCGCCCTTCAGCTGAAAGTATTTCTAGAACTCTGCGATTTGTCTCAACGGTCACATTCTTGTTTCCACAATCCATCCATTCAAGAACTTCTCCAGGAATAAAAGTTAACCCAGACTTGGTCATATTTCTCAGAGCATCTGGGAGTTGGTATTCACCAGAAAGCCGAATGTCATTGTCTATGAGATAGTTTAATTCTTTCTTGAGTCTTGCGCCATCTTTGAACGAGTAAATACCGATCATCGCAAGATTACCCACGTATTCTTGGGGCTTTTCAACGTAATCTACAATCCCGCCACTGTCGTCGGTGACGATCACACCGAATGCCGATGGATCTTCAATCTTCTGTACGAAAAGCACGCCATCTGCATCGGGATTAATGGAGAAGTCGGCGCGAAAAAGGGTGTCTGCAAATGCCACAACGACTGGGCCCTCTAAGCATTCCGAACCACAAAGAATAGCATGTGCTGTTCCCAGGGGCTCATCTTGATAGCAGATAATACCTTCCGCGCCTAAACGACGCGCAACTTCAAGTAGATCCTTTTCGCATTCGTCACCAAATCGTCCAGTAACAAAAGCGATTTTTTTCACCGCCACAGGAAGAGTGCGCACGATGTCTTCCACGAGTCGCTCTACGATAGGAATCCCCGCAAGGGGTATTAACGGCTTAGGAGTTGTCAGGGTGTGAGGACGAAGTCTGCTTCCTCTTCCTGCCATCGGAATGATAATGTTCATCTTTTGCTATTCTCTTTTATTTAATACCTGTACTACCAAAACCGCCATCTCCCCGATCAGTATCGGTGAGTTCACGAACTTCTTCCCACTCCACTTGCTCATATTTTGCAAGAACCATCTGAGCGATTCTCGATCCGTCTTCAACAGTGAAAGCGACCTCCCCGTGATTCACAAGTATAACTCCGATATCTCCTCTGTAGTCTGCGTCGATGGTCCCAGGAGCATTTAATACTGTTACACCATGTTTGTATGCCAGTCCAGATCTAGGTCTCACCTGGGCCTCCATCCCAGGAGGCAATGCCAACTTGATGCCAGTAGGAATCAGGCTGCGTTCCCCAGGTTGAAGCACGACGGGCTGGTCTAATGAGGCCCGCAAATCCAACCCCGCACTTTGTGGCGTACTATAATGGGGAAGTTGATGCTTCCCGTCGTTAATCACAGCGATTTTTACTCTCATTTTCCTGGAAATTTTGCACGACGTTTTTCAATAAATGCAGTTGTCCCTTCTCGGAAATCCTCAGTTCCAAAGCACTTCCCAAATTCATTAATTTCAACTTGATGTCCATCTATGCCATCCGTATACCCTGCCAGAATAGATTTAATCGCCCCAGCGAGCGCAGTAGGAGCGTTGCGTCCAATCTTCTTCGCAATCCCAAGGACTTCATCCATTAATTCACTTTGTTCCACGACTCTATTTACCAAACCGCATGCCAAACCCTCTTCAGCACTAATCATCCCAGCACTTAACACCAATTCCATGGCTTTCCCCTTTCCTACAAGTTGAGCCAATCTCTGCGTACCCCCATAGCCTGGGATGACGCCAAGCGAAACCTCAGGAAGCCCCAACATCGCGTTTTTTGAAGCCACGCGTATATGCGCAGCCATGGCCAATTCCAAACCTCCCCCCAATGCAAATCCATTGACCGCAGCAATCACGGGTTTTTCACTCTTTTCTATTCTGTCAAAGAGACCAGACTGACCCAATGAGGCCAAGTCTTTTGCTTCATCAGGAGAAAATTCGGCAAATTCCACGATGTCGGCACCCGCGACAAACGCTTTTTCTCCTGCACCAGTCAGGATGATCACACGTACCTCAGGCATAGATTGCGCCTCCTCAATTAACGTAGAAAGACGCCCTATAACACTGCTGTTAAGTGCGTTAAGTTGATTTGGCCTGTTGATGGTAAGGGTTAGAAACCCCCCATTTAGATTCGATAGAATCAATTCTTCATTGTTTACTTCACTCATAATGCCAAATTAAGCACCAAGCGACGGATTTACGCAGTCAATTTGCTCCTTCCGGGACGGCTTTCTAACAAGTGCTTTGTGTATGAATCAG
>Ga0307984_1000193_pt1 | contig 25694 bp, 23 predicted proteins | sample EllFjometageno78_FD_203169 | JGI IMG/M metagenome (GOLD analysis project Ga0307984, IMG submission 203169) | Marine microbial communities from Ellis Fjord, Antarctic Ocean - #78 | ecosystem: Environmental > Aquatic > Marine > Unclassified | place: Southern Ocean | collected 2014-10-09
GAGTACAGTGTTACTCACCCAGGCATTGATACACCATTTTTATTTACTTCTCGAGCTGTGGGAAGTAATGATACTTGGTCAGAGATGAGCATTCCAATGGATGGTCCATTTGGAGTTCTTTGGCCTAGAACGGCAACAAGCGGACCTGACGGAAATACGATTCACGTCTTGGGGATTTCGACACCTATAGGTAACGGGGGGCTAGAATTCCAAGGTCAGGACGGAGCACTTATGTATTACCGCTCGTTAGACGCTGGTGCTACATGGGAGCAGCAGACTTTCCCAGCGTTAGACACGACTAATTTTGTTGGATTTAGTGGAGATACGTATGCTATTCACGCTCGAGATGGTGTAGTAGCTTTTACTGTTTTTAACGATTTCAGGGATACATTCGTGATGATTTCTCAGGATAACGGAGATAACTGGGATTACACTGCTGTGGTAGACTTTCCTGTAGATAACTACGTTGTTGATGATGGTTTGCCTATTGATGGAGGTGAAGATTTTGATGATGACGGGGTTTTTCAAGAGTACTTAAACTCTGATGGTGCTGGTGATGTGCACATTGATGGTGACGGAATGGTTCACGTTGTGTTTGGAGGGATGTACTACATGGATGCAGATACTACAGATGAAACTTCTTCCTACTTTCCAGGAACCAATGGTCTAGAGTACTGGAACGAAAGCTTTGGCGTTGACAGTTCTTTAACGATCGCTTATGCTTACGATATTGACGGAAGCGGTGCCCTCGATTTAGAAGATGAGATCGCAGCTTATTACGTTAACCTCGCTGGAATTCCTAGCATGGGATCAGATGTAGATGGTAATCTTTTTGTGACTTACTCTGCAATTCGTGAGGATTACTCTACAGGTACTCAAAACTACAGACATTTATATCTAGTTCACTCTATGGACAATGGTGAGACTTGGAATTCTGACGATGCATGTGATTTAACTCCTGATTTGGACTACGACGGATATGAATCTGTTTTCGGCTCTTTGGCTCCGGACGTCGTTGATAATCTTGAAATCATATACCAAAGAGATTTCGAGCCAGGACTTCATGTTCGTGGAGACTTGGATCCAGTTGATTTGAACGATATAGTTCACCTCCGTGTAGCCGTTGCAGATTTAGGTGACTGTACAGATATCGAGTTTGAGGATTACGTGGGGATTGCTGAGCCTTTCTCTGAGGGCGAAGTATCGCTTTATCCCAATCCATCAACTGTTAATGTTGAGTTAGTCATCGATAGACCTGGTGCTCATGATGTAAAGATTATTGATTTAAATGGACGCGTTTTACACTCATGGACTACAACTTCTATGGTTGAGCAAGTGAATATTTCGGACCTTGCTTCTGGCGTTTATCTTGTAGAGATTTCTCAATCAGGAGTTCACACTGTAATTAGACTTGCAGTTGACTGATTTTTCTAACTGTGACTATACGCTCGGTACAGCCGAGAGTTTAACGGGCGGAGCTATCGCAAAGGCGATTAGCTCCGTTTCGGGGTCCAGTCGTTATTTTCGAGGGAGTGTTGTTGCCTATGCTACTGATGTGAAGTGTTCTCTTTTAAATGTTTCCATCTCTACCATTGAACAACATGGCGTAGTAAGTTGTGAAGTTGCTGAGTCTATGGCTCTGGGATGTAGAGATCTTCTCAATGTTGATTTTGCAATAGCAACTACTGGAATAGCCGGACCATCAGGAGGGACAGCGTTAACTCCAGTAGGAACAGTTTGCTTTGCTGTAGCCGGACCAAATGGTTGTAAATCTTGGATTCAACATATCGAAGGTGATCGGAGTGAGGTGGTTGAAGCGTCTGTTGTGAAGGGAGTTCAATATTTAAAAGAATCCTTGAAGAGTTTTGCTGCAAGTGTTGGTAGATAGAGAAAAAAGTCGTTTCTTTGCACTCCTAAATTTAGTGTCATGAGCCGTATTTGTCAGATAACAGGAAAGAAAGTAATGTTTGGAAACAACGTTAGTCACTCTAATGCAAAGACCAAGCGTCGTTTTTACCCGAACCTACAACGCAAGCGTTTTTATATCTCGGAAGAAGATAGATGGGTAACTCTCCGAGTATCTGTTGCAGCTATGCGTACTATCAATAAGATAGGTTTGCTTGCTGCTATGAAACGTGCTAAAAGCGCAGGACTTTTAGTTGAAAAAGCATAAGAATTTTTTACTTAATATTAATTTCGATTAAGGTTTAAGTAAAGTTTAAGGTATTAAAAAAAGGCCCGCTACTACAGCGGGCCTTTTTTAATGAATGATATTTAGAGTTTCTAGTTTCCTCCTAGAATTAATGGAAGTCCGTTGTCTCCTGATCCTATCACAACAACTTTAGCGTTGTTGCTGCTTGCAAGTTCTGTTGTAGCCTCGATACCCTTCCACTGAAGTAAATCGTCAGAGATGCTCTGAGATACTATGTTCTGGAAATCGCGAATACCTTCCGCCTCGATTCGTTTTCTATCAGCTTCTTTACTCGCTTTTTCAATACGGAATTCGTACTCTAATGACTCCTGCTCTTGTTGTAATTTACGTTCAATAGCTTGCTCAAGTGTTAGAGGAAGCTCAATGTTTCTAATAAGAACATCGTTCAGCTGAATGTAGTTGTTAGAGAGTTTTTCTGACAATCGATTTTCAATCTCTAACTGAATTTCTTCACGCTTGGTGGTGTTGAATTCTTCAGGTAAGTATTGAGCGATAACTTCTCTAGCGACAGACCTCATAGCAGGCTGGATAACTTTTTCTTTATAACGAGACCCACGCTCCGTCTCGAGATATCCAAGTTTGTCATAAATAGGTTGGTAAAAGACAGTCATGTCCATCTTAATCTTCAAGAGATTCGATGATAAAACTTCAAGATTTTCAAAAAGCTCTTGCTGTCTTATTTCGTACTCATAGATTTTATCCCATGGAGCCTTTATGTGAAATCCACTTGTCATAGCAGGTGCATCAGGGTTTACTCCGTTTCCGAAAGTATGGAAAATCAATCCGCCGTGCCCCGATTGAATGGTTACTGTGAGTGAGCTCCAAAGCAAAATTACTGGGAGAACTACTAAAGTTGCAACTACGATGAGTCGTATGCGTTTCTTTTCTTCGTCTGTTGGTATATTCATAATTTATTTATTAATGGTTTTAAAAAATTTAATGTTTTTCGATGGGATTTAATACCCCCCTTGCCTCCTTCTAATGACCCATTCTACAGTTAATGCTCCAAGTATAAGCCAAACTAGAATATCATAACGAATAAGTTGTTGCCTTTCAGTATATTCATGTACAATATCTCTAAGTTCAATATTGTCTAATACTCCTGTTAACTCAGCTTCAGCAATAGTTCCAAGGAACAATCCTCCAGATTTCTTGCTAAGTCTCTTTAAAAGCCCATGGTCAGCCGCCGATGATGTTTGTTCAGCTTTCAGTTCAACTACGTTAAATTCCCCTTTTAATTCTCTTACCTCTGAATCTAAAACACAATGTGATTCCCAGGTATAAGACCCAGGTGTAAGCCTGCCACAATTCAACGAGTAGTAATTGTTTTCAGTGGTAAAGAAAAAATCCAATTCCTGTCCATTTTCGTCTGAAATTGAGAGCTCCACATCTACATCTGTGGTAGGGTTAAGTGATGCGTCATACACTTGAGCGGTAAATTTCACTCTTTCATCTTCGAATAATTTATGAGGGGACTCTATTCTAAATCGCCTAACATCATCTCTACTCGAAAGGTATTTTATAGAGTTGTTGATTAATTCATCGAATGCTTCGAAATTTCCATCTTTAATAAAACTCTCCATCCTCCATCTCCAGACCCCCTCACCTAAGATTACTCCGCTTCTCCTTCCCACTGCGTCTTTATTGAACGCCCACAAAGGCCAAACAGTTTCAAGCGTGCCTAACTTCTTATAAAGCAATACCTCTAAAGATTTTTTTGCTTCAACCTTCCCCAAAACAGAGTTTAATGGTGGCATTTCCGAAAGCTTAGTTTCAAGGGTCTTTTCAAATGAAAATAAAGAAAATTCATCATTCACACTGCCACCCACATTTTCGGAGAGGTCAGATGTTTCATAGATTATCCCTGTTCTTTCTATAGGAAGTTGCCTCCAATCCACATTAGCACCACCGATAAATAACATTGGAACGTCTTGTGCAATTGCTTCACTTACGATTTCAGGCAGAGGCGCTTGAGGGTTTGGTAGGTTGTGAAGAATCATGATGTCGTATTCGGGCATCTCTTCATTTACATTTAACTCGGTAGCCCAAACAACTTCTACTTCTTGATGCTTGTTGCTTTGTGCAGCGTTTTTTACAGCTGCCACGTCCGGGTGTGGAGCATTAGCAACAATCAAAACTCGCCTTTTACTTTCGAGAATATCAATAATGGCATTGCGGGAATTGTTGGACATTAAATCCTCATTAGAAATCTCAGCTTTTGTGATGACTCGTATTTTCAGCGCTCCCACCTTGTCAGCTCTTATTGTGAATTTGTGGCTTTTAGAGTCGACTTCTGATTCACTAAACCAAACTACTTCGTCCCTTTTCACCCCATCAATAAATATGGTGGATTTAATATTCTCTCCTTTGAATCCACGAGAATGTAGACTAACATCCACAGGAAAGTCATTTCCCAAATAGGCGACATGGTTACAGATTAAATCTGCAATTTTTAAATCCTTAATGTTCGTGGTATCTCCACTTCCCACAAAGAAATGAGGAGCGTTCATGAATTGAGAGCTAAACTCAGGATTGTTACCTCTATTTGAAAGCCCGTCAGTTGTGACAATTACAGCAGCAATATTTTTATGAGAAAAAAGATCACGAACCCCTTCAATTGCGCCAGCTATATCTGTTCTTGGAGAGTTAAACTTAAGTGAGTCCTCATTGATAGATGCTGAAGTGAGACTCTGAAGTTGTGTTCCGAAAACAAAACTCTTGGTTTCTATTCCTCGTGTGTTAAAAAACTCAGGGAGTTCTTTAATCCACGTCTGTAATTCAAGTTTTTTAGCCGTGCTATCTTTCCCCATCCATTGAGAAGAAGTGCCGTCGTGAACTAAAATTATTTTTGAAGATTCTACTTCTTGACTTAGAGATTTAATCAAAGGCTCTAGCAGAAGAAAGCACAGCGTTCCTAGAATAACAAATCTCAATGCCCCCAATCCCCAACGTAGCCAAGATTGTGTGGGTCTGTCAGACCCCGTCGCATACCTGAGTAAAGCAAGGCCTAATGCAACACACCCTCCCAGAATCCATTTCCACAGTGGAGCGTTTACCTGAATATCAGTCAATAAATCGTGCATCAAAAATCTTTATGCAGTGATCATTCCTCCACAAACATTCAATGTTTGGCCAGTAACATACGAAGACATATCGCTGGCTAAGAAAATGCATGCATTCGCTACATCCTCAGGTGTTCCTCCTCTTTTCAATGGGATAGTGTTACGCCAGCCTTGTACTGTGTCCGGGTCTAACTTCGCCGTCATTTCTGTTTCGATAAATCCCGGTGCAATAGCGTTACAACGAATGTTGCGCGAGCCGAGTTCAAGAGCGATAGATTTCGTGAAGCCAAGTATGCCGGCTTTGGATGCGGCGTAGTTAGCTTGGCCTGCGTTGCCTTGTACACCTACAACCGAACTGATGTTTATGATAGAGCCAAATCGAGCTTTTAACATCGTTTTGAGAACGGCTTTTGTGAGGTTAAAGCAGCTCTTCAGGTTTACGTTAATAACCCGATCCCATTGTTCTTCAGACATCCTCATCAGTAAAGTGTCGTCCGTAATGCCGGCATTATTTACCACAATTTCTATTGTGCCGAAGTTCTCTAAAACTTGCTTGATTAGAGATTCAGCATCGGCCATCTTTGACGCGTCGGATTTGAATCCCTTCGCTTTTCCACCATTGGCAGTAAGTTCCTTTTCAAGCTCTTTAGCCTTCTCATCTGAGCTGTGGTATGTAAACGCTACGGTAGCTCCTTGAGCTATGAATGACTTAGCTATAGATTTACCTATACCTCTTGACGCACCAGTAATGATTGCGATTTTGCCTTGTAATAACATGTTTATTCTGGTAAAATATTTGCTGCTTGAGCGATCATCTCTGCGATGTCCTTTACATCAATTGTATTTGCTTTTTCTGCGGACTTCACCCCATCTGTCATCATGGTGTTGCAGAATGGACATCCTGTTGCCACCACGCTTGCTTTTGTCTCGAGAACATCTTCAGTACGTTCGTCGTTGATTTCCTTGTTTCCCTTTTCGGCTTCCTTAAACATCTGTGCTCCACCTGCTCCACAGCAAAGGCCTTTTGATTTACAGCGTTTCATTTCAACGAGCTCAGCATCGAGAGCTTCGATCACAGAGCGGGGAGCATTGTACTCACCATTTCCTCTACCTAAATAGCATGGGTCGTGGAACGTTATTCGCTTTCCTTTAAATGGGTGGTCGTCAGCAAGAGTTAGTTTTCCGTCAGCAATTAATGTGGCGATAAACTGACTGTGATGCATTACTTCATATTTACCTCCGAGCTCAGGGTATTCATTCTTCATAATGTTAAAGCAATGAGGACAACCTGTAACGATTTTTTTGATTCCGTAGTCGTTTAGGACTGAAATGTTTGCCGCTGCCTGCATTTGAAATAGAAATTCGTTCCCAGCACGCTTTGCAGGATCACCAGTACAGCTTTCCTCTGCACCGAGTACAGCAAAACTTATTTCAGTATGATGTAATATTCTAGCAATAGCTTTGGTTATGCTTTTCGCTCGGTCATCAAAACTACCAGCACAGCCCACCCAGAAGAGAACATCAGGAGCTTTTCCCTCGGCGGTCATTTCCGCCATTGTAGGAACTTTAAAAGTATTCATTGTTTATGCGTCTTTAATCCAATCTCCCCTGCTCGCTGCTGGGAAAGCCCATGGAGCACCGTTATTTTCAATATTGTTAAACATAGTAGTTATGGAATCAGGAGATTTACTGTCCTCCATAATGAGGCTTCTTCTCATATCTAAGATGATTCCCATGGGACTGATATTTATAGGGCAGGCATCAACACATGCTTGGCATGAGGTGCAAGCCCAAAGTTCTTCTTCAGAAATATAGTCCCCCAATAATTTCTTACCATCATCTTTAAACTCTCCAGAATTGGCATCTCTATTTTCTCCAATCTCATCCATTCTGTCTCTACAATCCATCATGATCTTCCTTGGCGACAATGTTTTCCCTGTATTGCTAGCCGGACAAACAGAAGTGCACCTACCACACTCAGTGCAAGAGTAGGACTCCATAATCTGTTTCCAACTTAAATCTGCGCCGTCTTTCACTCCAAAACATGGAGGATCCTCAACTTCACCTTCTGCCACTGGGGCAGGAGTAGCGTACGGATCGGCCGTGGGGTCCATCATAAGATCCACCTCCTTTTTCACAGATGCCATGTTATCCATCTTCGCGCTTACATCAAGATTAGAATAATAGGTATTTGGGAAAGCGAGTAAAATATGGAAGTGTTTTGAGTAGGGAACGTAAACCAGAAATGATAGGACTCCTGCAATATGAAACCACCAAAACCCACGTTCAGCAAACACCAATCCCACATCACTAAGCCCCACATAAAGTGGGGTGAGGTATTGGCTTATTGGAAAACTACCTGCTATACCGTAGTGATCAAGTCCTCTATCCATTGCAATTGCGTCTGTAGCATTCATGCTGAGAAAGGCGAACATGAGTAAAATTTCAGCAACCAAGATGATATTCGCATCGAGAGAAGGCCAACCACCCATTTCCTTTGATTTAAATCGAGCCAAACCGATCACGTTTCTTCGTATTAAAAATACAGTACACGCAACAAGAACTCCCAAGGCAAGAAACTCAAATGCCCCAATTAAGACATCGTAAATAGGACCCAAAAAAGAAAATATACGATGTGTCCCCATTATACCATCGATCACAATCTCAAGCATTTCAAGATTTATGACCACGAATCCAACATAGACAAATATGTGTAGAATACCTGCTACGGGTCTAGCGACCATCTTGCTTTGGCCCAGAGCTACAAGTGCCATTGTCTTCCAACGCTCGGCTTTGCGATCAGATAAATCAACATTTCGCCCCATATTAATGTTGCGGCGGACAAACGCAATGCGACGTGCAAAAAGAGAAATTCCCAGCCCCAACATCAAGACAAAAATAAACTGTGAAATCATCGTGTTTACAGCCTTTTATTATTGTTTCTCCATTTCCTCACGAATCATTTCCTCCATTCGTTTGAGATCTCCTTTAGACATTTTCGCATCTTGTTTTCTCCCGAAAAGACTCACCCGAACATACTTCCAAGGGTTCAGCTGTAAATCGTCTAAAAGCTCTTGTATTTCAATGTTAGACGTGACCAAACCATTGTACAGTGCATCATCAACCATTAATTTACCCATGGTTCCTTCACCATTGTTAATGCGTTTTGTCATCGAAGTGATTTCCTCCATAGCTTGGTCAGCTTTAGCCATTGTTGTTGCAATATCTACTGTAACTAAGGAGTCACTTAGGTTAGAAAAATTAGTAATGATGTTTGTAATGCTCTTATTGTTGTCGCTTAAGTTCATCGCTAATGCATCCACATTAGACATGACTCTCGTAAAGACAATGACATTCTCATCCACAAGACCGTCAAGACTTATAGCTGTGTTTTCAAGCGTTCTGAGCGTTCGTTGCATGCTCTCAAATGCTGATGGTAGACCCTGTGTGGCGTCGTCCTCAAAAACTGCTTTCATATTCAAAAGAATATCGTCAACACCTTTAATCAGTTCTTCAGTTTTACGCCTAAGTGGTTCTAATTCCTTTCTTACAGCAGCTGAGATGTCCATTTCAACTGATGAGAGTAGGGTGTCTCCATCTTGGATATAGACGTCTGTAACGCCAGGCTCAATCTTGATAGCTTTTGTGCCAAATAGATCGGAAGAGTAAATTTTTGCATCAGAGTCAATTGGTATTTTAAGTTTAGATTTTTCAACCGTAAACTCTACAACCAATGCTCCATTTCCATCCTCTAGAAAATAAACGTCTGTAACCTGTCCAACTTTAAAACCATTCACGAGAATGGGGTTCGAGACTGCCAGCCCCTCAATCTCTTCGTAAACAGCAAATAAATGAATTTGTTTACTCAATGGATTAAATCCTTTTAGGTAGTTCACCCCAAGTATAAGTAGAACTACTCCTAAGATCATTAGGGTGCCAATTTTAAATTCTTGTGAAACTTTATTTTGTTTTACGTCTTTACTCAAGGTTTTAGTTTTCAGTGATTACACTAGACATCGGGACTCGAGATCCGTTTTTAAAAGCTGCTACAAAAGCTCCGTTAAAACCTCGTTCACGCAGTTCTCGTTTTCTATTGTGAGCTTCTTCAGGTTGTCTAAATTCCCCTACCGTGTATTTATATAAATCACCACTAAGATACATGTCCACGTCGTGAAGACCTCTAAAAACTGAAGCGGATTTATCAAGTTGAATGGGGGAAGATGCTATCTGCACCTTAAACCACACTCCGTCAGTCACTTCGTCGTTGTTGTTTGGATCAATACTCTCCTCAACAAGCCCTGTTCCTAAACCCTGAGCGACTCGATAATCTTTAAAGGCTCGGTATAGAGCAGAGGCCATATATTCTTGGCCCTCTTTGCTGATTAAAAACTCCTCCTCATTAGGGTTGGTTAAAAACCCAAGTTCTACAAGAACGCTAGGCATAGATGTGAAGGAAATTACATAGTATCCTGCCTGTCTCACACCCCTGTCTTTTCTTCCAACTCTTTCACGAAATTGATTTTGAATGAGTGACCCGAGTAAGAGGGAATTGTCTAAAAAAACATTTTGTCGTAAAGAAAGAGCAATATATGTGTCCGGGTCGTTCGGGTCAAACCCAGCGTAATCCTCCTCATAATTGTCCTCTTTGTAAATACTAGCATTTTCTCGCATAGCACTTTGTAGACTGGCTTCAGTTTTATGCATACCCATGACATACGTTCCACATCCAACGGCATTTGAGGATGTAAATGCGTCGCAGTGAATGGAGATGAAAACATCAGCCTCAGAGTTGTTCGCAATTTTTACTCTCGTTGAGAGTTTGGGGAATGAATCGTCTTTCCTTGTGAGGATCACTTTCACATCGGGCATCTTTTCACCGATATAAGCAGCAAGTTTATTTGATACAGCTAACGTAATGTCTTTTTCAGTTGAAGAATATCTTCCCGTGCCTAAATTTCCGGGGTCTTTCCCCCCATGTCCAGCATCAATAACCACAACCATTGTTGGTTTAATGGGGGTAAAAGATGCGATTGCAAAAACTGCGACAATTGCTAACGCAAGAGCCGAGGGTTTAAGTAGCTTTGAGTGTTGTTTTAGATGCTTCATGGCTTACCCCGAAATTAAAGGAAATACACTTGGATATAGGTTAGGGATCTTCTTCCTTTTCCTATTTCTTGTGTTGAAAAATGAGACCTTGTTGGGACAGGATGAATCCATGACATATTCTGCATCAGATAGCATCGTTATGATCGTGGATAGCAACCTGGTATTGTTGTTTGGGGAGGTGATTATCAAGAGTGGAGATATTGAATTGACGGCGGACAGGGTTGTTTACAAGACAGATGTTAGAGAAGCTTGTGCATATGGAACGAAAGATTCATTGGGAAATTGGATAGGTCGACCCGTTTTTAAACAGGGATCATCTGTTTTCACCCAAGATCAGTTGTGCTACAACTTCAATACAGAAAAAGGATTTAGCCATCACGCTGTAACAACTGAAGGAGAGCTGGTTTTTCATGCCGAAAATTCTAAACGCCTGCCGGGAGATGCAATCCATGTTCAAGATGGAAAATTCACAACATGTAACGCAGATAACCCACATTTCCATTTCCATTTATCACGCGCAATTCTCTACCCAGACGAAAAAGTAATCTCCGGCCCGCTATATATGAAATTTAGGAAAATACCCACACCACTTGCTTTGCCTTTTGCATGGTTTCCTTTAAATCAAGAAAAGAGATCTCACGGACTCCTTCTCCCCAGTTACGGAGATGGTGGTGCGTTGGGTTTTTTCCTTAAGGATTTAGGATACTATTTACCTTTGGGAGAGCATTGGGATACAAGACTGCTTTTCGATATCTACTCTGGTGGTACATGGGCTATGAAGAATGTATCACAATACAATTACAGGTATAAATCTAACGGTAATTTTACGCTTAGTTACAACAAAAGGAGGTCAGGATTTGAAGGTTTGCCCGGATTCGCAAAAGAAAACAACTTCTTTGTGAGGTGGTCTCACACACAGGACCCAAGGTCAAGACCCAACCAAAGATTTTCAGCTTCTCTGAATTTCGGTTCCTCAGATATTTTCCAAGAAAACCTAAATTCCAGTATGGAAGATTTCCTTTCGAACACATTCCAGTCCAGTTTACAATGGAGTTATACATCTCCTAGATCTCCTTTTTCGCTTACAACCAGTGCAAGACATTCACAAAACTCTCTTACTGGAAATGTGTCCATGACTTTACCTTCTGCAACTCTTACCATGAGTCGTAGGTCTATAAGTGATGTCATAAATTTAGAGAAAGGCAGGAGTAAAATATTGGATGGGATTTCTATGAGCTATAGCTCTCGTTTCGAAAATGTAGCCCAAATCGCAGACTCTTCTCTTGCCTCTTTAGATTTTTCGGCTCTGGAAATTAAGACAGGCCTTAAGCACAGTATTTCTGCTTCGTCGAGTGGTTCACTCGGTTTTATCACCTTTGCTCCATCATTTCAGTATGATGAATTCATGGGGTTTTCGGAGCTGACTAAATCACTGTTATATGATATCGAAGGTAATTTAATTGAACAGATAGATACGCTTTCCGGTATCATGACTGACAGGAATTGGAGTGCTTCGTTAAGTGCAAATACTAGATTTTACGGAATGTATACTTTTGCAGAAAAGCGTCGTTTAAAGGCCTTGAGACACGTCTTGTCTCCAAGCATTTCAATGAGCTACACTCCTGAGCGCACTCGTTCTCAAGTCGCTGTATTAAATGATGAGTCGCTTGCGTGGAACCCTTGGGAACTCAATAGGTTTGCCCCTACAGATATTCGTGAATCGGGTGCTGTTAACTTTTCTTTGGGCCAAAACTTAGAAGCTAAAATCTGGGATTCATCATTAGAAAAAGTAAAGAAGGTGAAAATTATTGACAATTTTTCTTCTTCGATGAGCTACAATTTCTTAGCTGATTCACTCCAACTTTCAGACATCACTTCAAGGGGTTTTACCAGCCTGTTCAACAAGGTGAATTTAAACTATACCTCAACACACTCAGCTTATGCACAAGACACTACTGGAGCTACAATTTCAACATTCTTAGCGTCAAGTGGTTCTCGTGCAGAGATTCTTAGACTTAAAAGAGCAACTGCGTCAGTAGGTACATCCTTCAATGGAGGAACCGAAGGTGGTTATCCCTGGAATGCACGATTTGACTATACCATGAATCTCTCGAAACATTTTGATTCAGAACAGCAGTCAGATACTTTGGCGATAACTCATGGGATAGCAATGAGAGGTGGTGTAAAACTGTTTTCAAAGTGGACATTTGATGTCACAACAGGTTACGATTTGAGATACAAAGAATTTACGCCAACAGTAATAAATGTCCATTGGGATCTACATTGTTGGGAACTCACATTTAATTGGATCCCTATTGGTGTGAGGCAAAGTTTTGCGATTAGGCTCAATATAAAATCCACTCTTTTAAAAGACATTAAATTCGAAGCTAGAGGAGGTAATGGTGAGTTTTTATTCTAGTTTCAGGCTCTAATTGATGCGATTACTGAAATTTCCACCCGCGCATTTTTAGGAAGAGCAGATACGAAAACGGCTTCTCTTGCGGGATATGGTTTAGGTATAATTTGAGAGTAGGTTAAGTCCATTCCGGAATAATCTTCAGGATTTATCATGAAGATTGATGTCTTTACGAGATCTCCCAAATGGAGTCCTGCTCCTTTTAAAATCTGTTTTATATTTTCAAGACATTGTGCAGTAGCTTCTTCAATACTAGATTCAACTAAGTTTCCCGTTGCTGGATTTATAGGTATGCACCCACTAACAAAGATGAGTTCTCCTGCTTTTACAGCTTGAGAATAAGATGCTACAGGCTTTGCGGCGTCGTCAGTGTGAAAATGTTGTGACATTGAAATGAATTTAAAGATATTTTTACCGCTAATTTGCATCAAATTCTACACAATGAACGTTTTACTCTTCGATAATCACGATTCTTTCTCTTGGAATCTTTCTCATGACCTTGAGAGAGCAGGAGCGAGTGTAGTGGTCGTAAGAGCTGAAGAGCTGGAAATAGATATTGACAAAGTGCTTGAGCCTTTCGATGCGATTGTATTGTCTCCTGGTCCAGGAATGCCTTCTGATGCTCCGGGTTTAATGGAGGTGCTCGCATCGGCAGTTCATTTAGGGAAACCAATCTTAGGTGTGTGTTTAGGACTTCAGGCAATTGTGGAGTTTTTTGGAGGTGAATTAGAGAACATGAATGAAGTCCTTCATGGTCGTGTGGGCGTGTTGGAAATCTTTGAACCCTGTGATATTTTCGAAAACATCTATTCAGGTTGTGAAGTGGGGCATTACCACAGTTGGTGTGCTGTTGAAGCGACACTTCCATCTGATTTGTCTGTGATTGGAAGAAGTAAATCAAAAATCGTCCTCGCTATTGCACACAAGACTAAGCCCATTGTGGGTTTACAATTCCACCCCGAATCGATACTCACCACTGATGGGCGATTGATGTTGAAGAATTGGGTGAACAGTATTTAATCAGTTTCAATATTATGTAAGCATTGAAGTTGATGTCATAAAAAAAGCCCCAACGAATTCGTTGGGGCTTTTAGGTTTAAAACTTAATTCAGTTTTAAGATGCTTCTGTAGGTTATTTCGGTTTATTCATTTCCGCTTCGAAAGTTTCCTTGAAATTTTCGTAGTTGTATTCAGCCATAATACGCTCGTCTTTAGCAAGTCTTTCATTGTAAGCTTGGGCGATACCTTCTCCACTTAACTCTATAGCGATGTAGCTAACGAAAGAACCATCAGTTTTTTTAGTTAGTTTTTCGCAGATGATAATAGCTCCTCTGAGTTCCTGCTCTACAACTGTACGAGCCATGTCATTGAATGTCTCTGTCACCTCTTCTTTGTTGTTAAAACTTGTAGAATTTACATAGTTATCAGTAACAATAGATAGTGTGGCAGAGATAGATCGTGCTAGACGATTTTCTGCATTTGACCGAGACATTTTCTTTGCGGTTTCACGGCTTAAGCTCTCACCCGTTGCAGTCGCTCTAAAATGCTTGCTGTCTGAATTGTATTCTGACCCTGTGCAATGCTCTATAATTTCAACCTCACCATTTTGAGAAGGCGTTATCGCTTTATTTCCTTTGCAACTAGAAAGGCTAAATAGGATTGCCGCAGCAATTATACTAATGGTTTTGATATTATTCATAATTTTATTTTTTTAATATTTTGCATAGACTGTGCCAAACTACACTCTATTCATATAGCGCACCAACAAATTTACCTGTAAATCTACCTTTTATTTCAAACACAGCCTTTCTGTACGATTCTTGTCCAGCTTTTATCTTATCTAATTGAACGCCTTTAATTCGTTCAAGGTTTTTTTGCATAATCAACTTTCCATTTCCGTCAGTGAGCTCTATTGTCGCATTAAGATATGCAGTAAAAAAGCCAGAACCACCTCCACCAGCTTGTGTGTCTGCATTTATAGTTAGGGTAAGCCCTTTTGAAGTAGCTTGATCTACAACCTCTACTCCCTCTTCTATTAATGCAGCTCTTAGAGCAGGTATTAACACTCCCTGAGAAATCGTTCGTTGGAACATCTTTTCAGTACCGTCAACAAAAACTTTTGGCCGTTCAAGGACAATTGGAATCCTTAAAGGAGTAGATGTTAGACCTTCTAGTAATGGTTTAAGTGGACTTAGTATATTTAGGACTTTAGAGAACGATAAAAGGTCCAATTCAACAACAAGTTCGCTTCGAGTTGTCCCAGGAGCAAATCCGTTAATAGGTATTTCTACAATACCATTCCCAGAAGTTTTTGTGGTGCCTCTAACGGGTATTGATCCTCTGCTGTACTCATATTTCAAAGGAATTCCAAAAACATTGTTGTTGTCGAAAAATGATAATATAGAGACCTCGTCTGTATACCTGCTATTTAGTAAAAGCTCAATTTCATTTTTCTCGTGTGACAAAACAAGGCCGCTTATGGCATCAGACATTCCATTGAGTAATGCTCTATCTAGATCGAATTGTGTTCCATCGTCACCCGTATAAGGATTTAATTCTCCGAGGTATTTACTCATCACGTCAAGTCCCATTAAATACCTCTCAATTGCTCCAGAAATTTCTCCTTTAGAGATTTTCCTTTCAGCATCTAAGTAATGCCCATAGGCGGAGCCCAAAGCAACTTGTTTGCGTTCAGCTAAAATCCTTGCGTACTCAGATTTAGAGAGCCTGTAGTAGACAAAGACTTCCGTAGAGCTCTCATAAGAGTCGATTAAATTAAATCCCTCGAGATCTTCAACGACTGTTGATTCTATGTTTGAAACGAAGCTCTCTTCGACCCAACTGTTCACTTGCAGTGTTGATAATAATGAGGACGATGAGACCTTTACCCGAATTTCTCTTGCAAGCGAGTTGAGCGCGTTTTCTCGCGCAATTTCAGTGGCGTTATATGGATTTTCTTCTTTAGAAACACCAGCGATCCCAATGTAATAGTTGGAGTTTATAGGTCTTTCAGTAGCCCAAACTGGTTTTTCAACCTCCACCTTTCGCAAGCTCGCACAACCTTCTAACCCCATGATAATAAAAGAGGTAATGATTAGAATACTGAGAGAGAGTTGTGTTTGCTTCAAATTACTTTACTTGTTCTTGAATGATGCTTTCAATTTCGCCTTGAATTTTCGTGGCAATATTCTTCGAGATTTCATCAACCATTAAATTGTCATTTTTTAAATCTTCTCTTGCCCCGAGTAGACTTATTAGCATATTGTGTCCACTACTTGTCCCATTAACTGCCCCGTTCGTTTTTGCGGGGTAAAGCATTCTAGCATTTCCTCTGTATTTTAAGTAACGCACGTTGTCAGCAGAGTTTGATGTAATTGTTTTGCTAGATAAGATTGCTCCTGTTTCCATAGAGACGAGTTTGAGAGTGAATGAAATTGTAACCCCAGTTGATTGGTAAAACTCAGTGTATCCAACTGAACGATATTTCGTTTGGTAGTGCTTTTTCCCCTCGGAATCGATCGTTTCAACTCGGTATTTTTCGTATCCGCGTTTGTTGTCATGTCGGAGTGGAGTAGTTGAGACAGAACATTCAGTAACGGTCCCCTTTAAAATCGCCTTAACTCCCAGTAGTGAACCGATTTCGAGTTCTGTGCCAGATGTCAGTCCGCTGAGTTCGAGTTGTTGTTCTTGGAGTATTAAATCAATCGATTCACGATCTACAACGACCAGAAAAGGGTCGGTAGACTCCATGAGGTTTTGTTCTACATAAGAGTTCAGTTTGGTATTGACATTGCGTCTGTTAGAACCGTTCTTGAAAGACATTAGTGCAATTGTGTAGCGTCCTATTTCCAGCGCTTCGTCACGTCTTTCAGAAGCATCTTTGAATGTTTCGTCGCGTTGAACTACATCAGAGAAACCTTCATAGGCAGTACGGAACCGGTTGTCGTCCATGGAAGTCATCGCTAAATCGTATGCTGGTTTGCAGAATGCGTAATCGGCAAGTGAGGCGGCATCTTTAAAGCCAGGCACGAGAGATGTAATTTCCTCGAATATCTTGAGTGCCTGTTGATATTCTAATTTTTCAAGGTGAGAGGTCGCTATCGTGTATAGATCTTTAACATGGTCGTTTTTCACTGCTTCGTATTGCGCTTTTTTTGAAGCAGGGAAGTTGAGTGTTACGCCAAATTTGTGGACTTTGTCGTAGAACGACTCGGCATTCTTGAAGTTAACAATTGCAGCTTCTTTATCATTGCGTAGGACAGCTTCTTCGAAGGTGGCGAGGTGTCGAGATAGTATTATTTGCCCTGTGCGATTGAGACCAGATAGTGCATCTAAGTTGGCTGGTTTTTTCTTGAGAGCAGTGGAGTAAAAGTCGGCTGCTTGATCGATCATTCCCGCGGCTTCCATCTTAGCTCCACGCTTGACGTATGCCTTAGCTCCTTTACAGCTATTTAGAGAAGCCATGAAGGTTATGGTACTAAATACGATTAAGAAATGGGGAATAAAACGTTTCATCTTTGGTAATTTGCTTGCGCAAGATATGCTTTTGTAGGTTTTGTATTGATTTTGGGTGAAAACAATATGCGTGCCATATCTTGCTGAGTTAAATATTGATAATTAGAGTTTACATGAAGTCTATTTTAGTTTTAGGAGCAGGAAGGTCGTGTAGTACATTAATCAAGAGGCTTTTAGACAGGTCTGAGGCGTGTGTTTGGAAGGTAGTGGTTGGAGATATTCACCTGTCTGTAGCCGAGCAAAAAGTGAATGGTCATGAGAGGGGGGAAGCTTTTCAATTGTCTGTACTCGATAATATTGAGAGAGATAAGAGGATAGGAGAGGCGGATCTTGTAATGAGTATGGTCCCAGCATTTTTGCATGCCAGTGTTGCTAAAGTTGCTATTGCTGCTGGAGTGCCTGTGATTACTCCCAGTTATTTGAGCGATGACATGATGGCCCTAGATGAAGCAGCGAAGAAGGCTGGGGTACTCGTTCTGAATGAGATAGGTCTTGACCCGGGGATTGATCACATGAGTGCTATGAAGATTATTGATGAGATTAAGTCTGATGGGGGAATAATGAAGGGGTTTGAATCGTATTGTGGTGGCCTTGTTGCTGAGGAGTCGGACAACAATCCATGGCATTACAAAATTTCGTGGAACCCGAGGAACATCGTGCTTGCGGGTCAGGGTGGTTCAGCAACTTTTAAGGATGAAGGGAGAGTGAAGCTCGAACCTCCACACAGAGTGTTTCGCAGACTTCGGCCTATTGAGGTTGAGGGTCAACTCTATAAAGGATATCCCAATCGTGACTCCCTTGCATATGAAGAGATTTACAATCTACCAGATATGGAGACCTTGATCAGAGGGACTCTGAGAGTGGATGGGTTTTGTAGGTCTTGGGATATTTTAGTTCAGCTGGGCATGGTCAGGGATGATGCGAAACTGGTTTGGTCTAAAGATATATCATGGAGCGAGTGGACGAGATCATTTTTACCTTCTACAACTGTGGGAATGACAGTTTCAGAAGCCATCAATGCAACTGTGATAAGTGACCACGAAACGAACGAACGGTTAGAGTGGTTAGGGCTTTTCGACACAGAAGCGGGGCCGGAAATTACAGAAGGAACACCTGCAGAAATAATCGAAGCGCTCCTTGTTAAAAAGTGGGCCCTTGAGGATGGCGATAGGGATATGATCGTGATGTGGCATCGATTTGAGTACGAGAAAGACGGCAAACGATTCGCCAAAACTTCTGAGTTTTTCTTAGAAGGTCGTGGCTCGATTTACACAGCAATGTCTGATACCGTGGGATTGCCTATGGCAATTGCAGCGGAACATATGATGGTAGGTGGAGGATTTGGGAGTGTTGGGGTGCAAATTCCAGTAACACCTAACTACTATGATGTGGTTCTTCCTAAATTAGAGGAATTTGGAGTGGTGTTTAAAGAGTCACAAATAGAACTTTAATGATGATATTTTCTGCTATATCGGTAACACCCTGGTGGTGTTTTGCGTGCCTCATTTGTGGGGGTGCACCGGATTGGCCAGAAAATGGATTGGCTACACGAGAGTGGGTGGTAGATGCTTTAGAGTGGAGGTTAGACCGAGGAGCGGGATCCTGTGATGAGTATATGCCGGCAATAGATGCTTGGACTTTAGAATGGATTGCGTCGAGTGATGAGATTAGGGTAGAGATAGACACGGAAGCGTGGCCAGTTTTTACATCAGAGCCAATGTTACAAGGCACACTTATTCAAATTATGGCACTTGAACAATTACAGGGTGTAGAGTTCAATGAGGTACGTATTTTGAGAAAGTTGAAAAGGTATGCCCGAAAAAGTAAAGGTGGTATTTCTGAAGAGTTGGAGTTGGTGTTCAAGGAGAATAAGAATTTGCAAGGCAATTAAATCGACTGACGCATTTTATTTAGTTCGTTAGCAAAGAGAAGGTTTTAGAATTAATTTCGCAGTATGCGCAGTTTCGATATACCAGAACATTTTAGAAGTCCCATCATTAGTATGGTGAAAGCGAGGAGGAAAGAGTTGGATGCAAGAAAGCTAGATTTTACACCAACTTTATTGGATTTTGGGAATGTGAAAATTCAACTGGCTAGACATTTTGGATTTTGTTTCGGAGTAGAAAACGCAATTGAAATTGCCTATAAAGCGATCGTAGAAAATCCTGACAAACAGATTTTTATTTTAAGTCAAATGATTCACAATCCTGAAGTGAATGAAGACCTAGAGAGTAGAGGTGTAAGGTTTTTGATGGATACAATGGGCCGAGAAATGACACCTTTAAGCCAAATTACAGCAGACGATATTGTAATCATCCCGGCTTTCGGAACGACATTGGAAATGCAAGATAAACTCAGTAAAATCGGTGTAGACATAGGGAAATATGATACAACGTGCCCATTTGTGGAAAAGGTCTGGAAGAGATCTGAGCAGTTGGGTGGCGATCATTTTACTGTAATCATTCATGGGAAACCAGATCACGAAGAAACAAGAGCCACATTCTCTCATGCGTCGAAAAATGGTGCGGCTTTGGTGGTGGCAGATATAAAGGAGGCGCAAGCTTTAGCTAAGATGATGGTTGAAGGGTCAGAGGGGTTCGAAAAAATGTTTAAAGGACGTACGAGTGAGGGATTTGACTTCAATGAAGACTTGCAAAATATCGGTGTAGTAAACCAAACAACAATGATTGCCTCCGAGACGCAAACGATAGCTGATATTTTAAAAGTGGCTTCAAAAGAATTTGCAAATACAAGAGATACACTTTGCTACGCTACGAACGACAATCAGAGGTCGACAATAGGAGCTTTGAAGGATGGTGAAGCAGATTTAGTTGTGGTGGTTGGAGGGTATAATAGTTCAAACACATCACATATTGTGGAAATTTGTGAAAAAGTAAAGCCCACTTATTTTGTTCGAAATGAACTCAATTGGGGTACCAATGGTGAACTCAATCATTTCGATATTCACAAACAGAAGATGGTAGTTGCTGAAGGATTCTTGTCGGAAACGACTGATTTTAAGGATGTTCCTACTATTCTCTTGACAAGTGGAGCCTCTTGTCCGGATGCTTCTATGGAGCGCGTTTTACATAAGATATTACATAGTTTCCCCGGTGGAAAGGATGTGGATTCAGTGTTGAATATTTGGGCAAAGAAGAGTAGTTAAGACTTCTGCTTACTCGTAAATTAGCCACTATGGAAGCACCTAAGCTTCGAGGGATGTTCCGCAATGTGCGAACCAAGCCTCGATCATTCGTTTTTAAGTCTCGACATCTTTCCGATGATCCTCCTCAATGGGGTGAACGCAAACGTAGGATAGAGTCAGAGATAGCGATGGAACGAGGGCAGAAAGCTCCATCACAAAATATGGCTTCTAGTATAAGATTCAGAAAAGGAGGTTCAGTTAGAAATGGCGCTAGAAAAGCAAATATCAGGGTGGTTTTAATAGGTGTAGTTTTGTTGTGGATAACGTGGAAAATGATTGTTTGGGCTGAAACAACGGAATTCGGTAAAATGTTAGAATTTATTAGAGATAATGGATGATTTAATTGTTCAATTGTCCGACCATGTAGCAAATCAAATCGCTGCTGGTGAGGTTGTGAATAGACCTGCTTCTGTCGTTAAGGAATTGGTGGAGAATGCTGTGGACGCAGGGGCTACGGAGATTGTGGTGGTAGTAAAAGATGCTGGAAGAACGCTCATTCAGGTGATTGATAATGGACGCGGTATGGGGGAGATGGATGCAAGAAAATGTTTTACAAGGCACGCCACTTCAAAGATTACTTCTGCAGACGATTTACTTTCTCTTGTTACGAAGGGGTTTCGAGGAGAAGCTCTTGCTTCGATCGCCGCGATATCCCATGTTGAACTTAAAACACGCGTAACTGGTGCTGATTTGGGTGTTAAAATTTCTATCAGCGGTGTTGAGATTAGCGATGTTGAAGCGGTGGCATGTTCTGAAGGGTCTTCATTTTCAGTTAAAAATCTTTTCTTTAACGTTCCTGCCAGGCGCAATTTTCTTAAGTCTGATCAAGTAGAGGTCAGGCATATTGTAGATGAATTCCAAAGGGTAGCGATGGCGCATCCAGATTTGAGTTTCAGACTTCAAAGTAATGGTGGAGATCTTTTCAACCTTAAACCTGGTGCCTTAAGAAAGAGGGTGGTATCTATTTTCGGTGTTAAGCATGACGAGAGGTTAGTCCCTGTCGATGAAGAAACAGATGTAGTGAAAATTTATGGATTCGTGGGGAAGCCAGCTTTTGCACGACGTACTCGTGGAGAACAATTTTTATTCGTAAACGGAAGGTTCATCAAGCACCCACTTATGCATCGTGCGATTATGAATGCGTATGAGGGTGTTCTTAGTCCTGGCAGCTTTCCTCTGTACACGATTTTTCTCGATGTGGACCCTTCTAAAATTGATGTGAATATTCATCCCACGAAGGTTGAGGCGAAGTTTGAAGAAGACCAAATCATTTTTGCCATGCTTCGCTCCGCGATAAAACGCGCACTCGGAAAACACAATGTAGCTCCATCTTTAGATTTCGAATCGGAACTCAGCATTTCATTAGACCCCCCTCCTAAAGGAGTGTTTATCGCTGAACCCACAGTTCACATTAACCCCAACTATAACCCTTTTATTTCGGGAGGCTCAACACCTAAAAAGACAAGCGCTGTTTCCTCGTTCGGGGGATTTGAGCGAAGCTCAGAAAAGGAACTTGACAGCCTGTATCAGATGTTTGGGAAAGAGGATAAAACAGGTGTTGCTCAAGAGAGCTTTGTCGAGAAGAAAGCTCCTAATATGTTTTTGTTAAACTCTCGTTTTATAGTAACTGAGAGTCAACAAGGCGTCATTGTTATTGATGCTCGACGAGCCCATGAAAGGGTGTTGTTCGAGCAGTACCTTCGAGCAGGGCGTGGAATGGGGTCTAGTCTGGGCCAAAAATTACTCTTTCCAGAACCGATTTCACTCTCAACAGCTGATACAGATTTACTGTTAGGTGCATCAGAAATTCTTATGATGTTTGGCCTAGAGTTAGAAAAGTCAAGTGCGGGAGAAGTAGAAGTTGTGACTGTTCCTTCAGGCCTTGCGGGGAGATTACAGGATTGGATTGATTCAGTTTTGGGCGCACTGAAGGACGGTACTTGGAGTGATGAGGAGGGAAGACGAGAGAAGCTCGCTCAGGCTGCGGCTCAGTCGGGAGCAATGAAACTTTCAGAAAACAACAACATCAGCCTGACCGATGGCGAGATGGTCGATCTTGTCTCAAAATTATTCGACTGCGATTCCCCTGCTATAGATGCAAGAGGGAGAGCCGTATACACATTGTTCTCTCTTGAGAATATTGAAACCAGATTAAAATAATACAACTATGTTAGACAGAATGACTCCAGTAGTTAAGAATTTAGTCATAATTAACGTGTTGGTTTTCCTTGCCCAACAAGCATTTCCGGAATTACAGTTCTGGTTTATGGGTCACTACCCATTTTCTCCAAACTTTCACCCATGGCAGATGGTGACTTACATGTTTATGCATGGTGGTTTCACGCATTTATTATTCAATATGTTTGCCCTTGTGGTGTTCGGTAGTGCGCTTGAAAGGGTGTGGGGTGAGAAGAGGTTTTTAATCTATTATATGGTCTGTGGGATAGGCTCTTTTTTCCTATATGAATTCACAGTAGGTTTAAACTTAAATAGCCAAATTGATCCTTTCTCCCCTGGTTTTGACATGGGCTGGGTTTTAGGTGCCAGTGGAAGTATTTTTGGTTTGTTACTTGGGTTTGGCATGCTCTTCCCAAATACACAGCTCATGCTTCTTTTCCCTCCTATTCCTATCAAAGCCAAATACTTTGTTATGGGATATGGCGCGATCGAATTAATGACTGCTTTCCAAAACAATCCTGGGGACAACGTCGCTCATTTCGCCCACCTCGGTGGGATGTTGATCGGGTACATTATGATCAAGAAGTGGCAGCGTGACAGAAATAATTTTTATTAAAACGTCGTATGTGGGAAGATATTAAGAAAAGCTGGTCTGCTGGAGGCATGTTGTACAAGTTGATTTGGGTAAACGTGGGTGTTTTCGTTTTAATCAATTTGGCGTTTATTTTCACGAAATTAACAGGAATTCAGCTGTCTGAAAATGTATCTGGTGGTTTCAGCTTATTTGCTACTGCTGACCTTCCAACTTTGATTTATAGACCGTGGTCGATACTGACTCATATGTTTGCACATAAAGAAATCTTTCATCTTTTGTTCAACATGATGCTTCTGTGGTGGATGGGGAGAATGTATGTTTCTGTAGTGGGGCCAAGGAGATTGCTGAGCACATACATCATGGGTGGCCTGGCAGGGTTCTTTATCTATGCACTGTCTGTGAATATCTTACCTGGGTTGAGGATGGATGAGGTTTCTTATGCTTGTGGAGCTTCCGCGGCTATTATGGCAATTTTCACTGCTACAGCAACCTTGAATCCGACTAAAAAAATTCCTTTTTTCCTTTTCGGCTCTGTTGAGTTGAAGTACATCGCTATTGGGTATGTACTTTTTGATTATTTCGGAATAATGGGCGACTCAGGAGTAGAGACAGGAGTGAGGATAGCTCATTTAGGAGGCGCCGCATTTGGATATTTCTTAATAGTATTCTCTCGCAAAGGGATTAATCTTGTTAGATGGTTAGAGGTGATTATTGATATGATTATGTCTTCTATCCCAACTTCGTCCAACGACTCCTTCCGTGATTCATTGAGCAAAAAGTTCAGCTTTACAAAGTCTATAAGAAAGAAACCCAAAGCAACTCGTCCCCCTAAAAGTGACGATGAGTTTAACTCTGACAGAAAGGAGAGGGAGGATAAGTTAGATTTAATCCTTGAGAAGATTTCGCGTCACGGATACGATCATCTTAGCAAAGAAGAAAAAAAGTTTTTGTTCAATCAATCTAAAAAGTAAAAGAGTGCTAGGGATTAGATTAGATCATTTTATCTTGGAACCAGCAATGTTCATTCTTGTTGGGGCGAAAGTGAGTGAATTAATCTCGCCTGAGATATTTCCATTTTTTGCTGTTTTCGGATTAACATTTCCTTATGCCCTTTTGGTGTTTTTTATAGGTATTGTTTTAAGGTTAACGCGTGGTGGGTGGAAAGGATTGGTTGTTCCTTTAATCATGCTATTTTTCCTTCAGTCGAGTATTGCTTTAACAATAGGCGGAATAAGTGGCGTGCCAGAGTTGAAGGATGATTCATCCACGATTTCTGTGGGTACTTTTAATGTCAGAAGAATGGATGAATATGATTGGTTAGAGGGAGAAAAAACAAGCAATGATATTTTAACCTGGCTTTCTTCGACATCCCTTGATATCATGTGTTTTCAGGAAATGCCTGTGGAAATGAAGGGAGAAGTTTCTAAATCTTTAGATGGGGCGACCGTGAAATATGCAGGCAACAGAGCAGGTACGGCGATAGCAACTAAATTAAAAATTGTCGATTTCAAGCCATGGATTTTTGAAGATGAGAATTTTGCCAGAGGACTTATACTCGATGTTATTTGTCCTAAGAGTAATGACACTATTAGAGTCTACAATGTGCACTTGCAGTCTGTGGGGCTCGTGGGTGGTGATTATGATGCGGTACGTTCAGGGCCTGATACTGAGCAGAGTAAAAAGTTGTGGTCCCGACTTTCCTCAGCATACTCACATCGTTCTGCTCAAGCCAAAGTTCTTCGCACCTCAATCGATTCCAGTCCCTATCCAGTTATACTTTGCGGGGATTTTAATGACACTCCTGTTTCTTTTGCCTTATCAACCTTAAGGTCAGGTTCACCGAAATTATCTGACGCATTTGCTTTAGCTGGTTCAGGTTTAGGTTCTACTTACGTAGGTGATATCCCAGGGTTGAGAATAGATTATATGATGAGTTCTTCATCATTAGACGTTGTTTCATTCGAGACTCACGAAATTGAACTCAGCGATCACAGACCTATATCTGCTGTTTTTATTTCTAATAGGTAGTATAAGATTACCTTCGCGTTATGGAATCCATGCATTTTGATATTCTCGCTTTCGGAGCGCACCCAGACGATGTAGAACTCGCTGCTGGAGGAACGATTGCTAAATTAGTTGTAGAAGGTAAGTCCGTTGCAATTGTAGATCTCACACGCGGAGAGTTAGGATCGCGAGGTTCTGCTCAAATTCGCGGTCAGGAATCTGCATCAGCCGCGAAAATTTTAGGAGTAAAAACCAGGATCAACCTCGGTCTTCCAGATGGTTTCTTCCAATGTGATGAGAACTCCTTGCTCGAAGTTGTCAAGGTCATCAGGAAATACCGTCCCCGAATTATTCTATCTAACGCTCTCGACGACAGGCATCCTGACCATGGCAATGGGGCT
>Ga0307984_1000194_pt1 | contig 25655 bp, 24 predicted proteins | sample EllFjometageno78_FD_203169 | JGI IMG/M metagenome (GOLD analysis project Ga0307984, IMG submission 203169) | Marine microbial communities from Ellis Fjord, Antarctic Ocean - #78 | ecosystem: Environmental > Aquatic > Marine > Unclassified | place: Southern Ocean | collected 2014-10-09
GGCGTTTGGAATGAAACCATAGGAACATCTCCTTGGTCTAACCAATTAAGATCTCCCAAAGCACCTCCCATATTCATTGAAAAACTTACGTCAGAAGAATAGTCAGGGTAGTGACCGATACAAAGTGAACCCATAATTGGGTTACCGTCTCCATCCACGCCAAGAGGAATTTGTATTCCGTCAGTGGTCGCATCTGGATTTCCATGTATCGCTTCAATGACCATAGGTACTTCTGGAGTAGCTGGATCACCATCATTGTCATACCAGAACTTAGAGATAGGAACTCCGGCATCATCTACAATAATATCGTTGTAATTAGATATTGTCGCAGCTGCATAAGCAACGTATCCACCAGTACCTTCTCCGAAGTAACCTACTTTCGAAGGGTCAATTCCGAACGTGTTTCCTTGAACATCAGCGTCCATACGGAAGTAACGCACAGCTGTACGCGCATCCTGAACACCACGATAAGCAGCTCCGATCAACTGAGTACTACGCTCAGTTTGAGTTGCTGCAAGTGGGTTCCAACCTAAACGGTAATCAATAGAAGCCACAACGTATCCCATACGAGCGAATCGAGAACAAATCTCAACTGCACAGTTGTCATCTCTGTCACCTGTAGCGCCTCCGTTTAAGTACGTAGGAAGGAAGTTACCAGTGTGGAGGTAAACAATAAGTGGTCGGTTTGTGTCAGTATCACCAGTTGGCGTGTATACATCCATGTTTTGAGGCAAAGCCATGGGAGGCAATCCCTGTAGCGTTGTTATTACAGTCACATTGGCTGCGTATGTAATATCAGAGGTTACCGTTACATCGGTAAAAATTTCGTCAACATAACGTACGCCTTGAGCGCTGACTGAGCTCACAAAGAGCATTGCGAAAATTAATGTATAAAAATTTCTCATAAGATTTTTTTTGGTTTTAAGAAAGATGGTACAATTTACGTCAAAAATTAGATAAACACACATAAACTACGAAAAAAAACACACGAACCCCTCTTTTTTAACGATAAGCAGGCGTTTCAAAGTGTTTACTTTGCGAAGTCGTATAGGATACTCACATAGGCTAAGCGACCCACTTGAGGGCCACCATACGTCTCTATATGCTGATTAGACAAAAGGTTAGAACCACCTACTTTGAATGTCGTATTGATTTGATCAATGTAAAGATTGATCTGTGCATCAACAAGATCGTATTGAGGGATAGCACCTGTGAATTGCGGGGAGCCCTCAAAGACAAATTGCTGTATCCAACGGTAATTGACTCCAAAGCCCCAGCTGTTTTTACCCCCAGCATCAAGTCCACGGGCAGTGATTCCGAGATTAAATTTATGCTCGGGTGTATTAAAGGCTGGAATGATGGGGTCATCCTCATTTGTTTTTACCAATTTATTCCAACTGTAGTTTCCTGTAAGTGAAAACTTTTCGTCCAAATAGTATTGCAGACCCACTGAAGCACCTTGTGTTTTGACCTCATTGATCGAATTCGCAGCATAACGGTAAACATCAATGCCCTGCACAGCCGTTGATTGGGGTGCAAATGCGATATCAAGGCCTATATTATATCCTATAAAATCAGTGTAAGTACTGAAGTAGCATCCAGCATCTATATAAAGCTTCTCTCCTATTGTCGTTCGATAGCCCGCTTCTAAAGTCCGAACCTGCTCAGGTCGTATTGGCGCGATGTCGAAATATTCTAAATACCCCGGGTCCATGCTTATAGAACCTTGGGGAATTGTTTGCGCTCTGTAATCAATAAAGCTTTGGATGGTAACCAGATCCTGAACGCCATTTAAATTACCTACCAATGTTGCGGGTCCCACGTCTAAAAAGAGGTATTGATCTGCAAGCGTCGGGTTCCTGAGTGCCGAACTAAACGACACTCTTGCGAAATCCTTCGTATTGGGAGACCAAACCAATGAAATTGCGGGAGAAACCATAAGCGGGAAATTGACATTTTTATCAACTCTGACTGTGCCTGTGACGATCATGTCGTCTTCTAAAAAACGCTTTTTCGCACCCAAATATGCGCCAGCTTCCGCATTTGTAATGACGACACCAGAGGTATCGCTAAAAATAGTTCCTTCACTTACAGGCGTGTATTGTCTGAAATTTGCGCCTACTCTTATTTCTTCGAGAAACCACGGCTCAAAGATGTATTCTCCATGAACATGAACCAAAGAAGATAAATCGTGGAATCGCGTCCCACCTTCACCTTCGTTGTTCTTGCTCGTAATTAATTTGTTAAAAAGGGTGTTGAAATCATCAGAACCTGGAACCAGATGACCGACAGGATCAATGGCAACTGCTGCTAAATTTGCATATCCCTCGTTTGTCCACTGTTCCACTTGACTGTGCCAATATGTGAGATTGCCCTGGTTTTCATCAAACCACTGATCTTCTGCCCCTTCAGGAATACCTGCAAGGGGTAACAAATAGAGAAATATGCCGTCATCTGAAAAGATACTGTCAAAACCCAGAAACTCTAATTCAGGATAGGTATCTGAGATTGATGGTGCGATAGAATCCACCCAGTACTCTTCATATACTCTCGCCCAATTGTTGTGGCTCCTTGTTGAATCCTGCAGCTTGAGCGCCGTCGCATAGGGGTCATATGAATCTCCCGCATCTTCATTCGTCCTGTATGCTCTGATGAACCATTTGTTTTTCTTCCTTAACTCTAAGCGATGCTGGTAGAATTCGATGTTTTTTAAGCTAAATCTATTGTCACCCTGGTAAACGGTCGTCCCTTTGCCCATGTTAAATCCATAAATCAACTCTGGACTCTCATACGTTTTCTCAGGTTGCAAACGCCAATGACCACTTACACTCACCTTCGTGTTGTTTGTATTGTAATCTACCAAATCCACCTCTTTATATCCAGTACGGTAAATCGTACCTAAACCTCTGTAGGCATTGCCAGGAGGAGGAGTATAGTCAAAGCGAGGCTGGAATTCGTCTCCATAAATATTCACGGCATCGAATCGGCCAGGATTTAAAGCTGAAACAGATGAACCATCGATGGGGTCGTAGTTCGTAGCCTCCCAGTCATATGCTTCGAATCTGAAAAAATTAATCTTGTAAGCAAAAAAGGGATCTCCCTCCTCATTTTCGATCACGTCAGCCCATCGAAAACCTGTTTCAAATAGGGGGCGTTCTCCCTGTTTTGTGGTTTCGCCTAATTTTGTTGAGACGCTTAAACCGGAGAATACAAAGGGATCCTTTGTTTCCATATTGATGACACCGTTAAATGCTCCCGGACCGAAGAATGCTGAACTGGCTCCTGCTATAATTTCTACGGACTTTACGTCGAGATCGGGCGCACCTAGGAAATTCCCCAATGAGAAATTAAGTCCAGGGCTTTGGTTATCTACGCCATCAATAAGTTGCAATGAACGAACTGGAGAAGTGGAGTTAAAACCACGCGTATTGATGATTTTAAAACCGAGAGAAGCAGAGGTGATATCAACACCCTTCAGATTTCCCAGTCCCTCATAAAAGTTTCCTGATGGGGCTTCCTTAATTGCGATTAAGTCCATTGTCTCAACGGTGAGAGGCGCTTGTTTCTGCTTTTCCGAAATCCTCGAGCCCACGACTTCTGCTGCCCCGATTAAGATTTGATCTGGAATGAGCTTTACTTCTAACTTCTCCTGTGCTGAACTTACAGTGATCAATTTCGATCCATATCCGATGAAAGAGACCTGAAGAACGACAGGGAATCCTGCAACTTCGAGTCGGAAAAGACCATCAAAATCAGTTGTTACTCCTTGCCCGGTCTCAGGCACTACAACACTTGCTGAAAACATCGGCTCACCTGTGTCACCATCAATCACGTGGCCACGCACAACGGATTGAGCGGACGCACTGAAGCTGACAATCGAACAAAATAAAATTAAAATTGAGTATACTTTCGTCATTTTGTCGTTTTCGAAAGTGAAAGATGATAAATATTATGCGGATTTCGACGAAATCAACGCTTAATTATGCAGACTTTATTGGTTGCATCAAACACAACGACGTCGCCAATTCGAAGTTTTCTTCGCTTTCTGAATTCAATTTCACCGTTTACAAAAACAAATCCATCTGTCACAAACATCTTCGCTTCTCCTCCTGACATGGCAAGTCCTGTCGCCTTCAGAAGCTGCGAAAGATCAATGTATTCAGTTTTAAGGATGAAGTCCTGGCTTTCCATAAAGATCAATTGTGTTGTTAAATAGCGGGGAACCTTGAAGGATCTGTTTCATTCATATAGGCATACGCAGACTCAACGATATCGTCCACTGATGGTTTGGAGAAGTAATCACCGTCTGAAGTATATGCAGGAAGATGAGGTTTGGCAGTAAGCGTTCTCGGCTGGCTATCAAGATGCGTCCACGCGCCTTGTCTATTGAGCACTTCATCGAGAAGATACGCAGACGCTCCGCCAGGCACATCCTCATCGACTATGAGAAGGCGATTTGTTCGCGAAACAGATTCCGCAGTGACACCCTTGACATCGAAAGGCAGAAGCGTTTGAGCATCCACGAGTTCTACCTCAACACCCAGTTCTGACAGCCGATCCGCAGCATTTGTGCAGAGATTAAAGGTTGAGCCGTAGCTCAGGATTGTAATGTCTGATCCCGAACGTGTGATTTCTGGTTTTCCAAGCGGCACGGTAAATTCACCGCAATTCGAAGGCATATATTCTTTTTTGCGGTATCCGTTAAGACACTCTATCACCACTGCAGGCTCTTCAGCGCGCAACAGGGTATTGTACATCCCCGCTGCTTGAACCATGTTTCTCGGCACACATACATGCATTCCTCTCAAGCTAGAGATGATTGCGCCCATTGGAGATCCGCTATGCCAAATCCCTTCCAGCCTGTGACCTCGGGTCCGAACGATAAGAGGTGCTTTTTGGCCTCCTGCAGTTCGATAACGAACAGTCGCAAGGTCGTCACGAAGAATTTGCAACGCATAGTATAAGTAATCCAGATACTGAATCTCCGCGATAGGTCGCAGTCCTCTGAGCGCCATTCCTATTCCGGAACCGATGATGGTACACTCGCGAATCCCCGTATCTGAAACGCGTACATCCCCAAATTGCTCCTGCATGCCTTCCATGACCTGATTCACCCCTCCGATTCCGCCCACGTCTTCACCGAACGTAAGAACGTTGGGATATCGTGAAAAAATCTCTTGAAAGTTTTTCTGTAGCACAAGACGACCGTCTACCTCTTCATCCGAAAAAACAGCTGGAATTTCAGGGACATTTAATGCGCTGTCTGAAGCATCCGAATACAGATGATTGTTGTACTTCTCTTTTGAAATAGATTTCGCCGCAGAAAGCCAATGACTTAGGGCTGCTCTTCCCGTAGAATGTGACCCCGCCGAATCAATCAACGCACGGCGAACTGTTGTAAAAATCTCAGCCCTGCCTGGCTCCATTGATTTCTCAAGATGGGACGCACTCTCAGAGTTGTCTCCTTCTAATCCCCGCAACAAGGCCACAGCTGAATGAACATCAGCATCGATATCAATTCTGTATTGCCTCCACGCTTCTTTCTGATGTGAACGAACTTCCTTTTTGGCCTCTTTTCTGATTTCAGCGAGTTCATCTTTAGAGGCTGCACCTTCTAAAATGAGGAATTTCTCCATCTGAACAATACAATCATATTCGGCAGCCCACTCTAGTCTCTCCTTAGATTTATAACGCTCATGTGAACCCGAAGTTGAGTGACCCTGTGGTTGTGTTAATTCTTCAACATGAACCAAAACGGGAACATGGTCCTCCCGACACACCCGCTCCGCCTCTTCATAAGTAGCTACAAGTGCAGGATAATCCCATCCATTCACTCTGAAAATCGCAAGTCCATTCGTGCCTTCTGATTTTTGAAAACCGCCCAGTGCAATCGAAATGCTCTCCTTCGTGGTTTGGTATTTTTTCGGAACAGAAATTCCATATCCATCATCCCAAACTGACATTAACATCGGCACCTCCAACACGCAAGCAGCGTTCATCGTCTCCCAGAATGCGCCCTGTGAAGTACTCGCATCACCAATGGTTCCTATTGCAATTTCATTGCCCTCACTTGTAAACTTAGATGACAGTTTGGCCAAATCAGGCATCGACTTGTAAATCTTACTGGCCTGAGCCAAACCTAACAAACGTGGCATCTGAGCACCTGTAGGACTAATGTCGGAAGAACTATTTACGTCTGCCATTTGATCCAACCAGTCTCCCTCGTCGTTTAAGATCCTCGTCGCAAAGTGCCCCCCCATTTGGCGTCCGGCTGAAAAGGGCTCATGCTTTACGTCTGCATGGCCGTATAGGGCCGCAAAGTACTGCTGAACATTGAGGAGCCCTCTGGACATCATAAACGTTTGATCTCTGTAGTACCCGCTCCTCCAATCTCCTGGCCTCACGACTTTTGCAAGCGCAATCTGACACATTTCCTTGCCATCCCCGAAAATTCCAAATTTGGCTTTGCCTGTGAGCACCTCCTTCCTGCCTAGCAAAGACACCTCACGACTCACGCACGCCAATTGAAAATCCGCCAACAGCATTTTACGGAAATCAACTTCTATTTCGGGTGCATTTTTCTCTTCTGACATCAGCGCGAAGGTACGAATTCAAAGACTGAATCAGACGCGCTTAGAGAACGCAAAAGCGATCTTTGCGCCCAGCCTCGCATTATTCTCAACGAGTGCCACATTTGCCGCCAAACTATCTCCTCCCGTAGCTTCAGATACGTGCGAAAGAATGAAGGGAGTGATTTCCTTTCCCGCAACACCCTCCTCATTTGCGCGAACCAAAGCGTTTTCAATGGCTGCATTAATCACCTTAGCGTCCGCCTCAAACGCTTTGGGTATGGGGTTGGCAATCAGAATAGATCCGCCGATGCCCAAATCCCATTTGGATTTCATGATGCATGCAATCTCGTCCACCGTGTTCGCCGTTGCGACCAACTTAAGGCCACTTGTCCTGGTATAAAATGCCGGCAACTCATCCGTCTGATATCCCACCACGGGCACGCCTTTTGTTTCTAAAATCTCTAGCGTCTTCGGTAAATCTAAAATCGCCTTTACGCCAGCGCTGACTACGGCTACATCGCTAATTGCGAGTTCCTCAAGATCTGAGCTCACATCCATCGAGGTTTCCGCCCCCCTGTGGGCACCGCCTATCCCTCCTGTTACAAACACTTTTATTCCAGCGGCATGGGCAATCACCAAAGTTCCACTCACAGTCGTCGCACCCAGAGATTTGGATGCGATGGCGATCGGAATGTCGCGTCTACTCACTTTCAGCACGCCCTTTTCTTTTGCAATGCGCTCCAACAAGACATCATCAATTCCTACGCACACTTTGCCTTCTGAAATAGCTACAATGGCAGGAACACAACCCGCATCCCTTATGATGTTGCCAAGTCTCTTTGCGGTATTGACATTTTCTGGATAGGGCATTCCATGCGCAATAATTGTAGACTCTAGAGCTACAACTGGCACACCGTAACCCAATGCGTCTTGTACTTCTTGGCTATAAACAATAAGCTCCTTCACAGTTACTTAACGAGTGGAGGCGGAAGTGGAGCGAAGGGCCCCTTGGAGAGTCCCGTATCGGGATTTGCGTCTTCTATGGCAGCCATAATTTGGTCTTTTAAAGTGTCCAAATTCTTGTGGGCCATCGAACTGAAAAACAATGGATTCAAATTCGGCGCTTCTTTCAGGAGCAGAGACCTCATTTCTTCTTCCAATTCTTCGTCGAGAAGATCCGATTTGGAAATCGCTAAAATCCGCTGTTTGTCAAGCATCTGAGGATTGTACTTTTCCAACTCTCCGAGCAACGTCCTGTAGGCAGCAACAATGTCATCCTCATCGGCGGGAATCAAAAACAGCAGTACAGGATTGCGTTCTATATGTCTTAAAAACCGCACTCCCAAACCTTTTCCATCCGCAGCTCCTTCGATAATCCCTGGAATATCTGCCATCACAAAGGACCGGTCATCTCTGTAGGCTACAATCCCCAAATTTGGTCTTAACGTCGTAAACGGATAATCTGCAATCTCAGGTTTGGCAGCACTTACGACTGACAGCAAAGTCGATTTTCCAGCATTGGGAAAACCTACCAAACCTACATCTCCGAGCAACTTTAACTCTAAAACTTTCCACTCTTCCAAACCGTCTTGACCGGGCTGAGCATATTCAGGGCTTTGGTTTGTTGAAGATTTAAAGTGGTCATTTCCTCTTCCACCTAGACCACCCCTGGTCACCACCACTGTTTGGCCTACTTCAGTAATCTCACAAACAACTTTATCGGATTCAACATCACGGATAATTGTGCCGAGAGGTACATCAATGATTTTATCGTCACCCTCAGCTCCATGCCTGTTGTTTCGGCTCCCTCTTTCGCCGTGTCCGGCAATAATGTGTTTTTGGTACTTCAGGTGAAGCAGCGTCCATTTGTTTGAACTTCCTCTCACAATAACGTGGCCTCCTCTGCCACCATCCCCACCATCAGGCCCACCTTTCGACGTCGTTCTGTTACGCATCATATGCAACGATCCTGCCCCTCCTTTGCCAGAACGGCAGCAAATTTTCACATAGTCAACAAAGTTTTGAATCGCCATGATTATCCGATTGCTTGCACCAAACGATTTGTAATTTCCTCAACCGACCCGAGTCCATTGATGGACTTAAATTTCCCCATTGCTTTGTAAAAATCAGCGACTGGCGCAGTTTCTGCATGATACACATTGATGCGCTTCTGGATCACAGACTCGTCTGCATCATCTGCACGCCCACTTGTCACAGATCTGGCCAAAAGTCGCTTTTTAAGCTCACCCTCCTCGACTTCCAAAGAAAGCATGGTCTCAATGCTATCTCCCCGCGACGTCAGAAACACATCAAGCGCTTCAGCTTGAGCTGTCGTTCGTGGAAACCCATCAAAAATAAACCCTTCTGCCTCAGTATGTTTCTCTACTTCTGCTTTAAGCATCGATATTGTCACCTCATCTGGGACCAATTTACCTTGATCCATGTAAGTTTGAGCCAGATTACCCAACGCTGTTCCAGATTTGATATTGTATCTAAAAACATCGCCTGTACTCAGGTGTACAAGGTTATAATGATTCACTAAAAATTCACTTTGAGTTCCTTTCCCTGCACCTGGAGGGCCAAATAAAACGAGGTTTCTCATAATTTTCATTTATTGGGCAAAGGTAGCTTACAGACTTTCTACCACGATGACTTAAAATAACTAACTTCGCCAAATCTAAATTCCTTTAATAAGACTTAAAAAATGAAATACGACGTTATCGTTTTGGGGAGTGGTCCTGGTGGCTACGTTACAGCAATTCGCGCATCTCAACTGGGTCTTAAGACCGCCATCGTAGAGAGAGAAGAACTTGGAGGCATCTGCCTTAACTGGGGTTGTATCCCCACGAAGGCACTGCTTAAAAGCGCGAACGTATTTGAATACATTCAACATGCCGAAGAGTATGGAATTAAGGTATCGTCTTCTGAAGCCGATTTTGGTGGAATGATCGGTAGAAGTAGAGATGTGGCAGACGGGATGTCCAAGGGAGTCACTTTTCTTCTCAAGAAGAACAAAATCGACGTCATTATGGGGTCTGGAAAAGTACTTCCTGGAAAGCGTCTCGAAGTCAAGGCGAATGACGGTGGAACGCAAGTCCTTGAGGCAAGCAACATCATCATCGCTACGGGTGCACGGTCACGTGAATTGCCAAACCTCAAACAAGACGGAAAGAAAATCATCGGTTACCGTGAAGCCTTAACGCTTAAATCTCAACCCAAGAAGATGGTTGTCGTGGGTTCAGGAGCGATAGGCGTAGAGTTTGCATATTTCTACAACGCTATAGGAACGGATGTTACCGTTGTTGAGTATATGGACAGTGTCGTACCTGTAGAAGACAAAGAGATCGGAAAGCAACTTGAACGTTCTTTAAAGAAACAGGGCGTCAGTATCAAAACATCGGCGGAAGTCACCTCCGTGGATACGTCTGGTTCAGGGTGTAAAGTGACTGTTAAAACAAAAAAGGGCGAAGAGGTGATCGAATGCGACATTGTACTGAGTGCTGTGGGCGTGATTGCAAACATTGAAAACATCGGACTTGAAGATGTCGGGATTGTTACTGACAACGGGAAGGTTATCGTAGACGAATACTACGGGACAAATATCCCAGGGTACTTTGCAATTGGCGATTGTGTTCCTGGCCAATCACTCGCACATGTGGCTTCCGCAGAAGGAATTATTTGCGTAGAAAAGATCTCTGGCGCGAACCCAGAAGCACTAGATTACGGCAACATCCCAGGGTGTACTTACTGCTCTCCTGAAGTTGCAAGTGTAGGCATGACTGAAGAGGCCGCGAAAGAAGCTGGGTATGATATCAAAGTGGGTAAGTTCCCGTTTTCTGCATCTGGAAAAGCAAGCGCTTCAGGACAGAAAGACGGATTTGTGAAACTCATTTTTGACGCAAAATATGGTGAGCTTCTTGGCGGTCATATGATTGGAGCCAATGTCACGGAGATGGTCGCCGAGTTGGTGGCTGTTCGCAAACTGGAAACAACTGGACACGAACTCATCAAAACAGTGCACCCACACCCTACGCTATCTGAGGCGATCATGGAAGCTGCGGCTGCAGCTTATGATGAGGTTATACACTTATAGAATCAATCGTTTTCTGTATGATTTATACAGTCCTAAATTCAGGAATCATGACACATTTAAATAAATTCTCTTTTGCTTCTGTCCTATTCTTTTCCACACTTTCTTTGAGCACATTTGCCCAAACCACAGAGGAAATAGCTTCATATACCTCCGCTGAGATATCGGACATCGCTGGGTTTTTCGGAATCCCATCAAATGTATACACGGCCGAATATGGCGTTGATGCCTATCGAGTGACTTATGATATGCCATATTTGGACAGTACCATTTCAGTAAGCGGCGCATTATTTGTCCCACAAGGAATAGACGTTGCGTGTTCTTTGCCCGTGCTTACATATATGCATGGCACAATCTTCAAGCGTACAGATGCACCATCATTCCTCTCGGGTGAGGGACAATTTGGATTTTTAATGTCGAGTCCTGGATTTATCGTGCTTATGCCGGATTATGTTGGTCTAGGCACTTCTGAATTGATGCACCCTTATGTTCATGCACACAGTGAAGCTGAAGCAGGCATCTACCTTATTCAAGCTGCGGAGACCCTGGGCGAGGAATTGGGATATAGCTTCAATGGCGAATTCTTTTCTACAGGATATTCTCAGGGAGGACATGCCTCAATGGCCTTGTCTCGTGAACTTGAGACCAATTATCAGGATGTATACCCGCTCACTGCATCAGCACCTTTAAGTGGCCCATATGATATTTCAGGAACACAGTTTATACAGACTTTTGAAAACACGAACTATTCTAATCCCGCATATTTGGCGTACAACATCATCGGATGGAACAGCTATTACGGAAACCTCTATGAAGATTTAAGCGAGGTTTTTCAGGAACCCTATGCATCTGGTTTACCTGCCATGTTTGATGGAGAGACATCAGGTGAGGACATTAATGACTACCTGCCATTCCTGTTAGAAGACCTGATGCAGCCAGGCCTGATAGAGGAAATCACAGGTAACCCCGACCATCCTTTTAACATTGCTGCGCAAGACAATGATGTCTACGAGTGGGTGCCTCAAACACCACTTAAAATGTACTACTGTACACAAGATGAGCAGGTGTTTTATCAAAATGCACTTGTTGCCGAAGCCTGGATGAATGAAAATGGTGCCTTAAATGTATCTACTTCAAACGGCGGTCCTTTAGACCACGGAGATTGTGCCGGCCCTGCAATATTTGGGGGAATGCTGTGGATGCAAGATTTCTCCGTTGAATGTGAAACAAATCATGTGGGTAAAATCTCTGATGATGCTTGGACGATCGCTCCTAACCCTAGCGTGAATGGGATAACTGTGATCTCAGGATTGCCCACGAGTGTCAAGTGGAACGTTGTTGACATTACAGGAAGAACCATCCATTCAGGGACTGGATTACACGTAGACTTCACCTCAAACGCTGAAGGCATCTACTTTATAAAGACGGACAATTGGGGAATGAAAAGAGTTTTAGTTCACCCTTAATAAAGTGATGTGCATACATCCTCTTTCAGGGATGATGAGTATTCTTCCCTCTTTTTGATATCGAAGCAGAAGTTTTTGAATCTCTCGTGTCGGTCTGTTACAATTCGCTTTTGAATTCGCTCTATCCATAAACGCGATATCAAACGAAGCTCCATAACTGTGAGTTGATTTCCCACGAGTGGCATTTAAATTGCTTTTTATAAGCTTTTTTTGCTGATCATGTGTCCGCGTCATAGAAGTTACCCTAAAAACTGTCCCTTCAGAGTCAGTCCCGTCTAATGCATCTGCATAGTCATTCCCCATCTCTTGTAAAAGTGTTCTTACTTCTGGAAGAAGCATCGCTTTACTGTGTGTAAGACGACCGATTCTATACCCCCTGCCATCATATACATTGACCAATTTATTTTGATTCAGACCGTAGTTTAATTCCGCTTCATTTTTGACGAAAAAACTATTGGGCAAGGATCTAGCAGCTGCCTGATGACGGGTATATGGATTTTTAGAAATATGTAGGGTTTTTTTACAACAACTACAAGGGTCTAGCGACCCCAACTTAGGTGATTCCTCCTCTGAAGAAACCAATTTATCCGTTGAGACATCATTTGTTTTAGTTGAATTTGAAACAATGGCCAGTGTTTTATTTGGGATAATATATCCTTTGACACTTTGAAGTGGCTCAGGATGTGACAATGACTTGGGCTTAGAAGAAACTTCACCATTGCCCCCTACCAAAGCTACCATTCCGCTTGAACAACATACAAAGACAACCAAAATCAACACAATCCTATCCCACCTAAATTCACGATTTACATTTATAGTCATAACAAACAAAGTTCTATACAAGAACAAGACAGATTCGAAGCAAATGATATAATTGCTCACGTCGGAGTGTTGAAACGACGCAGAATGAAACAGAACAACTTGGCAGTAAGAGCAATAAATTTAGAAAAAGAAAGAGCATGTTAGGAATTGGCGCAAAAATTGAACATCCCACCTTCGGTGAAGGAGTCATCTTTGGGAAAAAAGGTGAGTACTTCAGAATCTACTTCAAAGACTTAGGAGAGAAGGAACTTGGAGTCGATTACAATGGTTTTACAATTATTGAGCCCTCAAATGGAGATCAGCCAAAACCGGATTTAAGTGACATCATCGAAGCGGTAGAGGTTGTATTCGATGAAAAATTAGCTGAATTGTCTACGCATTTTGAACCTCAGCCTATTCAATTGGGTGACAAATGGCTTGGTGGCACGATAAGTCTAACTCCACAAGATTCAGCATTACAATCGAAAGAAATTCCTGTTGAAACATTTTTTCATAAAATCGTGATGGTCCGAGACCGACTAAGAGTCCTAGAGCAACAGATCAACGCAGAAGAAAAATTAAACAACCAAGATAAAATCAAACTTCAACAGTATATTACCCGAATATATGGCTCGTTAACCACCTTCAACATTCTCTTTAAATACAAAGAAGAGAGTTTTTCTGGGGACAAGAAATAAACATGAAGTACTTTTTATTGACTTTACTCAGCGCTTTAAATAAAACATTGTTGCCTACATTTTATTTAAAAGAAAATCTAGAAAAACTATCTAATATAGAAAAGGGAATTGTGGGTTGGAAAATATTTATAACCTATAAATATCTTGACGCTGCAAAAGAAAAAGGCGCCAAAATTATATCTTGATCACCGCCAGCATCTGATCGTCTGTGGACTCATAATTTGATTGCCAGTTGTACATTCGATAGGAAATAAATGAAGCTTGGTCTTTAATAGGAAGTTCTGAAGCCTCTAGGATCAGCTTTCTCAATCCGCTTGTCATTAGCTTTTTATCCTTCAAACCACCAAACTGATCGGACAGTCCATCTGTAAAGATGTAAACCAAATCGTCAGGCTTAACAGATATCGTGGTTTCAACAAAGACATCATCTCTCCAATAATTACCCCCAATCGATCTAGGGGTTCCTTTGAATTCTAACAGCTCTCCATTTCTGACAATCCAAAGAGGCCTTCTGGCACCAGCGAATCTCAAGGATCTTCTGTCATGATTCAATGCAATAACGGCCAAATCCATGCCAGCACCTGCTCTCATTAATCTGCCTTTGTCACCCCTTAAAATGGATCTTCTAAACTTTTCGTCTAGACGAGTCAACAGATGAGCGGGTCCAATCGATTTGTCAAATGCATGCGACAACTTCTCCCTTGCCAAAACAGTCATTAACGCAGCACTCATACCGTGCCCGGTACAATCACAAACAGCCAAAAAAGTTAAATCCTCCTTTTTCCGGGCAAAGAGAAAATCTCCACTCAAAAAGCCAAGTGGCTTGTCGTAAACCGCTAAATTCTGAAAGAGATCATTTAACTCTTCATCTGTAGGAGCCAACATCCCTTGAATTGACCGCGCATATAGAACGTCCTCGTTCGAAGGTAAAGCTGCTTTTTGATGATGAAACTGAGTATGTGGAAGCATTTAATTGACTGGGGTTTTACAACAGCAAAGATTTTCAGACCTACATGCATAACGCACCAATTCTACTAAGGTTGCTTTATTTACTAATTATCGTAATTTCGTAAAATGAAAAATAATTTGATTGTTACGTTTTTTTGCATCACACTCATCTCGATTGGATTGATGTCTAGCTCTAACGGTGTCGCAGAAGCGCAAAACCAAGACCGTACAGGTGCGCCAGGCTCTTCAGAGTCTTGCACGCTATGTCATGCTGAAAGTTCTTCAATAAACGCATCTACGTCTATTTCTGTTTTCAACACGAACGGTGAAGAAATAACAGCGTATATACCAGGCGAGAACTATGAAGTAAACTTTGTTGTATCAGGGAACGGCGCTGCTGGATTTGGTTTTCAAGCCACGTCAATCTTAACTGATGGATCAAACGCAGGAGAATTTTCTAACCCTGGAGATGCAGTGCAGTTAGAAGCCGTAGACGCCAGACATATCGTGGAACATAGCACGCCAAGCGCGACAGGCATATTTACAGCAACTTGGACGGCCCCTGTTGAAGGAAGTGGAGATGTAGGGTTCTTTATGTCTGGACTCGCTGCGAACCTGCAAGATCAAAACCAAGGAGACAGCCACGATGAAACAGCTCTGTCACTGACTGAAAGCATCGGCAATGGCATCGAAGAAAGCGCCCTCATGGAACAGCCATTCGCAACATCAAACGGCGTCACATTAAAGCCTAAAGTGGATGGAACGATTTCTATTTTTGACATCAGTGGACGCCAAAATTTTAACCGAGAAGTCTTTTCAAATGAGACAATCCATGTCGAGACAAGTCAAATGAGTCGTGGCCTACAAATTATTCATTTTACACCACACAACAAGAGCAATGATAAATTCGCGACTCAAACATGGAAAGTAGTCATCCCATCATAGACAAAACTGCTGAGAAGAAAGTATTTTCTTTATACCAACTGAATAAGAGTATAAAAAATACGCTTGAGAGTAAGACGGGAAATGCCCGATTTTGGGTTCGTGCTGAGATTGCAAAAATCTCTGTCAGTCGGACCGGCCATGCATATCTTGATCTTGTTGAGGAAGTGAATGGCGTTCAGCAGGCAGCGATAAAAGGCAATATTTGGCGGAGCTCTTTTGACAAGATTAAAAAAGAACTGGGGGGGTCCGCTGAATCTGTTTTACAGGTTGGCAGTGAAATCATTTTTAAATGCACTGTATCCTTTCATGAGGTACATGGACTGAGCTTGTTGATCGACGCGATTGATTTATCCTTCATGCTTGGGGAATTGGAACGCCGAAAAGCGGAGGCCATTTTAAAAATAAAAAAAGAGGGGAAACATCTACTCAATGCTTCACTTCCACTCCCTTTGGTCATTCAGAAAATTGCGCTCGTTGGATCTCCGGGAACAGCGGGGTTTAGGGATTTTGTGAAACATGTGATCGACAATGACTTTTTATTCAGATACGACATCCATGTTTACGCAACCGCAGTACAGGGAGTTGATGCACCCAAACAATTGTCAAAAGCGATTCTACAAGCCGATGCAGACAATCCAGACGTGATTGTTGTTTTAAGAGGTGGAGGGTCTCCAATGGATCTAGATTGTTTTAACAACTACAACCTGGCCATAGACATCAGTTCACTTCAAGTCCCAGTACTGACAGGGATAGGACATGAAGCCGACTTCAGCCTGGCTGATTTGGTCGCGAACAGGGACTTTAAAACGCCTACAGATGTAGGAGACTTTATTGTGGATAGGACAAATGCGTTCTCTTCAACTTTAGTGGATATTGCGACAAGGGTAGGGAGCAGAAGTAAAACCGTACTGCATCGAGAAGAAACAACCTTAAGTGGTGCAAGAATCATTCTTCGAGATCTGCCCATCAGAATGTTAACGACAAGAAAAATACTATTTGACACGTTACGTCGCGATCTAAACAGAGAGTTGGTTCGGATTCTAGAGCGAAAGAATGAAACGTTACTTGGATTGGCTTCAACTATGGAATTATTGAAGCCTAGCCGTACCCTTGCCCGAGGATTCAGTATTGTAAGACATCACGAGAAAGCGATTAGTGACACACATAAAGTCAAAAAAGGTGACACCATAGATATTGAATTTCACCTGGGATCGATTGAAGCAGAAGTAAAAAATATTCATCACAAAACCGAACATGGCAAAAAATAACACCCCCAAACCCGTCCAGGATCTCAAATACGACGAAGCATTGATTGAATTGCAGGGAATATTAAGCGCTTTGCAAGATGAAACCCTGTCCATTGACGATTTAACAACGTCTATAAAACGGGCTTCAGAACTGTTAGAAGCATGTAATTCTCGTCTGCGAACGACTCAAAAGGAAGTAGAAGACATTATCGTGAAACTGGGGCTAGGCGACTAATTGCCCTGTGTACCATCACGAAGTCTGTCAAGAATCCCCGCTGCACCTTGACCATTTGAGTCTTTCGTTTGATTCACGAATTCTTCTTGTTCGAGATTTTTTAATACTACTTCCCTATCTCTCACTTTAAACATGGCCTCTCTAACCTCTTCAAATGATTCGCATTTGGAGATCGCTGCCGACCAAGCACGGTCAGCTTCTTTTTGGCCTTTGTGAGTCATACATCCAGACATTGTAAGTGAAAGTCCATCATTCAATGATTTACTGGTAGAATATTCCGCATCATTCATTACTTCGAGAAAAGCATTGAGTTTCAGAAGCGCTGAATCAATACACTCACACGCATCTCCACGATCGGCATTGATTTCTTCCACTGTGAGTTCCGTTGCAACATCTTGTATAGCTTCCGCTGCATCATCTTGTGAAGGCTCATTTGCAGTACCCTCAGCATCGCAACCGATGGTGGTCATGCATAAAACAGGAACAAGTAAACATATACCTACATTGAATATTTTAGAATATAATTTCATCTTCTTTTATTAATTATCAACGTACTCGGTACCGTCCCATTTATAACCGTAACCATCATGCATAATAACACCATTAACAAGAGTAGCACCAACACCACCTGTGTCCTTTATAAAATGTTCCACAGAACCTGGTTCTCCAGACTGAATAGGTGGAGTGATGTGCTGAACTCCTTCATCTGCTCCATGAGTACAATTAGGTGCACTTTGGCATCCCCTGTGATGGCCATGGGAACTCGTAGCATTCCCAAGTAAAAAACCGAGACTCATAAATACAATTGCAAGGAGTATGGCGGCGGCACCGTGTTCTTTAATAAACATCTTACGTAAAATTTATTTTTTTTCGAAAATAGGTAAAACAAGAGGATCTTTCAAACAAGCGAATTGTTTTATAAATACATCAATGTTCTCTTTAGCAGGTTTGGCCAAATTTCTGAAGAAGAATTAACAGGTCGGAAGCGCCAATTTGCGAACTGCCATCCATATCATATGCACCTGTCCATCCAAGACCGTAAGCGGATAAGAAAAGTAAAAAGTCAGACGAGCCGACAAGGCCATCGGCATTAAAATCTCCCACACAAACATCACTGGCGATAAATCCAGTACCACCAAATTCCATTGCTAACTCAGGGAACACAATGGTTTCTGCAAAATGAAACGCGTTTTTTCCCACCATCTTACCGACATAACGGGCAGGAGCATCGTCAACAGGTGGATGAATCCCCCCCCAAATTCGCGACAATGCACTTTCATTTGAGGCATCTAAAAACGTCGCCCATTGAAGGTTAAAGGTCATTGAAGGACCATCTTCAAATACGAGAAATTGATTCATGTTTACAGGCCATTCGGCCAACCCACCTGGCCAGTAAGCTGAACCTGTCAGCATTTCAAACTGCTCTGCTGCAGCTCTTGAAAACGCGCTGTGTCCACTGAAATAACCTGCAAAGGGCGGGGTAACGAAGCTTGGACGTTGATATGGCCACCAATTCTCAGCCAAAATCCAATCCACCCCAGCTTCATCAATCTGTGGAATTTCAATATAATCTGGCCCCTTCCAAGTACGGATTGCAATGTCACCCACATGATCCTCACCTCCGAAATCAGAAAGCGGATGGGCGTCATCTATCATTTCAATAAAGCCTGGCACCAAAGGGAGGCCCGCAGGATGGTAATTTGGCAGAGAAGGATCCGTACTTTGACCTTTTTCTGCCATAAACCGAATGGCAGATACGGGCCTGATATAATCGTAATACCCTTTGTTACTCCAAGCAGAAATGGCACAGTCGTGCATCGCTCCTGCCAATGCCAGATATGATTTAACAATGAATTCCTGGTCTTCAATGACAGGACCTTGACCTCTCCATCTGTGAGATCCAGAATTAGCCTCTAAAATAAATTCGTTGAGAAGCGTAAACCAATGACCAGGAGGGGTCTCCGATTCAGGGCCGTCAGCCCAAAATTCTGCAATGACACGTCCATAATCTCCTCTCGGAATGATATTAGGTTCATAGGGAAGACCTGTAAATGGGTTTGTTTGGTGTCCATTTCCACCAAATGAGCCATCTGGATTGTGCCAACTCACCAATCCTCCCCGCTCCCAATCATAGAAAGACGCAAAATCTTCTACGGCAGGCGTTTCCCCATCATACTTCAATGATGCTGGACTAATATCCCACATGACTCCATCATTGGGGTCGAGATGTTCAGACCATTTGATGACCATACCAAATCCCCATTTGTAATAACTCTCATCAAAATTTGATGCAACAGTTGTGTCGATATAAACCGGAGGTCCTGGATTGTGATAGGTGTCATATACGCACGCATCTCGTGTCAACTGTGTCAGATTTGAATCCCTCAGTGCAAAACCTTGCACATTACCCCATTCTGGCCCTAAGAATGGTGGGACCTCAGTAATTAACTCCCCGCTTTGGTCTATCGCAACTGACAACTCAATGGGCTGCCAACTGTTCGGGTCAACAATCCCTCCAGTACCTGGGTTTTCAGGTAAAATATTGGGGTTGTTTGGTGCATAGCAAAGGTTCCCGTAATCATTGAGCTCATTCGAACCGTCTTGCAAACCAAATGCAATAATTTGTTCAGCAATATAATTGCCAAGAGCAGGAGGACCATCGTTCAAATAATCAGTGGACACAATTAAGGTGTCAAGCCCTTGGAGTGCCATCTGCTGACTAATATTTGACATCGTAGCCACAGATTGGGGCGAATTAAAATACCTGTGCTTGATCAGTCTGTAGACGCCATAGCTCATCGCAAGCTCCTGAGCCATTATCCTATCCATCGTATTGGCAGGAATGTTTGGGGCGAAATTTTCGAAATCAAATAGAATCTCAAAGTCTCCAACCGTATTGCCTAAAAAATATTGCTGAGAAGATGTTGTGTCGTATGCAGCCCAACAGTCGTACATAATTGCGCTGGAATGCATGAGGTTACGGGCGTGAATGGTAGGCCTTGCAAAGTCGTTTCTAATCGCTTCTAAAACCTGTTCATTCCACTCTATAGCAATGTGACCTGTTTGAGCAAAGCTTACAGAAAAACAAGTGATAGATAAAAGAAACGCCGATAACAGATGCTTAAACATGGGGGTTTATCTTGAGATTATAAGTTTCAGTAAATATAATCAAAATGAGAGACATATATGAACGACCCACCTATGTGTTCTTTATTGCACCACGGAATGTACATTTATAATGTTACTTTTACCCTAACTGGAACCCCAACCTAATTCTCCATGCTTTCTAAAAAATCTCAATATGCATTTCGAGCGCTGACCACACTTGCTCGAAATAAAGGCAAGGGTCCTCTTCCAATTAGCAAAATCGTAAAAGAACACCCTATGAGCGTGAAGTTTCTTGAAACGATCTTGTTAGAATTGCGAAAGAATGATATTCTTGGCAGTAAAAAAGGGAAAGGGGGTGGATATTTCCTGCTGAGGCCTCCTGAGGAAACCAGTTTGGCACAAATCATTCGAATCCTAGACGGCCCCATCGCCCCTTTAAAATGTGTCTCATTAAATTTCTATGAGCGATGTGATGATTGCAATGAGGTCTCTTGCGGGTTGAATAAATTGATGGCAGAGGTGAGAGACGCCAAACTTAAAGTGCTAGTAAAGAGGACTCTGAGAGATTTAATTTAAAAGTTTAGATTAATACACTCTTAATCCCATAGATTATGTAGGGTTATGCTATCTTTGCAGGCTATGACTACTCAATCTATTCCATTCAACCTCCACTCAGACCCTGTTCTGGCTCTGACTGAACTCTGTGATCTTCACCCGCAAGGAATTGTCTTCACAACATCTCTGGGACGTGAAGACCAAATCCTAACCGACATCATTTTCAGAAACAACCTACCTGTCAGGATTGTCACTCTGGACACCAGAAGGTTATTTCCCGAAACATATGCGCTCATTGACAAAACCTGCGCCAGATACAATGTGAAAATCGAGCGTTTTTTTCCAGACACCTTAAGCCTACAAGAGCTCGTGGATGAGCAAGGGGTGAATGCGATATTCGAGTCCGTTGAATCCCGAAAAAAATGCTGTGGGGTGCGGAAAGTGCAACCCCTGTTAAGGTCATTGGAGGGAGCGAAGGTTTGGGTTACAGGGCTGAGAGCTGAACAATCCGAGAACAGAAATAATCTCCCCAGAATTGAACTGGATTCTCTTTCGGGACTCCTGAAATTCAACCCACTTCTCACTTGGTCTGATTCTGATTTAGAGAACTACATCGAAGAAAACAACGTGCCCATTAACACGCTCCACAAAAAGGGATTCCCTTCAATTGGCTGTGAACCTTGCACAAGGGCAGTAAAAGACGGGGAACATCTCAGGTCAGGAAGATGGTGGTGGGAAAAATCGTCCCAAGAGTGCGGACTACACAAAGGCTAACCCCTACTTTTGGGGAATGGATAAGCTACACCTTTTAATTTCAGTCTTTTTTATTTGCGTTTTTGCTTCGTGTAGTCAGGACAACGATCATGTAAAAGAAACACCTCGCTCGGTCACAATCGTCCTGTCCAAACAAAACAGTTCATTCTCGTATCGGAATTTTATTGAGAACATTGATACCACAATTACAATCAATTGGATCAATGCGTACACGACTCCCCTTTCACAACTAACTGTCGATCTTGAAAATGCAGATGGCATCATATTGACGGGTGGAGTAGACATCCACCCCGGTTTGTACGGCAACGCTTTTGACACGATACGGTGTGGCACGATAGACCTCAAAAGGGATGAACTCGAAACCACACTTCTAGACTACGCCTTAGAAAGCGGAATTCCCTGCCTGGGAGTATGTCGAGGCCTTCAATTTATGAACGTTTACATGGGAGGCAGCCTCCACCCTCACCTCCCAGACACACTCAGCGATATTCACAGGGGAAAGGATGGGAATTCTACAGAACATGAAATTTACGTCACTCAAAAACTTGGCGCATTAGATATAAAGCCTGGAAACAAATCTGCAACCGTAAGCCACCATCACCAAGGCATTTCACGTCTCGCAGACAACTTGGAGGCATGGGCAATTGCTCCTGATGGACTAATCGAAGCAATCAGACATTCTGACACAACGAGCCATCCATTTTTCATAGGAGTACAGTGGCATCCTGAGAGAAGTAACCCTTCCGGATCACTCGCAACTCCTATTGGAGTGGGGTTTCTAAAGGCTGTCTTAGATGAGATACGCGTCAAAAACAATACAGACACAATAGAAATAACGACTCGTGAGAGAGATTCTGCTTCCACGCATGTACCCATTATGGATGAAGATATATCTAAAAAAATAGATATACAGATGCATTAATCAGACAAATCGAGATTCAACGGGAAATATATTTTCACCCACAAGCAACCCTCATTGGGGCATTTCGCGTCTTGCAGATGAATTGGAGGTTTGGGCAATAACACCTTAAGAGAAGCGAACCCTCAGGTTCACTGGCATCCCTTATTGGAGTTGTCTTTTTAAGTTTGCCTTCAAAGAAACGAGTAATTAATAAGACATTGAATTATACAGCAATTACTTTGGCCTTATGGGGTCTCTCTTTAAGTTGTTTAGGCCAAACTGAACGAACAGTGGGGTTATTTACAAACACCGAAGAGTCCTTTAACGGATACACATTATTCGCGCCTGTGTCAAACGAAACCACTTATTTAATCGACAATTGTGGGGCTGAAATAAACAGCTGGGAAAGCACACACAGAGCTGGAATGATGGCATACCTTCTTGAAGACGGCTGCATCATGAGGGCTGGAAGAACGTCTTCTAAACTCTTTCTTGGTGGCGGACTTGGCGGCATCATTGAGAAGTTTAGTTGGAGTGGCGAATTGCTTTGGACTTTTACATTGGCAAATGACAGCATACATCTGCATCACGACATAGAGGTTCTACCCAATGGGAATGTGCTAGCAATTGCGTGGAAAATGAATAGCGCAGAAGACGCAATCTCAAAAGGAAGAGATCCGAATAAAACAGGACTCAATGTATGGAGTACCTTGATCGTAGAAATAGAACCTTCATATCCAGAAGGAGGACATATCGTATGGAGTTGGGACGCTTGGGATCATTTGGTACAAGACTTTGACCCAAGTCGACCCTACTTTGGGAATCCCCGAGATTTTCCCGGGAGAATAGATGTGAATTATGAAGCCGAGGGAGGAACGTCTTATTCGGCAAAGGACTGGCTTCATGCAAACTCTATAGACTACAATTCTTTGACCAATGAAATAATGATCAGTGTGAGGGGATTTAGTGAGCTTTGGATTATTGACAGAGAATCATCATCAGATATAAAATATCGTTGGGGGAATCCGAGGGCATACGGAAGAGGAACGGAAGAAGATCAGGTGCTATTTCAACAGCATAATTGTCATTGGATTGAACCTGGAAATCCTGGAGAAGGACATGTTTTAATTTACAACAATGGGACCTTTAGACCCGAAGGATATTACAGCTCTGTCGAAGAAGTAAAACTCCCACTTGTAGTGGATGGAGAATACCCAATCAGTGCGGTCACGCCCTATGGGCCTGAGGATTCAGAATGGCGTTATCCTGAAACTTTGGACAGTGAATTCTTTTCTCAAAATGTGAGCGGCGCACAAAGACTTCCAAATGGAAACACGCTGATCTGCGAAGGCGCGAGCGGCCATTTATTTGAGATCAATGAAATGGGTGGACTCGTTTGGGATTATATCAATCCTGTGAGCATATGGGGAGCTCTTGCACAAACGACAAGTGCATTTGGAAATTCTGTATTTCAAGCGCAGCGATATGCTCCGAACTATGCCGCATTTACAGGCCGCAACCTCACGCCGTTGGGAGAGATTGAGATAAATCCACTTCCTAGCATGTGCGAAATCAATTATGCGCCTACTTGCCCCGGAGACTTTAACCATGACTACGTAATCTCAGTCCAGGACCTGATCGTCGCCTTAAGTGAATTTGGATGTACGAACTGTTCTTTAGATATTGATGGAGATGAGTCTTTCGGAATATCTGACTTGCTAGTCCTCCTTTCAGCCTTTGGCACAGCTTGCTAAACCCCTGATATACAGAATTGTCACTACGCAATCTGATGAATCTCAGTTTTTATATAAAAACTGAGATTATAGTTGGATATCGAAAAAGACGGACTACCTTTGGCCTCCGCTTCGGAGCTAGGGTTTATGACCTAGCATATCTCTGAATCGGAACCTCATCGCGGGGTGGAGCAGTTGGTAGCTCGTCGGGCTCATAACCCGAAGGTCGTAGGTTCAAGTCCTACCCCCGCTACTACGAAAGAGCAATCAGAAATGGTTGCTCTTTTTCTTTTCCCTCCCCTTTTAAAGCTTTGTGTTTGCTGGTGATTACACCCAAGTCAATGTCTGCTTCGTTTAACTAAAAAGAACATATCCTCAGCTGAGTGGCTGGTTATACGTGTTATAAATATACAGCTTAAACTGCCACACTTCAAGGTAAATGCGCCACACTTTGCGCCACACTTTCCACAATTGATCAACATATTTAAAAAGCTGAAACTTCTAGCCAACTTTAAACTCTATAATGCACCCTCACCCTTGAGTATTCGGTTTCGGTTTGTAAAGCCTACCGCCCCCATATATGTATTATCACGTCTCTGAGTATTACTGAGCTTTTTTTAAAGGGAAAAGGGGTAGCCGTATTGCCACCCCTCGACCACTCATAGCCATCTCTTAAATCGGTCGGTCGCTATCCTTCCTTACCGTCTTGATGCCTTTTGATGATGTTATTCACCTGAGACTTGCCTAACCCTAGTTTATCCGCAATCTGACTACCGCTATAACCTTTATAGCTAAGCTTAATGATTTCTTGATTACGCTCGGATCTATCTACCATTCCATTCACAATATCTCTCTCATTCGCAGTATCTTTTATAGATCTCGATAGCTCCAGAGTGTCGGAATGAATACAGCATTTGAAGGTCTTCTAAGACGTTAGATTGAGCTTTATAGCGACTCCAGAGCGTCTTGAAGTAATCCTTATTAAAAGGCTTCTCTGAGCCTGTAAAGATGCTGTCTGTATATACAATATGTCATTGCTTTTTTCTTTTTCTAGCGTTACCAATTTCTATATCCATACCGTATCCTAGTGGAGAGAAGTATACGTCGTCTTTGCTTTCAAACGTATCGTGAGTGTGATCACCATCATCATAGAATACAGTTACGTCTCTAAACCTTCTTTTGTCGTCATAAAGGTGAATGCACATTACTTCACCAGAGTCAACTCTAAGAGTTGTAACGCTTGTTACGGGTTTTCTAGTTAAAACCTCGCTGGTCTCAAAGTCAAAGTTAATAACCTCGTCAAGAGTTATCATGACACACAAAGTGTCTTGAGCACATAACGTAGTGCATACGAGCATAAATGCTATTGTAAATAGATTTTTCATAATAGTAAGGTTTCAAGGTTCTTACTATTAAGACGTTATTTGACAACGTGATATTGCTTAGACTCTATCGCTTCGGCATATCCTCAAGCTTAAGAGGAAGGATTCTTAGAGGAAAGGGGACCGCTTTAGAAGAGGAGGCTTGTTAATCGTAGTACTCGAATTCACGCTCTGTTATTTTAGTAGCTACACGGTCTTTA
>Ga0307984_1000195_pt1 | contig 25650 bp, 20 predicted proteins | sample EllFjometageno78_FD_203169 | JGI IMG/M metagenome (GOLD analysis project Ga0307984, IMG submission 203169) | Marine microbial communities from Ellis Fjord, Antarctic Ocean - #78 | ecosystem: Environmental > Aquatic > Marine > Unclassified | place: Southern Ocean | collected 2014-10-09
AACCAGTGGATATCCAAAACTTCACCTCTGATCTAAAGTGTGCTCTACAAGAGATATAATCCCCTTTTCAAATGTTATTTCTGCTTCCCAACCATAATCTCGTGCAACTCTTTGAACATCAGCCACAGAATGTCTAATGTCTCCGGCTCTGTCTTCTCCAAAAATGGGTGAGAGGTTATGTGTGTTGATAGAATTGTTTTCAAGGCCTTTCTTAATTGAAGTAACCAAGTCTAATAATGAAGTTTTATTTCCAGTGGCAACATTGTAAACATGATTTTCAAGCGCATTCCATTGATTCTCTATTATCGTTAAAATTAATTTTGCTACATCATCAACATGAACGAAATCACGAGTATGCAGACCATCTCCATTTATTGTTGGAGCCTTGCCATGAGTCATCATATCAATGAATTTTGGAATAACTGCGGCATATCCACCATCAACCCGTTGTCCTGGTCCATAGACATTGAAAAGCCGCAACGCCACCGTATTCTGCCCATTGAGTCTTGATGCGATAATCTGTTGTTCATTATCCCATTTGGATTGTGCATACGGTGATAGTAAATCACCTGCCGAATCTTCTGCGTAAGGCAATCTATCATCTTGGCCATAAACTGCTGCACTAGAGGCCACAACAACTCTTTTGACATCAAATTCCTTACAATAATCAAGAATTAATTGAGTCCCTTCGACATTGATTGAATTGTTCTCCTGAGGATTTTCTATTGAGGCTGGAACCGAAATTTGTGCGGCAAGGTGAACTACTGCATCACAGTCATGCATTGCCCTTTGTACAGAATAAGGATCTCTGATATCGCCAATTACGGCCCTTATACCTAGAGATTCTAAGTGTTCTAATACCTTATTTGAACCGGATGATAGGTTATCCAAAATAACTACTTCGTGACCATTTTCAATGCATTTTATAGCAACTGAACTGCCGATAAACCCAGCACCACCAGTAACCAGCACTTTGGCCATGCTGAAACGATGATGCCCCGATTAAACTATCTTTCCTATTACTTGATGTGGATGGGGTTGTTTGTAAATTTCGCTATGGTGTTAATCGTTTACAACTAATGCTAGAGATATTGACTTTGATTATTATCAATATTTTTCAATGATGAAAGGGTATATATTCATATCACCTAACTCTATGAGGGGATATGATTAGGCGTTGGTTGATGCGCCGGGCCTACAACTTTGGCCAGTGGGATTTTGCTAAACAGCACGCCCAACTTCTTCTAACAAAGCCCAATGAAATTGAACTAGCACGTTCAGTCTATATTCGCTCCTGTTGGAACTTGAATTTACTTGATGAGGTTGTTGAACTCAATACAAAGTGGGATAATGACTTTGAAGAATTGGCTGAGAGATCCAAGTATAAATTGGCTAAATTAGAAAGGGATAAGAACAATTTTACAACAAAAATGCAGCGCCTACAAGGAGAATCTCCATGCCCACAACAATCAGAAATCCAATGGAATAAGGATGATATGATTAGTAATTTCTTTCAGGAAGAAAGTAGAGTTTGGATGGCTCACCCCAATGGTTGGATTTATTGGGATATGCCGGCGACTTACTCGCTTGAAAACACTCACCCCGACTTACTTCGGCTTGTAGCGGAAATACTCCTCAAACCTTGGGAACCTTCAGCAATAGAGCCGTTTGGAGGAACCAGGCCACTTGGCAACAACCCCAGTCTTGCGTTTTCGGCTGGAACCGATTCAACAGCCGCATCTTTAGTAATGCCCGATCATACGATACTTGGTTATCATCGACGAGATTTCAAGAGTCTGATCGACCATCGTAACGCTGAGCGATTAATTGAACATATCAATTGCCAGCGAGACAACAAAGTCGTCGACATCGCTTCAAATCATGAATTAATTCGTACATATCGTGGTCTCCAAATTGGCTTTTCAACCGATTTTGCTAGTGGCGTACATCTGATCTTACTCGCAGACCATTACGACATCGGAGCACTTGCTTTTGGAACACCTCTTGACAATACATGGTTGGCAAAAGGTCGACGTTTCAGGGAATTCTCCGAAACTCATTATTTCCAATATTGGAGCAAGAGGTTTCATAGTGCAGGGATTGAATTGTATTTCCCGATTGCAGGTATTTCAGAAGCTGGAGCGATGAAAATATGCGAAAAGGCATCAATTATTGAGTTCATGAACTCATGTTTGCGCGGTAATGGTCTACAAGGGTGTGGAAAATGCTGGAAATGTTTTCACAAAAATGGTCCTTTGGGCAGAGATTTCGACTTCAATTCCAAAGAAATCCAAACTTTCATCAATAAAACTCCCCTCCCCACAACAACTCATGCACTTTGGGCATTACAGCGTATGGATATCACAGACCAAGTCCCACATCTAGGCCATCTTTTGGATATTGATTTTTCTTGGTGGGCTTCATACTACCCTCCTGCAAAGGAAATACTTCCGTCTCGGTGGAAAGAAGAAACTTGGGAACGTATTGCTCAATATTTACAGCCTATGTCCGAACCTTACCTTCTCCATGAAATTAATCATTATAATGAATGAAAGGCAGAAAAGTTTAGCAGAATGCACCGAATAATTATCTTTAGCCAATATGACAATAATGTAGGTACTAGGCCAGTTGATAATGAGAGGAGGGGTTCAGTTGAGTACTAAGGGCACAAAAAACACCCGAATCAACGAAGGCGTATCTATTGAGAGCGGCAAAAGTAATCTTCCTGAGTCCGAGAAAATTAACTCTTATAAATCAAAATCTAAACATATGCAAACACGATTAGAACGTTCACAACGCGAATTACGTCGTTTAAGAGAATCTATGTCCTTCCAAATAGGGGTTCATTTGACTAAAGTAGTTCGGCAGCCATGGCGACTCATTGCTCTTCCAATCACCTTTCCATTGTTAATTTTCAAACTTGGATCTCAGCGTTTAGGCCGTAAACCCATTTCTTTCCCGGTTGAACAATTTAAAGGTGAACAACCTCGAAATCATTGCATTGTTCTGTTCCCAACCAATGGTGTAGGTTTTGGGCACTTTACTCGAATGTATGCGTTGGCAAGAACATTACGCAAATCAGATCCTTCATTGGAGATTGTTTTCTTTACACCGATGCCAACCCTCCATATTCTGTATAATGAACAATTTCCAACTTATCATCTTGCAGGCAGGTACAAGCATGCCAATATGAGTGCCTCAGAGTGGAATGGCCTCGTCGAGGACATGTTGCACATGGTGTTTGACATGCATCGTCCAAAATGGTTTATGTTTGATGGTGCCTTTCCTTACCGAGGGATGCTCAATGCCATTTCTTCTCAACAGCATATGCAGAAATGGTGGATGCGTCGCGGGTCAATTAAATCGAACAAATCAATCCCAATCGACAGTCAATCATTTTTTGATGGAGTCATTATCCCTAGCGAAGGATGGGATGTAGAGGTGCAAGACGGCGAACATATTGTTGCACCGATTAAGGCCATAGAGCCCCAAGATGCATGGGAGCGAACCTTTGCTCGTTCTCGTCTGTCGGTACCGGATGTCGCTAAGGTCGTGTATGTTCAACTTGGTGCAGGAAGAATCAATGATATTGAAAGTCTTTTGGAAATGGTACTTGATGCATTGTTTGCTCATCCAGAAGTGTACGTCGTACTTGGTGAATCCATGCTCGGAGAACGCCTGGCATTCACGCATGAGCGTCTGCGAATCATCCGTGATTATCCAAACGCCCTCTATGCTCATGGTTTCGATGCATCTGTTCAGGCCGGGGGATACAATTCCTATCAAGAAATGAGGATGTTTGGGATACCAACGTTATTCATCCCTAACATTGATACGGGCATGGATGATCAATTAGTTCGCTGCCGTGTTGCAGAAAAAGAAGGTTGGGGCTTAGTGTACGTTGGAGGAGGGAATAACCTTGAACATTCCATCAAGCAAGTTTTGAATCTATCAGCAGAGCCAATTCTGAGTGAAAATGGTGTGCATTCAATCAAGACGTTGCTGGGAATGTCCTTGACATGAACTCGTCAAATTCGTTTTTCGCATTGATTGCACGTTCTGTCTCGAGCCATGGCCCCATCTGGTGTTCTGTTACGGTTTTGAAGAACGATTCCTTCATTGGGGAAAGGTATTTTCGTAATTCTCTCATTGTATTTTCCTGATATTGATTTGGAATGAGATCAATTGAGGGTGGATAGAAGCATTCGAGGTAGCTGAGATCTCGATTGGTTCCTTCCAAACGCTGGGCCAATAATCGGTTATGATGCCCTGAACTCCCCTGTAAAGCCCATGACAGTACATTTTCGTGACTCACTGGCCATTTCTCTAGTTTCAATTTAACTTCTTTAATACCCAAGCCTCGGCCAAGGTATTGTTCAGAAACTAAGCCGGTGCTGAATTTCTCCTCAATCATATTTTTCCGAAAGCATTTCCAACAATTCTCACATGCATTTGGCCATTTGCCGCGTATACATGAGCGGGTATAGTGGTGAAAGGTTGATTCTCTTACAATTTTACTGGTGCCAACTTCACTTATCCCTGCAACGGGTAAATACAACGGAAGTCCAGCCGCCTTGAATAGACACCCCCACAAACGGTAATGGTGAGATTTAGCGTAATTTCTTGCCTGCTCGTGTCCAACACGATAAGCAGATTCCATCACCGTTCCAAATGCGATCGAATCGATTTTTCTTTGCTGGGCAATTGCGAGTAACGGAAGAGAAGGGACCAAATCAGTAGGGAAACCCAAAGGCTGTCTAAGGTACTCCACATCACAAGAAATACTGTGCATTTCATAACCTTTCTTTTTGGCATGCTTGATGGTGGCATAAGCAGCAGTTTTGTTGTACATTGAAGTTTTATGTTTTATAGGGCGATTCATAAAAACACTCACGGTAGATTTAGGCATCAAAAGTAAGCAGGCAGTAGAATCAGCACCTCCTGAAAAAGCAAGTCCTGGAACAGCATCTTTTGGGGCGTTATATGGGTCTCCAGACGAGCTAGAATGAACCACTTTGTACGATGTGAAACTCTCTGTCGCGTTTGCGAATCTTTCGCTCACATTAAATGGTAAATTCAACCTTGTTCCGACAAAAGGATGTGCAACAAGAATACTGATAAGAGCAAGGTGATCGGCATGGATCTCATTTGTACTGAATTCTCTAGGAAGTGTGATTGCGAATCTTTCACCGGCCATCTTGATTCTATCAGTATACTCCCCATCAGAATCATCAAGTGCAAATTGCCAAATCAGGTCCCGCTTTTTACGCACAACCTCGACATCCATGGTGTTGGGGAGAGGCCACGGAATATAGTCTTCGCACTAAGCATTGTACTAAAGAATGATATGCTAAGGGACATCCCGTGAATTATGGCTTACACCATTCATGTGGTAGTTGGCGCAAGACCCAACCAAATGAAGGCAGCCCCTTTGCTCAGAGTTTTGAATGCGCATGCAAAATTCAATCCTGTTTTGATTGATACTGGCCAGCATTACGACCATGAATTATCCGGAATTTTTATGGAACAATTTGGTATGGGCAAACCTGCTCACTCTTTGGAAGTTGGAAGCGGCACTCACGGTCAGCAAACAGCACGAATTCTTGAAAAGTATGAGGCCCTTCTTCTTGAATCAAAGCCGGATGCAACGATTGTTATTGGTGATATCAACAGCACAGTCGCATGTGCATTAGCAACGGTAAAGCTTGGAATTCCTCTCATTCATCTTGAAGCAGGGCTGAGAAGTGGGGATAGAACCATGCCTGAAGAGATTAACCGTATCTTGACCGACAGCATAGCAGATCTACTTTGGACACCATCTCCCGATGGCGACGAACATTTGTTATCATCTGGAGTCCCTAAACACAAGATTGTCCGTGTAGGCAATATCATGATAGATACACTCACCGCGATGCTTGATCAAGTTCGCGATTCAACGTTCCTCACAAAACTTCAGCTTCAACACGACCAACATGTTGTAATTACTCTTCATCGACCGAGCAATGTAGATGATTCCTCGCAACTCTCTATCATACTTGATGAAATTCGAACGATGTCCAAAAATTTCGATATTGTTTGGCCAATCCACCCCCGCACAAAAGCAAGGATCGAAGCACTTGGAGATTTCGAAGCCCTTGAACAAAACCCATCCATCCACATCACTAAACCACTTGGGTACATTGATTTCATGAAATGTATCTATGAAAGCCGCATGGTTGTCACTGACAGTGGGGGCATTCAAGAAGAGACTACATGGCTTGGAGTACCTTGTATTACATTGCGACCGAATACGGAGCGTCCAATCACAATTACAGAAGGAACAAACGTTTTGGGCCAGCCTGAAAATCTTCATCAAGAAATTAAAAGAGTGATTGATGGACCTCGGCGAAAAGAAATTCGAATTGATTTGTGGGATGGTAAAACAGCGGAGCGCTGCCTCCAATCATTGCTCGAATTTTTACCCTAGGTGTTTTAGATGAACTTTCTATCAAAGCGAAGGTTAGGTAGAAACCCGAACCCAGTTGTGCGACTGGCTATTGTTCATTTTGACAGACCTACAGATTTGAAGAGGGCATTTTTAGAATTAGAACTGAACTCTAAGGAAATGCATTCTGATGTCATAGCCTCGATTCAGGTTCTTCGGAAATTTCCTGCGATTGGAAATGATATACTCCTAGCCTATCTTCGAGCGCTTTGTGGTCAACAGTCATCAAAATACGTATCGATGATGTCTGAGTTTCCAGAACTAATGAATGATTCAAGAGCAATGATGTCGATTGAATTTTACAAAAATAAAACGCTGAATCAATTTCTAGGAATTGATGAAGATATTGAGGAAGAAATTGCGTTCAATCTCATCTATTCTTTTGATGATTCTGTTTTTGAGAACATTGATTACACTCAATTCGAGACGAAATCCGACGATGATTTCGGCCTTATTGAATTTGCAGATAATGACGATAGAACCTTGAATCAACTTAGAGATCGTATACAAGATCTCATTGTTGCCGAGGGGATTGGTCCAATCGCAGAACTCCTTCAAGAACTTCAGGGATATTTGCTGAAGAAAGATTATTCAAAACGAGCAATTTCAGATTTCTTCGTGGCATCTCTCAGAGCACTTGGCAATATCGACTATGAGCGCGGAATAAGTTTCGGAAATAAATTTTTTGCCGTCATACCAGATCACAGAGGCATGCGCTCCATGGTCGTTTTTTTGAGGCGTAATAGCGATTACATCGAAGCGCTCAAACTCCTTCACCATCCAAAATTCAAGCATGATGAAAAGACCGCAGAATGGGTGGATGACTTAAGTGCCCTGCATAAAGAAATGTTGCTCGATGGAAAATTGAAGCCCAAGTTTGACCAATTTGGCTCAGATTGGCCATTGCTTAGCGAATACATGGAAACGCTCTACGAATTTATGGACCATGACTTAGAAATTGCACGATACAATTACAGTTATGCCCTTCGAACCCACAAATCTCTAGGCGTTCACAGCCCACTCCCATCCTTAATTATAAAGTGGGGTAACTTAATTCTGGAGGCAGCTTCCACGTTTTCTGACACAGTCTCAATCCATGTTTCCAACGCCTGCATCAATCTCGGAAACATAACTCAGGCGATTGAGATACTAGAGGCCTATGGGAATCCAAAATCCGTTCGAATAGTATCAAAGATTCAAGGGTATAATGATTTATTGGATTTGAAAGAACACGGACTCAAAGTATCTTTCAAGACCAAAACAATCGACTTTGAACCACTCTCTCGTCGAGTCCTCTATGTGCTCCACAACAGCCTGCCTTACAATTCTGGAGGTTACGCAACACGAGGCCATGGTCTGATGTGTGGGGTTAAAAAAATGGGCTGGGATGTTCAAGTTGTGACCAGACGAGGATACCCTCACGATCGGAAAGGAATGAACGATTTACCAACTGATACATTACAAGTGATTGATGAGATTCCCTACCACCGATTGATTGAGTTAGAGAATGGGTACGGGCAAATAAACATAGCAGATTATCTACAGTCCTATGCCGAAGATTTAGCAAAATTAGTTCTCGAGTTACGCCCCTCAATTCTTCATGCAGCCTCAAATCACATCAATGGATTGGTGGTAAATGCGGTTGCAAAGCACTTCAACATTCCTTCAATTTACGAAGTACGCGGATTATGGGAGATCACTCGTATATCGCGCCAACCCGAATTCCATGGTTCGGAATATTTTCAAATGATGTCCAATTTGGAGGCAAGGTCTGCATCGGACGCCAATTATGTATTTGCAATAACCCATGCTTTGGCTGATGAAATAAAGTCACGTTCGGAACAAATAACGGACGTCGGACTTTTGCCCAATGGCGTGCATTCGAATCGCTTCATTCCTGCTGAACCTAATCTAAGGTCGAAAGAGAAATTGGGCATTCATCGTGACACAGTCGTTCTAGGATACATTGGAAGTCTGGTGTCGTATGAGGGATTGGATCTTCTGCTTGAATCCTTACCTCTGGTTAAGAACGGAATCACACAACCATTCAAACTCATGATTGTAGGGGACGGTGCATACATGGAAACACTCCAAACACTATGCCATGAATTGGAACTCGATGATGATGTTATTTTCACTGGCAGGGTCCCTCATGAAGAAGTTGAAGATTACTATTCGATCGTTGACATTGCGCCTTTCCCAAGATTGCCCCTGCCCGTGACTGAAATGGTATCTCCGCTCAAACCGTTTGAAGCAATGGCTATGGAAAAGGCAGTTATTGCTTCAGATGTTATGGCTTTAGCAGAAATAATTACTGATGATATGAATGGTATATTGTTCAGAAAAGGAGAAGTCGAGGATTTATCAGCAAAATTGAGTACACTTATTCAGGATAAAGAGAAACGTGCGAAACTTGGCGTAAATGCTCGGGAATGGGTTGTTGAGAACAGGGATTGGGAAAAAATTTCTCAAACATTAAGTGAAATTTATCAAGAGGTTTCTATTTCATCTGTGGAGGTGAAAGTATGAAGTTCTCAGATATTACCTCACTCGAGTTTTTTGATTTCAGTGAGTTATATTCTTGGTTTTCTGATAATCGTTCGGTGAATGTATTTAGATTTAAAGTTAAGAATACCAATCCAACAATTTTTTGCGGTCTGGTAAAAATCGAAGAGGCTAGTGACAATCTATTAGTGCTGTTCAATGGCGCTGTTGACAGGAAAAAACACGATTATGAGACATACCAAAGGTGGTCCTGGATAGTCAACATTCCACACAATGTTTTGATTATTCCAGACACGACTTTGGCACAAGGTAACTTTGCATTGGGTTGGGGGGTGGGACATCCAGATTCTTGGTTTATGGCCACTACATCGGACTTCCTCAAAAACTTTTTACATCATATGTCATTAGATGCTAAGAAGACAATATTGTATGGATCATCCGCAGGAGGATTTCAGGCTTTCCAATGCGGGATTTTGCTCCAAGAGGCATTGGTAATAATGGAAAATCCACAAACAAATGTGTTTAAGTATTACAAAAAACAGTACATGCCACTCGTGAAGGAGACTACTTTTGGGGACACCGAGTCAGTGATTTTAACAAAATATGGAGAAAGATTTGACTTGATTAAAAGTATAAAGTCCTCTAGATTCGTGCCAAAAACAATTTATCTACAAAACGTAAATGACCATTTTCATTATTCGAACCACTTGATTCCGTTCAAGAAAAATCTTGAACTTTCAGATCATGACAACACTGTAATCGAGTACAGACTAATAGAGGGGGGAAATACTCACAGCCCGGGTGGCTTTGAATCATTTTATTCAGTCATAGAAGATGCCTTTTCATTCATTAATGAGGTATAATTCTCTAACACTTTTTTGGGTTCGCCAGAGTTGACAATTCTTCCATGATCAATTAAAACAATACGATCGCATAGTTCTCCCATTAAAGATAAAGAGTGCGAGACTATTACAACGGAACCAGCGTTGTTTATCAGGTCCCTCACTCTTTTCTTGCTTTTCTCTCGGAAGGAAACATCACCAACGCCAAGTACTTCATCGATCAACAGTAAGTCTGGCTTGAATGAAGTTGCCACAGAAATCCCAAGTCTTGATTTCATACCAGAAGAATAGGTGCGAAGCGGGCGGTCAAAATGATGCTCGAGCTCGGAAAAATCACATATATCGTTGATCAACTCATCGATTTGAGAATTTGTTCTACCCATTAAGGCCCCGTACAGGTAAGAATTTTCCCTGCCAGTCAAGTCTTTGTGAAAACCAACCCCGACACCTGCCAGTAACGAAACAGACCCCCTCGTGGCGATTGTACCTGAATCTGGTGGGAAAACACCTGCCATGAGTTTCAGTAAGGTGCTTTTTCCCGACCCGTTTCTACCAATTATCCCAACGACTTCACCATTCCTGATCTCTAGGTCGATTTCTCGAACACCCGATGGATGAACGTCTTTCAACCTATATTTTTTGGGCAAAGGGTACTCAAGAGTAACTTCTTTGAAATCCATTACAACATTCATACATTCACCACCGCTCTGTGAGCCGTTCTCTCGAAAATGATAGAACCTAAAATGTATCCAATAATCGCCACTGAAAAGCACATCATATACCCATAAGAGGGAATATTGGACCCTTCCCCAAGAATCGCATCCCGCATCTCAGTTATAGGAACAACAGTCGGGTTCATGTGGGCAACAACAGAATGCCATCCACCGCCAAATCGCTTCGCAAACATATCGTATGTCCACATGACAGGGGAAAGGAAAAAGCCAGCTCGAACTAAGAAATTCACTAAATTAACGACATCCGGTATTTTGCATGCGATGGGTGCTAGCATTAACCCAATCCCCCAACCTGTGAAACAAATCACGAAAAGCCAGAACGGAACGAGAAGCAGGTTCGCCGATATCGATAATTCATAAATAAAGAAAAATGGAATAAGGCAAGTGAGGGAAATTAAAGCAAGGATATAATTGGTAATGACGCTGCTTGTAGCGAAGACTGTTTTTGGAACTCTCGCAAATTGAAACAAATTGACCGAACTGCTGATTGAACGGGTCGAAGCGGTAATTGAACGAGCAAAAAGTTGCCAACCAATAATACCGATGATTACTTTCACGGAGTAGAATCGGTCGGTAGAACCCAATAATATGGTGAACAGAAAGGTGTAGACAATTGCTAACAAAAGTGGCTCTAATACCGACCATGCATAGCCCAAATATGCTCTTCTGTACTTGCCCGTGAGATCGCGTTTGACCAATAAGCGTAGCAAATGTCTTGCTTGAATCACATCTCTCAAGACAATGATCGGTAGCAGGACTATTGACCTCTTCCCCCATAAAGGCGTAAGTTTTTGCTCTTCCACCATAGAGTCCATGTTCCGCGGATAGTTCAGTCACACATAAATGCGACTACGAGGTCGCGTAAAAACAATCTTTTATGGTGGTTATATTCCACTTCCACCACTATATTGAAAGCCCCCGCCTCAAGCCATTTACCATGCAGAAGGTCGGTATCATTGGATTGGGTTACGTTGGTTTACCCACAGCTATCGGTTTTCTTGATGCTGGCTTTGAAGTCTGGGGCGTAGATGTTTCTCAAAGAACAGTCGACATGGTCAAAGCAGGAAAAAACCCAACCGGCGACCCAGATCTCGATGATATCATGCCAGCACCAGGTACGCCTAATTGGCACATAACCAACTCAGCGGCAGCAGCGGTACCACACTGTGATTTTGTTTTGGTAACCGTTCCAACCCCGATTACCCACGACCTCAAACCGGATCTTTCCTATGTTGCCGGTGCCGGACGCGATGTCTTTCAAGCGATTACAAAAGGTTCCCAAACCATTGTAGTTCTAGAATCAACTGTTTATCCAGGTGTTACAGCACAGACTTGGCACCCAATTATCGAAGAGTTAGGTCTGGTCATCGGTGAAGATTTAGAAATCGCTTACTGTCCAGAAAGATTCAATCCCGGCGATTCCGCTCACGGTGTGCGCCAAGTTGCCCGTGTCATTGGATGCGAAAATCCGGAAATAGGTGAACAACTTGTTCAACTATACTCTAAATTGACAAGCGAAGATGTTCGCTATGTTGGCAAAATGGAAGTCGCTGAGGCAGCTAAGGTTATCGAAAACGTTCAACGCGACATTAATATTGCCTTGGTCAATGAACTGGCTCGAATTTTCCCTGCCCTAGATGTCGATGTTGAAGATGTATTGTCAGCAGCTGCGACCAAATGGAATTTCCACCGCTATACACCTGGTGTTGGAGTTGGAGGGCACTGTATTCCAGTCGACCCATATTACATGATTCAGCGAGCGGCTGATGTCGGAGTACCTGCTGAATTGATTACAGCAGCCCGTGCAGTAAATCGCAATATGCCAGTTCACGTTGCTGGAGTGATTCGTAAATTGATGAGCAAGCATGGAGTTGAGGCAAATGATGCCCGCGTTCTCCTTTTAGGTTGGTCATATAAGGCAGAAGTTGGAGACCCAAGAGAAACTCCAGCAGCACCACTGAGCGAGACATTATTGGAACATGGAGTCAAAGTTAGTGCATGGGACCCTCATTTAGAACCTGGGCAATTCCCTCAAGGAATTGATGTAGTTGAAGACATTTCTTCAGCCCAAGGATATGATATTGCAATATTGGTTACAGCACATAAAGCATGCTTGGAAATCGACTTTGCTAAACTTGCTTCTAAGATGCGAACTCCTTTGTTATATGATGGAAGAAGAGTCCTAGATTTGGATAAACTTACGGAAGCTGGATGGACCTGTCATGCCGTCGGTCGCCCGAACGGATTGTGAAAAAATGCTACATCACAAACTAAAATGTCTAAAGTCTGGCGATATTATTGATGATCAATACACCCTGCATTATACTGATGGTGCATTACTCACTGCACAATATTCTAGACAATTAGTCCCAAGGAATCTACCCGGTGTTTGGAATTATGCCGATTGGTTACCAACTAGTACCACTTCGAAGAATGTTGCTGGAACTGTGACTTACAAATCTGAAAATTTAAATCAGGCCCTTGGAATGTCAAACCTTTGGATCACATTCCACGGATATTGGCCTGAAAAAGGAGGCCTTTGCCCTACTGGTACTTTCAAAGACATGGAGGCAGTTCCAACTTTAGTTCGCATTGCCGACCATGGTTGTAAAGGAATAATTTGTGCCAGTGCTGGAAATACGGCTCGTGCATTTTCATATTTTTGTGGATTATCCGATACACCTCTTATCGTAATCGTTGGAGCATCTCACGCAGAAAGATTGTGGCTGCCGGAAAACCATCCACGCGATTCGGTAAAAGTAGTGGTGATAGAAGACGGCGATTATTGGAATGCAACAAAAATTTCCAAACAGTTGGCAAAGAGCCTTGAAGGTTGGCAATTAGAAGGAGGTGCACACAATATCGCTCGTAGAGATGGCATTGGCTCACTAATTGTCGATGCGGCATTTACTATCGGGCAATTGCCAAAACATTACTTCCAAGGAATTGGCGGTGGCCCTGGCCCAATCGGCGTCCATGAAATGGCAAATCGATTAATCGATAGTGGAATCTTTGAAGGCCCAGTACCGAGGCAACACGTTTCTCAAAACACTCAACATTGCCCAATCCACAACGCTTGGCAAGATGGTCGCGCAAACCTGATAGATTCTGATTTCCCAACTCAAGAAGTAGAAGTCTATTCTGACCTCTTACTCAATAAATCTCCTTGCTATTCACCAGTTGGTGGAGTATATGATATTCTAAAGCAATCAAATGGGCAAACATATGTGGTTGAAAAAAGTGATGCAATTGCTGCAAAAAAGTTATTCGAAGAAATAGAAGGAATTGACATTATGGCTCCAGCAGCCGTTGCTTTAGCGAGTCTTCAACAAGCACTCGCAGTTGGTGAAATCAACTCAGATGATTACACAGTTCTCAACATTAGTGGTGGGGGAACTGAACGCATTGCTAAGGATTTGAAAATTACAACAATTGAACCATGGTTAACTGTAAGTAGCAAAGATGCGGTTGCAGAAATAATTGCGAAGTTGCAATAATTGAATAATTTCAAGCCTTGCGGCCTGCATCAAACATTTCCTTTAGAGAGCCATCTTCGAGCATTTCCATAACGATGTCAGATCCTCCAACTAATTCGCCTTGAACAAACACTTGCGGCATTGTAGGGAAATCAGACCAAGCACAAACCGAGGGAATTGCTCTAGGGTCGCTGAGAATGTTTACCGCAGCGAATGGTTCACCAAAAGTCTGTAAAACCTGTGCAGCTCTACTTGAAAACCCACACTGTGGTTCATTAGGGTCGCCTTTCATGAACAACACCAAAGCGTGTTCGTCTACTATTGCTTGTATCTCGTCATTGGTCCATTGCATATTTATCACTCCTTGTTTAATTTCTTTATTCGGCGAATGTGGATTCCTTGTCCACCGCCATGAGGGTCAAACGCTGTATCACCAGCAGTTTCTGCTTGTGCTGGAGTCATACACTTCAAATCAAGAGCATGAACTGGGTGAGGGATATGTTGCTTCATGTGCGCTAAAACTTGCTTTTGGCGTTGTAGTGGGCGCATACCCTCAAATTCTGCAGCAATAATACGAACATGAAAATGGTCTCCTGAGCCATGTAAATCGATGACTTCAACATCTGCATCTGGGACTGCTACAAGAACTTCTTGTGCTAACCAATCAACTGTAACCATTGTCTCGCCTCATCATCGCCTCGCGCCAAATGGCTTTGAACCTGTGCTATCCAATACGATGCTTGAAAACTCACCAGTCGTTGCGATAAGCATGTCACAACCGGGTGGATTCCGTCTACCCGAGATGAAACGAGATTCTACTTGGCTTGCTGGTGCAGACCTATTTGCGGTGTTTTTGGCACTAGTCGGTCAAGTCATCCTGACTCGTTCATTGCTATCAAGTGATTATGGTTTATTCATTATTCTGCTTGATTTATTTGCCACTACTTTCTTAATAATCGATTTAGGACTTCCAACATTGTTGGCAAGAGATGGGGTAAAAGCACCTCATCTAGTATGGCCTGCTGTTTGGCGAGTTTACGGAATGCAACTAAAAATTGCCATTCCATTCTTTTTACTAACTCTTTTACTAACGCCACAACTCATTCCAGCTTGGCAAAATGAAATTCCACTATTAGTTCTAACATCCATTATCGCCATTGTTCATATTGCATCATATGCGCCTAGAAGTGCACTAAGGGCTATTGGAGAAGCGCGTATTGAAGGCTTTACTAAAGTAATTGAGCGTGCGATAACCACGGCACTGTACTGCTTTTTATTCATTAAAGGATATGATAATGTTGAGTATTTCGCAGTTGCATTTTTATCTGGGGCTTTTATCTCATGGATATTCTCATTAATACAATTATCAAAATTATCTAAACCGCTTTGGCTATCTAAAGAGATATGGAATTGGAATGATTTAGGAGAGTCATGGACGAGCCCCAAACAACTGTTTTTTTCAGCAATGCCATTCGCAATAACATTAGGAATATTGCCATATGTGATCAGAATTGAAAAGTTCATTTTAGCTGGCCATATGGGCATTGATGCCGCTGCGTTATTCCATGTAGCACAATTAGCATGGCTGGCTGGATTAGTTGTCCCCCAAGCGATGCGTTCAGCATTATTGCCTGTACTCGGTAATGTTCGTGATGATGACGCTGCATTCAAATCGGAAATGGTCAAGTCAATGCATTTTTGTTTCAATCTTATGCCGATTGGATTTTATTGCGGTGCTATCATCGTATGGTTGCTTTTGCCGATTGCATTCCCGTTACAATATACCGATGGAAGTCTAGGTGCATCGGCAGTTGACATCTTTTTCATACTCTTATTTGGATGGTCAATGACGTTATTGGCCACTCCTTTTTACACCGCTTTAAAGGCTGGAAAAAAACCTTGGAAGTTCACCTTATTCGTTTTACTGGTAGTAGTCTTTGGTAGTTTGATTGGATGGATTTTAATTTCATACTTCTCTAAAGTAGGCATAACACAAGCGATTGCTTCCGCAGCCCTCGCTTCATCGATTACTTCGCTTTTCTTGCTAATACTTTCCATCCATTTAAGTCGCTCTTGGCCCCTTGTCAAGGACAATATGAGCGCATGGATTGTATTGATTTCATCGGTAGCAATCGCAACTTATTCACTATACAATAGGGACTTTATTATCGGTGCTTCATTACCAGCAATCTACTTCATTTGTTCACTAATAATTCTAAAAGTGAATCCCAAGAATCTTGACAATGCGTGATGCTAAAGCGCTCAGGTAGTACTATTTTGTCCTTTTTCCAGTCCGCTGCGATTGCATTCTCAACCGCATCGGCCAACTTCAACTCATCGTATTCTTGAGAGATGAATTTACTAGGAAGCCATTCGCTCAAATCACCGACATCAACAGCAACAACAGGAGTTCCACAGGCTATTGATTCCCGTGCGACCAGTGGGCCGGATTCTCTCTTGGAAGTTATCAGAGTAACCGATGCTACAAGCATTCTATCCCAGACGATACTGCGCGGTTGTTGATTCAGTGTTGTGATACCTACAACCCAACCTCTTCGTTCTAATTCTTCACCGGTTTTCAGTGCTAAGTAATGGTTTTTTTCTGGACGTCTAGCATCGCCAGGGAATAGTAAATCAAGTTTATCTTTACGCCACCGACCTCGCCAATTCTTGATATCTTTGAGCCATTCATTTTCTACTGAAACATGGCATGGGATGACACTGCAGTCTTCTTCGCTGAAATCATTGGAGATGGCGATATCCTTCAAACGATTAGACACTAATACGAGATGGTCTAGTTTTGTTAGTATTTGTTGTAGCGATTTTTTAGTATTTTTATGCGAGAGGGCTACATCGAAATCATAGCCATGAACGACACCTACGCAGGGGACATTCCATCTCTTTGCAAGATGGGTTGCTAAGATTGCACTGGGCCATAATGTGTGAGAAATTATTACTTCTGGGCGCCAATCAGCCAACCATTTTTCGATGTCTTTGCTGCGTCGCTTAATGCTTGAAATTGTAAATGCTGGATAGGGGCTTTCTGGAAAAGCCCAGTATCTTGGAGAGAATATTTCATCCCCTCCATACTCATAAAATGTTGGTGCCTTGGCTACTCCTGTTAATGTTGAACGGCCAGTTTCGTAATATCTCAACATACGCGGAAGTGGATTTAATACTCTTACTTCATGTCCTGATTTTTTTAATGCATCAACATGATCTGCGACAAAAGTACCCCTTGCAACATTCGTTGGAATTGGGTAAAGGGTTGACGCAATCAAAATGCGCATTTCAAAAACTCCTCTCACTCTAGGGCTTTGTGAATAATGGCAAGATTGTCCACTAGGGCTCGTGAATCATTGAATAGACCTGAGCCTACAACACAATTGCTCACCCCCCAATCTCTTAACATTGCAATATTGTGTGCTTTTACTCCACCATCAACTTGAATCTGAACTGGGCGACCTCCCGCAGAAACTTGTTCTTGTATTGCGGCATTTAACCTGCGGATTTTCCTTTCAACCGTTGGGATAAAAGATTGACCGCCGAAGCCAGGATTAACGCTCATTATCAAAATCAAATCTATTTCAGAAAGAACTTCAAGGGCCGCGTCTATCGGAGTTGCAGGATTTAGTACAACACCTACACTCGCTCCAGCCTCTCTAATCGCGGTGACTAAGCGGTGAAGGTGAGTTACTGCTTCAACATGGACTGAAATGTGGTTACATCCCGCATCAATATATTGTTGGAATGATTGTTCGGCATTTGTAATCATTAGATGAGCATCAAACACTGGACCTTCTCCAAGTGCCTTTCTCAATGCCTTGATTACAGGCGGGCCAAAGGTTAGATTTGGCACAAAGTTACCATCCATGACATCCAAATGAAGCCAATCAAGACCTGCATCTACCGCTTTTTGGCATGCGTTTGCCAAATCGCTCAAGTCCGACGTCAAAACACTGGGTGCGATAATCAATATTCTCCCTCAAAGCGAGCCAAGCGGCGGCTTCTCATTAGGCTGCCGCGAGTATTTTCCAGCATTTTTTGCAATAATATGCTAAATCTGTCGTGCAAAGACTCATAAAACCCCCGCATTGAGATATTGATGGGTGAGCCAATGGGTGAGGTTAGAGCAGTAACAGATGGAACATACGATGAAACAATCAACGAAGGCGGTTGGGTACTTGTTGATTTTTGGGCAGCTTGGTGTGGTCCTTGTAAGGCAATAGCACCAATTCTTGCTGATGTTGCAAAAGAAAGAGAAATAATCATCGCAAAGGTTGACACCGATACAAATTCATTGACCGCTGGAAAACTTGGAGTTCGAGGAATACCTGCATTATATCTCTATAATAATGGTAAATTGGTTTCTAATAAGGCTGGCGCATTACCAAAAGCTAAACTTTTGCAATGGATCGACCAACACATGTCGGCTGACGATTTCTAATCATCAATCCAATTGTTTTTTGCGCTCATTCTGAGCGCTCCCTACATCTCTTAACAAGCGCTCGCGCATTGCTTCATGAAGCCACATCCCCTCTTCCAATTCCAACAACAATCCGTGAGATATCAGGTTCTCTGGAGGAACGCCTTCCCATCCAACGGCCTTTGCTAATTTGGCCCACGCAACAGGTTTTTTGGCAACAGCAAGGGTCAGTAATAATTCTCTTTCGCCATCTGGTAAGTGGGTAATAATCTCTTCATCCAAGAATCTTAACCAATCTCCATGAGTGGGATTTCCATAAAGTTCCAGTAGTTCCAAGGCGAGAGGATGCCCGCCAGTGGCAGCATGTATTTCATCGACCTCAAGTGACGATTCATTGGCCAATTCATCCAACCAATTGCCAGTTTCTTCTAGACTCAATCCGCTCAATGCAAGTTCTTTCACAACATCTCTTGTATGAACGTCCCTTCTATCATAGAGATCTAGGGTCGTTCTGCTAATAAATAATAATCTCAACGGAGTGTTCTTAGAAATTTGTATCAAAGCCCCTAACAAATCTCTTGCTTCATCAATGATGTGATGAATGTCATCTATTACAATTAACCAATAAGGAGGAGGGCCACCTTTTTCACTATTGAAGCGCTCTCTGATGGTATTTGCATCGGTTAGGTAAGTCAACAATCTCCGTCTCCAAGTGTCAACATCCATTTTTGCACCTGGGGTTAACGGTAATGTCTCTATCAGGTTGTAAGGGTCGTGTGATTCATCGATTCCGAATCTATGGAGGAGACTTGTCGCCAAACCAAGTGCTGTATCCCATGGTTGACATGGATACCAACAAACTGAAATATTTGGATCGGTCTCCATTCTTTTTTGTAACCAATGTGCAACTAAGGTAGATTTACCAATTCCTGCAATACCATGTACTACAGCGCAAGGTTTTCTTTGCGAGTGCCAACTATCCAATTCTGCGACCTCATCTTTTCTGCCATGGACAGGGCGAGTGATTGGAGGCTCGGTGTGATATGTTGCATGTGCGCCTACGAGGGGAGTAAGTCTGCCTGGTTTTGGCATGTCGTCGGAGTCGCCTTGACTAATTTTACCAAAACGGATATCTCCGAAAGTTAGAATCCCCTCGTGTTGAGCATGAAGCAAAACTTGTAGTATGGAAATATCAGCAGAAATTCTTGTTGGTGCTTGTTTTGCTTCCACTTCAAGTAAATCTCCTTCAACATCTCTCAGCAAGACTTTGGTTAAGCCTAATTCGTCCTTTCTATTTTTTGCGAAAACACGGCCTAAGTTAGTCAATTGCCATGTTTTTTGCCGCCTATCATCACCCCGAATACTACGGGTATGTTCGGTAACATACTCATTTTTTAGGAGGTCTCTCATCGAACGGCTAACATTTGGAGGATGCTGCGCGCATGCATCTGCAATCCCCGGACGGGTCAAAGCATAGGATACAACGTATCTATCCGCTTGATGATCTTGTTGAAGAAGGTGTAGCAATACGCGGTCTGCGACTGCAATATTGACCTTCGGCAAGCCACCGCTCATAGGTTGCGGTTGGGTAATTTGGCCATGAACCATTCGCTCATCTGACTGAATCCAGACGAATTTACATGAGCAATATAACCACAAAGCCTTTTATGGAACCATGATGGCAAACTAAGGGGCAGTCGTATGAGTGGCAGTTATGACAAGAAAATTAGCATTTTGTTAACGCTAACCATGATATCAATGCTGTTCCTGCCTTTTGCTACTGCATTTGATACCGATATGGATGGAACTGACGATACGTTTGACGATTGTATTAGAGCCAGTGGCACATCATCTATTGACAGAACTGGTTGCCCGGACCGCGATGGCGATGGAAAATCAGACATCGCGGATGGATGGACAACTCCGAATCCGAATTTCCAAACCGAATATGTGTTAACCTCACAGAACGACTACCGCGATATCGATTATTCTCCAACGGGTGAATTTTTAGTTACCGTTGAAGATGGCACATTTGTAAGAAAGTGGAATTCAACTACATTCGTCAATGTCCTATCGGTCAGTCTTGGCTCAAGCAATACCGGTACAAGCGTGGCTTATTCTTCGGATGGAAATTACATTGCTGCAGGATTAAGTAATGATGCAATAAATATCTGGTATGCTGGCAATTTCACTAGCGTCAATGGCGAAATTAGTGTTGACGTCGGTAGTGGTGATTATGTTAACGATGTTGAATTTTCACCAGATAGCCAAACACTGGCCGTAGTAATCGGTCGTTCAGGAAACTCTGGAACCAATGGTCAAGCGAAAATAATAAATGTCTCAAGCGGATTACAAGAGGCATCATATAATCCAAGCGGCGAAGACCGATTTTATGATGCCGCATACTCACCTGATGGAAGCATGTTGGCCTTAGGTGGGAACGGAGATTGGTTCACCGTCAACACTTCATCCGGAGCTCAAGCCTATTCAAATTCCGGACCTAGTGCCCCTGTTTATGGGATCGCTTGGTCCCCTGATGGGAATTACATCGCGCTATGTATAGGATATGATAATGGCAATTCTAAGATTCAAATGATGAAAGTAAATGGAAATTCTTGGACTCAACAATGGATAAAAACACATACAACTAGTTGTGCTTCAGTTGACTTTTCACCAGATGGTAGTCAAGTTGTTTTCGGACTTGGATATTACCAAGCGAGTGGCTCAACAGCCTTTGTCTATCAAACAGATAGTGGATTAGGTGTCGATACATTTGACTTCAAACCTTCACAGGGCTGCAATTCGTGGCAAGGAAATCCTTGTGGCTCCTTCAGCGGAATCTCATGGCATCCTGATGGAATGCACATCGTTACTACTGTTAGCCGTAATTTTGAAGGCCTATACTACTGGTATGCGGATTTAGATGAAGATAATGACGGATATAATACTACAGACCAAGGCGATGGAATCGTAGATGCATTCCCTACAGATGGCACACAATGGGATGATACTGATAGTGATGGCTTTGGAGATAACCAAGCGCCTGCAAACCAACCTGATGCTTGTATTACAACATGGGGCAATTCAACTCAAGACCGATTTGGTTGCCTTGATACAGACGGCGATGGATACTCAGATGAAGGCGCTGGATGGACTATTGCCGAGGGTGCTGACACATTCCCTAATGATGGCACTCAATGGCTTGATAGCGATGGAGATGGAATTGGAGATAACAACATTCAAGGAACTCATTACACATTAAATTCATCTAACCTACTAAGAGTTGGTCAAACTGGAGATTCATTCCCTAATGATATTACACAGTGGAATGATACCGATGGTGATGGCTGGGGTGATAATTTCGTTAATGCTTCTTGGTTGACTATCAGGCCGACGCAATGGCCAGGTGATTTGGTTTCTGTAGCAAATAAAATTGATACTTTCCCATTGGATAGAAACCAGTGGATGGATACTGATGGTGATTGGATTGGTGATAATGAACTAAGCGATCGTCCTGATGGTTGCCCGACTATTTGGGGAGATTCTGAATACGACCGCTTAGGTTGTTTAGATTCTGACGGCGATGGATGGTCAAACCCAGATGCTAATTGGCCATCTACTACAGATTGTTATGGTGCTGATGCATTCCCTAATGACCCTACACAATGGTGTGATGAAGATAACGATGGATACGGTTCTAACGGAACTGGAAATAATGCAGACGAATGCCCTAATGAGGCAGGCACTTCAACGGTAGATCGCATTGGTTGTTCAGACCGCGATGGTGATGGCTATTCCAATGCTGGTGACCCATTCCCCGATGATTCAAGCCAGTGGGCTGATAGAGATGGTGATGGCCGAGGAGATAATCCAAATGGTTCTAATCCTGATGCATTCCCAGATGATACATCCCAATGGAAAGATACTGATGGTGATGGATATGGCGATAATCCAGGTGGATTAAATGGAGACCAATTCTCCAATGATGCTACGCAATGGGCTGATAGTGATGGCGATGGATACGGCGATAATCTCGACGGGGTTGAAGGAGATGTATGCCCATTAAAGGATGGAAGTTCTACAAACCCGGTCACAAGAGGATGTCCAGATACTGATTTGGACGGATTCACAGACCCCGAAGATGCATTCCCCGAAGACCCATTCCAATGGGCTGATATCGATGGTGATGGATATGGCGATAACCAAGGAGTTCCTTCAGGAGATGAATGTATAGATGAGGCAGGGTCCTCATTTGAAAACAATCGTCACGGTTGCCCTGACTACGACTTTGATGGTTGGGCTGATGTCGATGATGCATTCCCTGAAGACCAAGAACAATGGCTCGATACCGATGGCGATGGATTTGGAGACAATTACTTCTACACCAATACTACAATTGAAGACCTCGATTATCCAGGAATTTTATTGAATATCAGAGAACAAAGAGGAGATGCATTCCCAGAAATTTCCGACCAATGGTCGGACATGGACGGAGATGGATGGGGTGACAATCTTACCAGTTTCTTCCAACCTGACACCTTCCCTCTTCACCCATCACAATGGAATGATTTTGATGGTGACGGCTATGGTGATGAAGCAAAATATGACCCCGATGGTGAACTAGGTCCACTACCGATTATGGATTCATGGCAACCTGATGGATGCCGTAAAGAAGCAGGAACATCGGTTGGAAACCCAGCCTTAGATTTGGATTGGGGTTGCCCTGATTTCGATAATGACGGCATTCAAAATTCAAAGGACCCTTGTCCATGGGACCCTGAGATTTTAAGCGGTTCGTTTGGCCAAGAGTGCACAATAAAAACAGATCCGAGCATTAACAGCGATAACATAGAGGAGACTTCTCTAGCAGTGAATACCGAGTTATTGACGGTTATGGGTGGAGTAATTGCCTTCCTCTTGGCTTTGATATTTGTCGCACAAGTCGCTAAGGCGGCCGGAAAGAAGAAACTCAGCCGTGAGAGAGCGGATGAGAAATTGGTTGACGATGCGTTTGCTGATGAAGAACAACGCCGACAAACTTGGGTAGAGCATTATGTCAACCAAGGTGAACTTGACAAAGCGAGAGAATTGGGATGGAATGGATTAGCACTGCCATCGCAAGCCCAAGAAGTCGCAGTTCCGCAATGGAAGCAGCATGAGATAAATCAGCAAACACAACAAGATGCTGCGATTCCAACAATGATGGACCTAGATAATTTGTGATTATTGGTTCCTTGTTTTTTGGCGTCTAGCCTTTTCAGCCATGCTGTCATCAAAGGCAAGGAAATCGAGTGAATCCCATGCTTGGTCATCATCAACAGCCAATATCGCAGAGTTTGTGAGTAATAGGTTTCCAACGTCCATCATCGAGGGTAATGTTCCATCTTCTAACGCATATTGATGGCCTGGTAGCACGATATCACTCGGCTTTAAAGTTGTAAGAACCTCGCGCAAATAGCGCAAGGTTTGCCTTTGTTTAGTCGCATCTCCTCCGAATAAATCGCAGCGACCACATCTTCCAAGGAATAAACAATCACCTGATAAAACAAGACCATGACCAATGAAAGTGGTATGTCCAGGCGTGTGCCCAGGCGTACAATGTGCCATAAAACTCAGTTGACCAACCACCACTTTCTCAGCACTCATTTCAGCACAGGTTAGCAAATTGGTATGCGGACCTTGCCAGCCGCGTTGCATTTCATTTTGATGAATTGAAATCTCGAAATTGTCTCCGCCTATTTGTTGAGCTTCTTCAACACCTTTGGTATGGTCCCAATGGCTGTGTGTTAGCCAAGCAGAAGACAACCTCCAGCCATTTTCATTGCATACATCGTGCCAATATTTGCCATCAAATGGATCGATGATTACAGCATCTCTGGTTTTTTTACATATGAGTAGGTGATTTAGGTTGTCCCATTCACCTAATTGTGCTTGCAGTACAGTGATTTCCTCATTATCAAGGATTACCTTCGGTGAATGATTTAGCATCGGATTCACACATGCCATGCACCGCTGGCCTTTCAAGTGATGAGCGATACTGTCTCCCCTATGGGGAGGATGATACAACCGCAAGTCTTGCTGCTGCTGGCGCTGCTGGTTATCTCCGCTTTCAGCACTGCTGTTACTTCAGAAGGCAGCCAAATGCACCTCGAAATACAAATTGATGAAGCCAGCGCTAAAGACTGGTATCAGCAAGGTGATATCGTTTCACTATTCGCCAACCTCGTTAATGACGGGGCAGCGCAAAGCATCGCTAATGACCCTTCATGTAATGTAATAATTCAAGTCATCAACTCAAATCAAGAGTTGGTTTACGATGGATTAAATTCTTGCCGTGGACAATCGCAAAGCATTGATTTTGAAAGTGGAGAGGTAAAACAATTCAGCGGATTGAATTGGGATTTGAAGGACTCGGCAGGGATTTATGCACCTTCTGGACTTTACACACTCAAAGCAGTCCACCCTACTACTGATTTGAGTGATTCTGTAGAAGTAGAAATTCAAACTTCACTCGATACTCCCCAACAATTAGAATTGGTATTGACCATCAGTAATCGCCAACAGGTAATACTCGATGATCAAAATTTGATTCTCGGAGTTTCATTGTATAACCCGAGTAAAGACTCTGTTACACTTCCGAGTGAATCCGCTTGTAAATTAATTTCACAGATAGGCGATACTACAACTCTGCAATTGCCATGCTTTTCCAAGCGTAATAATCTTACTGCGGGAGAGCAGGTCTTGTTGGGCAGCATCTTAATTCCTGCTTCGCAAACAAATAGCGGTGACTTGAATATTGAAATATTTAACGTCGGTAAATCTCTCAATCAGAGCCTCATTGTCAATATTTCACAAAGCGGTATTGATGGTATTGAAGAAATAACTAATGGCTTACAAACCGATATTGTTCTCCAATCCAATGATAATATATTCTCCGAAGGCGAGATATTTGAATCATCTTTACTACTAACAAATATCGGTGAAAGCGAAAGAGTGCTGACATTCACAAATACCTGCAAGGCAGAAATGTGGATAATAGACGACCGCGGCAGAATTGTCTTTGATTCAAGGATGACTAAAACTTGTAGTGAAATTGAAGTTGACAATGTGCTCAGCAGCAATGAGCAACTCGTGTTTGGATTAGTCGATTGGTCTTTCACAGATTTACAGGGTTGTGAAGTTC
>Ga0307984_1000197_pt1 | contig 25595 bp, 20 predicted proteins | sample EllFjometageno78_FD_203169 | JGI IMG/M metagenome (GOLD analysis project Ga0307984, IMG submission 203169) | Marine microbial communities from Ellis Fjord, Antarctic Ocean - #78 | ecosystem: Environmental > Aquatic > Marine > Unclassified | place: Southern Ocean | collected 2014-10-09
GCATTCATACCAATAGAATGTTACATCTGGAGGAGGACTCAGATGAGTGGAAAAAAGAAAAGAAGAAAATTTGGGAAGATTATTATCTTAACAGTAGACGTTTATATTTTTATGATCATTGGGGAAGCGTGGATGTTACGGTACTATCTACTAATATAAGATATTTTGTACGTCACTTTAATGTTGGTTGGATTGTATTAGACCACCTCTCTATCATGGTATCAGGTGTTGAAGGTGGAGATGAAAGAAGATTAATAGATAACATTATGACTACATTACGTAGTCTAGCAGAAGAACTAAACATAGGTATGTTCATCGTCTCCCACTTAAGGAGACCTCAACAGGGAAAGGACCATGAAGATGGCAAACAAGTCTCTTTATCAGATCTTAGAGGGTCAGGAAGTATTGCTCAACTCAGCGATTTCGTCATTGGGCTTGAACGGGATCAACAATCTGACGGTGAAACCGATGTTAGAGTACTTAAGGCAAGATATAAAGGCGCATCTACAGGACTTGCAGGGAGTCTCTTCTACGACAGTACCACAGGAAGACTCCAAGAATGCGGAAGTAGCTCAGTGGGTGAGGATAGATCAACTGGAAAAGAGAGTTTCTAAATTGGAAGACTTAGTGTTACCTAAGAGAAATGTCTTTAATGAAAGGAAGGTATAATGGAACTAGAACTCATAGTAGACATTGAAACAGATGGGTTACTACCTGATGTTACTAAGATACATTGTATAGGGATGACAGTAGTAGGAGCTGCAGCTGCTCAGATTTTTGCTAATGAAGAACCTTATGAATGTATTGAAGATGCACTAGAGTTAATGTCTAGAGCTAAGTCTTTAACAGGACATAATATCATAGGGTATGACCTCCCTGTTCTTAAGAAGTTACTAGGGTGGACTCCAAGTAAAAACACTGAGATCATAGACACCTTGGTAATGTCTAGGCTCTGCCATACTAGTCTTAGGGAGGTAGATGCTAAACAGAAATCTATTGAGACTAAATTCTGGGGAAGCCATAGTCTTAAAGCTTGGGGTAAACGCTTAACTGTAGAGAAGTCTGAACTTGATGGAGATGATGTATGGTCTCATTTTACTGGAGAGATGGCTGATTACTGTATGCAGGATGTGTTAGTTACCTCTGAACTTAAGTACCACTTTGAGTTACAAGAATATAGTCCAGAAGCTATCCAACTGGAGCACCAGTTTGCTACAGTAATACAACGTCAAGTTGAGTATGGGTTTAGCTTTGACATCAAGAAAGGACAGGAGTTATATGTCAAACTACTTAAACGTCAAGATGAACTTGGTGGGGGATTAAGGAAAGCATTTGGTAGTTGGTTTGTTTCAGATGGTGAGCTTATTCCAAAGAAGGATAACCTAAAGAGAGGCTATACAGCTGGTGCTCCTCTTACTAAGATTAAGAAGATAGATTTTAATCCTAACTCAAGAGATCACATAGCAAGAAACCTTAAGACATTCGGATGGGTTCCTAAAGATTTTACACCTAATGGTAAACCTAAAATAGATGAGACAGTTCTATCTAAACTGAACCTTCCTCATTGTAAAGAATTAAAAGAACACTTCTTAATAAGTAAACGAATATCACAATTAGCGGAGGGAGATAATGCTTGGCTTAAATTGGAGCGAAATGGACGGATTTACGGTGGGGTTAATACTAACGGTGCAGTCACTGGGCGTTGTACTCACAGCCGTCCTAATGTCGCTCAGGTCCCTGCATCCTACAGTCCTTATGGTACTGAGTGTAGGTCTCTTTTTAGAGGTGGTGAAGATAGGCTTCTTGTTGGCTGTGATGCTGATGGTCTGGAGCTTCGGGCTTTAGCAGGATATCTTAAACGATTTGACGGAGGTAAATATGCAGAAGCAGCAGTCAATGGAACTAAAGACAAAGGAACAGACATTCACTCCATCAATAGAGATGCACTTGGAATCCAATCAAGAGATACTGCAAAGACTTTTTTCTATGCATTCATTTACGGGGCAGGAGACGCTAAACTTGGTAGTATTCTTGGAGGAGGTCCTAAGAAAGGAAAACAAGCAAGGGAGAATTTCTTATCTGGAGTCAGCGGTCTTATGGACCTTACCAATAGAGTTAAGCAGGTATATAGAAGGCGTGGGCATCTCGTTGGTTTGGACGGACGGAAATTACATATTCGATCAGAACACTCTGCTCTCAACACCTTACTACAATCGGCAGGTGCTGTGCTCATGAAGAAAGCTTTAGTTCTACTTGATGAGACACTTCAAAAGGTAGGATTAAAAGAGGGTAAAGATTATGAATTTGTAGCTAATATTCACGATGAATTTCAAATAGAGGTATTCTATAGATATGCAAACGTCATCTCTACATACGCAGCTCAGTCTGTTTCAAGAGCAGGAGAATACTTTGAATTTGACTGTCCACTTTCCGCAACTGCTCACATTGGAAAGAACTGGAGCGAGACGCATTGATTCAATTGATAAACTGGTTCAATTGTGGGTCAGTAGTAATTCAATGTGTATGAGTAACTGTCCTTATAAGAGTGGTAAGGATTACTTTAGATATAGACGTAAGGTAGTATCAGGGTTTATAGGCTGGTTGTTTGAATATAAATGTCAGGATTGCCAAGAAGAAAATCCTACAAAGACTTTAGACTGCCACCACCTTGATCCTACTACTAAATTATCTTCGGTATCACAGTTAGTTAAATGTGGTAAGTACAAAAAAGCTTTACTAGAATTATTAAAATGTGCATACTTATGTAATGTATGTCACTATAAAAGACATGCTAACTTAGGAGATTTAGATGAAGACTTCCAGACTATTAATAGACGGAGACATACTTACTTACAGAACTTGTTGGGCTTGTCAGACTCAAGTACAATGGGAGGATGATATAGTTACAACAGCTACTAATTTAAAAGAAGTAAAAGCACAGGCTGATGCTATGATATCTTATTGGCAGGAACAGCTTGGAGTAAAGCAGTTAATCATTTGTTTTTCTCCAAAGGGAGGCAAATATTTTAGACACAATATTTTAGAGAGTTATAAGGGAACAAGAAAAGCCTCACAGAAACCTATGGGATACCATTCTTTAGTGGAGTATCTTAAGGACAAGTACTCCTACTTACAGGTTCCTATGTTAGAAGCTGATGATACACTAGGTATACTAGCTACCAACGGTGAATGTTCTCGTAACATTATTGTTAGTGTAGATAAAGATATGTTAACGATACCATGTGAGTACTACAACATGGACAAAGAGATAACTGAAACTGTTTCTCTACAACTAGCAGACTACATGCACTTGTATCAGACATTGGTAGGTGACTCTACAGATAACTACAAGGGATGTCCTGGAATTGGACCTAAGAAAGCTGCAGAGATACTTAAGGTTCCAGCATGGTCCAGAGTAGTAACAGCTTTTCAACAAGCAGGACTAACAGAAGAAGATGCATTAGTTCAAGCAAGAGTGGCTCGTATTTTACGAGCTAATGAATATGACTTTGGAACAGGGGAGGTAAAATTATGGGAGCCGTCAAGAGCCTGATGTATTGTGATGAGTGTGGTCAAGAGAAAACTTATTTACTTACGGAGGAAGATATGATCCAAGCAGAAGAAGAGATGATAGCTGATGCAGAACCACAATTAAATGATCAGTGGAAAGGTGGAGCTACTAACATAAGACCTGCTTACTATGCTAAGTATAAGATAGATCCTTGGACTTTTATTATAGAAAACCAATTGGGTATGGATGTAGGTAGTGTGGTAAAATATGTAGTTAGACATCAAGATAAGAATGGAGTTGAAGATTTAAATAAAGCAATCAAATGTTTAGAGATGATGAAGGAGCACTACTACAATGAAAAAGGTTAAAGAGTTTCACAAGAAGATGGAGTTAGCTATTGATCAACCTTATAGTAAAGAGCTAATGAACTTTAGACTCCAGTTATTATTTGAGGAGATACAGGAGTTAGCTACTGCTGCTTTAGATGTAGAAGAAGCAGAAGATAGTAGGGAAAGAAATGTTTTAATGCAAAAATTATTGAAAGAAATGTGTGATGTTGTTTATGTTATTAAAGGTATGGCTGTATCCTTTGGTATGGATTTTGACCAAGCTTTTAAACTAGTACATAAAAGTAACATGAGTAAACTACCTTTATTAAAAGATGCTGATGGTAAGGTCCAGAAAGGACTGAACTATGAGCCTCCTATGCTGGAGGGTTTAATTAATTGACAAGTGTAAGAGCACAGGTAATAACCAGACGTACATACAATAGACCTACAGATACAGGCTATGAAACGTGGGAGCAGACAGTTGATAGAGTGATACAGCATCAAGCTTGGCTCTGGGATAGAGCAGGAACCTCAGATATAACTGAGCTTGTAGAGCTAAGAGAACTAATGATTAGTAGGAAGGTAATGGTTAGTGGTAGAACATTGTGGTTAGGAGGAACTGATGTAGCTAAGAAGCGTGAGGCTAGTCAGTTTAATTGTTCACATTTAAAAGTGGAGACTATTCATGACGTTGTCGACTCTCTATGGCTCTTGCTTCAAGGGTGTGGTGTGGGTTTCACGCCTGTTGTCGGTACACTCTCTGGTTTCACATCACCTATCAGAAATATTCAAGTGCTACGTTCTAAGCGAACTAAAAAAGGAGGACACGAGGGAAACAGAGAGTCTTCCGATAATGGGACTTGGACGATTACAGTTGGAGACTCCGCTGAAGCATGGGCAAAGTCTATCGGTAAGGTTCTGGCATATAAAGGGAAAGCTACAAATTTCGTACTCGATCTCACACAACTCAGACCAGCAGGACAACGTCTCTCAGGATATGGGTGGATCTCTTCAGGTGATGGGCCAATGTCACGAGCCTTCACAGAAATCGTTGGGATTCTAAACAAGAAGTCAGGACAGTTGCTAGGTAAGATAGACATCCTAGATATTATGAACTGGTTAGGTACTGTTCTATCTTCTAGGAGATCAGCAGAGATAGCCTTGGTCTACCATGATACTCCAGAGTGGGAAGAGTTTGCTAGAGCCAAGGAAGATCTATCAGCATCACCACACAGAGCACAGTCTAATAACAGTGTAGTCTTTTGGAAGGAGCCTAGTCATGAGCAACTTGAACAACTCTTCAAGATCATCTCAGAATCAGGAGGATCAGAACCTGGATTTATCAACGGAGAAGAAGCTAGGAAACGTGCTCCTTGGTTTAGTGGAGTCAATCCCTGTGCAGAAATTCTCCTTGGAAACAAATCTTTCTGCAACCTCTCCGAAGTGGACCTCAGCAAATTCAGAAATGATAGCGGAGGACTTGAACGAGCTATGTATCTTATTGCCAGAGCCAACTATCGTCAAACTCTTGTCAATCTTGATGATGGCATATTGCAAAGAACATGGCATGAGAACAATGAGTATCTCAGGTTATGTGGAGTTGGACTTACAGGGATTGCTACGAGGCAGGACTTATCACAGTATGACTACAAGCGACTACGTAATATAGCAGTACATGGTGCATACTCTATGGCAGATGAGCTAGGTACTCAGCGTCCTAAGAATGTAACAACTATTAAACCTAGTGGAACACTGAGTAAGATCATGGATACCACTGAGGGTTGTCATAAACCTATGGGTAAGTACATCTTTAACAATGTTAACTTTAGTATCAATGATCCTATGCTTCCTAGACTTAGAGAAGCAGGGTATCATGTTGTTATTAATCCTACTGATGAGCATAATGCTATCGTAACATTCCCTGTATCTTGGGAGAACATAAGGTTTGATAAGGAGGGAGATTTATATGTTAATAACGAGACGGCTATTGAACAGCTTTCACGCTACAAGTTACTCATGGATTCTTACGTTGAACAGAACTGCTCGATTACGATATCTTATAAAGAAGATGAAGTCCCTGCTATTAGAGATTGGCTTAAAAGTAATTGGTCTAGCTATGTTGGTGTTAGCTTTCTTCCCATTACTAATACTGTCTACGAATACCTTCCACAAGAAGTAGTAACTGAGGCTAGGTACAAGGAGTATGTAGCACAGCTAACTGATGTAGACTTTAGTGACACTGATAGTACCCATGAAATAGAGAACGATGAGTGTGAGTCTGGTGTATGTCCTGTTAAATAGCAGTTGCGCTAGTGTCGCAATAACTTCAGACCTTAAGAAGAGGAATCAATGGATAATATTATAATTACTGATGGACTACTTAAAGAATTAGATGAGAACTTTGGTCCTCAAGGAATACGTAACGCTAAAAGTATAGAGGATTTCTACAAGATCAAAGGTTACATAGAGATATTAGATTACTTAAAAGATAGACAGGAAGAACTAAGACAAAACCAATTCGATAACACTGATCAAATTACTTTAGACAGTAGTTAACAAAGGAGATTACCGTGATTAATTTAGGATTATTATCAGCAGTATTATGTATGGGTGGAGCACCTTCACCGCCCCCACCTCCCCCTCCACCTCCTCCTCCACCGCCTCCTCCAGCTCCTCCAGCTCCGATAGCTAGTGTTGCTAGTAAGGCTAAGAGTCCAACGGAGAAAGCTACGACAGCTGCTAAGAAAAGAACAGCTAGAAAGTCAAGAGGTAAAGGAGCATTTAATACGCTAGGTTCTGGTTCATCCACTGGATTAAACATAGGGTGATAATATAATATGTGTCCTGTAACTTTTACTGCACTTGCTGCTGGTTATATGGGTGCAACTGCAGCAGCCGTGGTAGGTACAGCTGTTTCTGGAGCACTGATAGGAATGGGAGCTACTGCTGTTATGAACGTAGCTACAGGACAAAGTATTACTTCTGGACTAGGTAAAGCAGCTTTGTTTGGAGCAATAGGTGGTGGTATTTCAGGTGGTATTTCTCCTGGTAGTTTCTTTGGTGGAGGTGCGACAGGATCATTAGGAACCTTCTCTTCAACGATACAAGCAGCCAATCCTATATTATCTTCAATGGCTCCTAGTTGGGGTGCTATTGCATTATCAGGAGCAGCAGGATCATTAATGAATTCCATGACATCACCAGTAGGATACACTCCAGCTGCACAAGTATCACAAATACAAGCTTTGAACACCAACATAGCTACCACAGGTAGTGGAGGTAGACAAGCTACTAAATCATTAGCTACTGCTATAGCAAGAACTAAGCAAAGAAAATTAACTCAGCGTGATGTGGGAGAGCTAAGTCTTTCTACTGAATCATTCACTAACACAGGATTACAATTAGCATGATGCAAACTAACAAACGCTACTCAAATATGTGCCGTGACAAACAGTGCTTCTTAGATGTAGCATGGGAGAGTGCAGAGCTAACCTTACCTTTTATATTACCTCGTCATGGTGATAGAAACAATCCTTTACCTACACCTTATCAAAGCATAGGAGCCAAAGGTGTTAACAGTTTAAGTTCTAAGTTTTTACTTACCCTGTTCCCTCCTAACTCCCCCTTTGTGAAGTTTCAGATTGATGACTTTATGTTACAGGAACTAGAAGCACAACGTGCTCCAGTAGAAGAAGGACTTAACTCTATGGAGAGAGCCATTAGTAATGAAGTAGAAGCTAAGGCTATGCGTGTACCATTGAATGAATGCTTACGTCACCTAGTCATTACTGGTAACTGTGTCCTTCATGTTGGTAAGAAAAATAAAATTAGAGTATTCCATCTAGATCAATTCTGTGTAAGACGAGATCCTCAAGGTGAGATGCTAGAGATTATAGTTAAAGAAGAAATGTCTAGAGAATTATATATGGACATCTTTAATTCTGCACCACCTAAAGAAACAGGTGACGATGCAGACGGTACAGAAAAAGTACTAGAATTATATACAGTAGTTAGACGTAAGGGCGATAAGATAAGAGTACATCAAGAAGTAAACGAAACTAAAATACCTAACACTGATTCTAATTATCCAGTAGAGAAAAACCCTTGGTTAGCCCTACGGTACAATGCAATTGACGGTGAGGACTATGGAAGGGGATTTGTAGAGGAGTACTTAGGAGATCTAAGAGCAGCAGAAGGTTTGAATAGAAGTATCTTAGAAGGAACTGCTGCTGCTGCCAAGGTGATCTTCCTTGTTAAACCTAATGGTACTACCAAGATGAAGTCTGTTGTTGCACCTAACCTATCTGTTAGACAGGGCAACCCAGATGATGTCGGTGTTATCCAAGTACAGAAGTTCAATGACTTTAGAGTAGCTAGAGAAACACTAGAGTCTATTGAACGTAGACTAGCTTCTGCCTTTTTATTGTTAGAAGGAGTACAGAGGAATGCAGAAAGAGTTACAGCAGAAGAGATCAGAATGATGGCACAAGAAATTGATACCTCAAAGGGAGGAGTATATTCACTACTATCTCATGAGCTTCAACTTCCATTAGTAAAAAGAATACAAGCAGGACTAGAGAAGGAAGGTAAGTTACCTAAGCTACCAGAAGGGACCGTTGAACCTGTCATTATCACAGGCTACGAAGCTCTAGGTAGAGGTAATGATGCTAACAAACTGGCTACCTTTATACAGACTTTGACTCAAACCTTAGGACCAGAAGTAGTAGCAAAATATATCAATGTTTCTGACTTTGCTAAGAGAATAGGTGTAGGCTTTGGTATAGATATGAAGGGTTTAGTTAAGACTCCAGAGGAAGTCCAACAAGAACAACAAGCTCAACAACAGGCACAGCAACAGGCAGAAATGATGAAAGCAGGAGTGCCTAATGCTGTTACCCAAGGTGGTGAAATGATGAGAGAACAACAACAACAAGGAGCACAGCAACAAGATGGCTAATAAAAATACAGAAGGAAAAGAGAAACAGAAAGAAAAAGATAGAGTAGCTAAGTCCGTAACTAGTAAAGCTGAACTTAAGAATGTTGAAATTAACAATAAAATTCTTGAACAGAAAGCTAAAGTACGTACAGCTGGTGGACTAGAGTCTACCTATACTAAGATACAATTAAGAAACGGAACTATTAAAGAACATTACGGAGAAAGACATGGCAGACCAGCTAGTAGTACCAACTGAACAAGGAGACATGTCTGCTGAAGACCAATACAATCAAGAGATGATTGATAAGGTGGACGGTAATGATATGTCTACTGAACGTCCTGCTCTAGACAATAGTGGTGATAAATTTCAGGGAGATTATGGTAAGCTTAAAGAAAGTTATGAAGCATTAGAACGAAAGATGCACGGTGCTCAAGAAGAAGACGTACCTGTAAATGTTCAAGAAGATCTAGGTATACCACAAGATGTACCAGTAGCTGAGGGTGCATTTGATATGAATGCTTTAACCCAAGAGTACACTGAGAATGGATCACTGTCTGAGAATAGTTATAAACAATTAGAGGATGCTGGTATTAGTCAAGAGATGACTAACCAATACATTGCAGGACAGAAAGCATTAGGAGTACAGATTGGAAATGATGTTAAGAATACTGTAGGTGGGGAAGAAAACTACAATGGTATGGTAGAATGGGCTAAGAATAATTATAGTGAAGATCAAATAGCTGCTTATGATAATGCTGTTAACTCAGGTAATATTGAGTTAGCTAAGATGGCAGCTAAAGGATTACAATCAGACTACCAGAACACTGAAGGTGTAGAGGGTAGAATATACGGTGGTAAACAAGCTGCTCCTGAGGGAGGACACGGAGATGTATTCCGTAGTAATGCTGAAGTAACTACTGCTATGAAAGATCCTCGTTATGATTCTGACCATGCTTTTAGACAAGATGTAAGAGATAAATTAGAAAGGTCTGACCTGTTTAATCAGGGAAGACTGTAGTTTTAGTAGTACGCTATTAAGTATTTAAACAAGTAAACAGAGACGGGCTGCGGTCCATAATCCCTAGTTGAAAGTTAAAGAAAGTATAGCAATTAATGTTAGATACTTTTTATAAATTTTAAATTAGGAGGATACGATGTCAGTTACAGATACAACTGCACCCGTCCTTACAATGACCCGAACAGGCCAAGCTAATTCTGCAGGAGATTCATCTGCATTAATGCTTAAGGTCTATGCTGGTGAAGTCTTGACTGCTTTCGAGCAAGCAAGTGTAACGATGGACAAACATGTAATGCGTTCAATTAGCTCTGGAATATCAGTTCAATTTCCATTAGTATGGAAGACTGGTGCTACTGAGTATGCCTATATCAATGGGTCTGGGAATACTGGAACCACAGGTATTGAATTGGATGGTACAATTATACACAAGAACGAGAAGGTCATCTCTATTGATGGTCTATTGATTGCTGATCACTTTGTGAACAACTTGGATGAGGCTATGTCTCACTTTGAAGTTCGTTCTATTTATGCTAAAGAGGCTGGTATAGCTCTAGGTACACAATGGGATCAGAATGTATTACAACAGGGACTACTAGGAGCACGATCATCTACTCTAATCACGGGTGGTAATGGTGGTACTGTACTCACTAACGGATCTTATGGAACGTCAGGTTCTACTCTAGGTTCAGGACTCTTTGATGCTGCAGAACAGCTTGATGAGAATAACGTACCTGAGAATGACCGTTATATGTACGTTCGTCCTGCCCAGTATTATCTAATGGCAGAAACTACTGATCTCATCAACCGTGACTGGGGTGGAGCAGGAGTATATTCAGAAGGTGAAGTTATGAAGGTTGCTGGTATTCACATTGTGAAGACTAATAATCTCCCTATTACTAACATTGCTGGTGCTCAAGTATCAACACACGATGTAAATGCATCTACGACTAAAGCATTAGTAATGCATAAGTCAGCTGTAGCTACTGTGAAGCTATTAAATCTAGCTGTTGAAACAGAGTATCAAATTAAAAACCAAGGCTGGATCATTGTAGCTAAGTATGCAATGGGACATGGCTTCATTCGTCCAGAAGGTTGTGTCGAATTTAAAACCTCTTAAGGGAAAGGATATAAAATATGACTGATATTGCAAATATCCAATCTCTTGCTGTGGCTGCAGATACTGTTACCAATGTAGAGTTAATACAACCCTATGCTGATAACGCTACTGTCGGAACGTCATTTGAAACAATCTCCAACACCAATGCTGATCAGGTTTTTCCTGTTCTTGTTGGTGCTGACATCGATGTAGTATCTGGTGATATAGCTGATGATGTTGGAAGTACAGGTGCAACAAGTGTACGAGTAACGTATCTTGATGCTAGTTCTAATCAAGCTTATGAAGATGTAGCAATGAATGGTACAGGTGCAGTTGAGATGACTGAACAGACTATTTCATTTATTCAGAAAGCTGAAGTTGTTGATTCTGGTACTGGATTAGCTGCTGCTGGTGCTATCACTATTGCTGATGTAACTGGTGGTGGTGTTCATGCACTTATTGATGCAGGTATGAAAGAGTCAGGTAACTGTACTTGGAAGATTCCTGCTGGTCACTCTGGTTATGTTCATGGCTTTTGGTATGATGTAGACGCTGTGGCTGCTGGTGTTGGTACTGTTGAGATTGCTTTACAAGTAGCACATGCTGAATCTTCTGGAGTTGCTAATTCAGAAACTTGGCGTACTATTGCTAAAGTAACAGTAATTGAAGGTGACAATGATATTGTTGCTGCTACTGGTGGTAATCAGAATAACGCAGGTTCATTTTCCTTTCCAGGAAATATACCTTTTGTTGTTCCTTCTAAAGCTATAGTACGTTTGGCTGCTAAATCGCCAGCTGCTGTAGCCGTTACTGCTGGCTTTAGTATGTCAGTACAAGGTAGCGGTGGCGGTACGAGTATAACACAAAGTTAAACTATTGGGGAGGGCTACTATAGACTCCCCATCTTTTTATAATAAGGAGAAATAACGATGGCAGATACAAGCAGAACTGTCGCAGATATGGCAAGCAATCTGTTTCAAGACAGTCAGGCTGCTGGGTCAATCACGCCCCAAGACCTTAGAGATTTTCTAGAGACTTGCCAAACAAAACAAGGAAGTATTTATGTAAGCACAGCTAGTGCTACAACTATTGCAGGGGCAGCTAATGTAGATCCTGCTTCTCTTACTAACATGGTAGCAGTAGAGACAGCAGCTACATTTACTCTTAGTACAGCTCCAACGGCTAATGAGTTTGACATGAATACAGATGGACAGCTAAGGTACACTGGTACTCCCACTACGAATGTATTCTTTACAGCTTCAGTAATGCTGGAGATTGTAACAGCTGGAGTTGATTTGGAATTAGTCATGGCTGTAACCAAAGGTGGAACTATAGTAACTGGTGCTAAAACTGGTGGATTCTGTCCACGAGTAACAACTAACTCAGTGCCTATGTCTGTCTCTGGTTTTACTTCAATGGCTACTAATGATTATTTAAATATATTTGTTGGTAACGTAGATAGTACAGTTAATGTCGTTGCACGTATGGCACAACTTACAGCCTTTTCTTTGGTAACTTAAAATGTCATTTATATCACAAGTTCCTATGTCAGAACTTCAAGCAATTAACATGTTGTTAGCTGCTATTGGAGAAGCTGCTGTATCTAATCTAGAAACAGCTACTACTGTAGAAGTTACTCAGGCTAAGAACTTGTTAAGCAATACAAACAGAGCGATACAACAGAAAGGGTGGCACTTTAATACAGAGTGGGATGTTGTTATGGCTTTGGACTCAGAAAGCTTGGTTCCAGTAGGTTCTAACATTCTATCTATTAGCATTCCAAATAAAATAACTACCTTAAGAGGACGCTCTGGTTCTCCTTATCTGTATGATTTAGAGAACAATACATTCACCTTTGGGAGCGCACCTAATAATGCTGTTACTATTGTTCTTCTCGATTTTATCGACACTCCACAAACTTTTAGACAATACGTAACTCTAAGATCAGCTAGGATATTCCAAGAGGAAATCATAGGACAATCTTCAGCAGAACAAATTAATAGAATAGAAGAGAGTGAAGCTTATGCAGATCTCTTGGATGATGAAACAGATAGAGCAGGTTACAATGTAGGTTACAGTGATATTGAAATGTTTAACATAACGAAGAAACATAGGAAACTCTGGTAGATGCCCTTAATTACTGAGCAAATAAGTAACCTAATAAATGGTGTTTCACAGCAACCTCCTAGTTTACGATTAGCATCCCAAGCTGAAGTACAAGAAAATGGGATGGTTACTATTGCTGAAGGTCTTAAGAAAAGACCACCTTTAGAACATGTAGTAAAGCTTAATAACAAAACAGATACAGATGCTAAGGTTCACTTTATAGACAGAGATGCTAATGAAAGATATGTAACTCTTATTACTTCAGATCAATTTGATACTGCATTTTCTAGTGATTACTCTGGAACAGCTTTAGAGGTCTTTAGTATAGATGATCCTGTTAATCCTTGGGATACTTCTTTTAGTACATCTTATGGTCCTAATGATTATAGCCGTAGTCTTTCTGGTATTCAAGGAGAAGATTTAGATTACATTAGAGTTAACGATGCTAGAGATACTATTAAATTATTCACTGTAGCTGACTTTACTTTCTTATTAAATAAAAATAAAGTTGTAGCTAAGAGTGGTCTTTCAGGTGAGATACGTGATCCTGAAGGCATTGTTTTTCTAAAGCAAGCTACCGCTGATACAACCTTTAAAGTTTTTTTAGATGGAGCTGATGTAGGTTCTATTTCAGCTGATGCTAACGCTGATACTTTAGTTAACAACATATCTACTGCTATGGCTACTCCAGGATATACAATTACTAAGTTTGGTAGTAGTAATGTTCATGTTACTAAGAATGATGGGTCAGACTTCACACTACATGCTGAAGCTCCTGAAACTAACATGATAGCTATTAAAGATACCATAGTAGATTTCACAGATCTTCCTGCTAGAACCAAAGATGGCTTTACTATTAAAGTAACAGGAGATCCAGAGAGTACTACAGATGATTACTGGTTATATCATGTCAATCAATCTGATGATGATGTTGGTGAATGGGTAGAAACTGTAGAACCTGGATTAGATAATGATCTTAATGCTGCTACTATGCCTATTAAATTAGTTAGGGCTTCTCCTTATCCTTGGGATAAAGCATTTTCTGATGACTTTGGTAGACCTAGTTTTTCTTTATCTCAAATAGAGTGGACAGAAAGAATAGCTGGTGATGAAGAAACAGCTCCAGATCCTTCTTTTATTGGTCAAAGAATTAATGACATGTCTTTCCATAAAAACAGATTGGCTATACTAGCTGGTGAGAATGTTATACTTTCTGAATTAGGTGGGTTCTTTAACTACTATGCAACCACTGCTACAGATCTCTTAGATACAGATATGATTGATCTTTCTGCACCTACTAATGAAGTAAGTATCTTACATAACTTTGCACCCTTTAATGAAAACTTAATGATCTTCAGTGACTTTGGACAGTTTAAATTGTCAGAGTTTGCTGCTGGAGGATTGACTCCAACCAATGCTAAACTATCTTTACTAACACAGTACCAATCTGATAAACTTGTAAAACCTGTAGTTAATGGTAGAAAGATTTACTTTAGTGATGAGAATGATGGGTTCAGTGTTATACGAGAATTTGGTATCATAGAAGATTTACAAGAAGAGACAGCTGAAAATATTACAAGTCATATACCTAGTTACATAAAGGGTAAAGGCTTTGAAATTATTCCTCATGAAGAATTTTTATTTGTATTATCAGATCAGAATCTTAATGAGATATTTGCTTATAAATTCTTATTTCAATCAGGAGCAAAGAAGTTAAGTTCTTGGTCTAAGTGGGTATTCAAGCCTGAAGAAAAAGTTATAGGTATGAAGATCATAGAACATATAGCATACTTTGTTATAGTAAGACCTGATGGTACATACCTAGATAAGATGTCTTTACAAGATGCTAACCTAGTGAATCTTCCAGAGTCTGATACTCAACTTCCATTTAAGGTACACCTTGATAGACTAGTAGAGTCTAAAGGAATATACGATATATTAACTGACATCACTACTTGGTCAGTACCTTATCCAGATAACTTTGGGTCTACCTTTAGAGTAGTCCTTGGTCCTGCGTGGACAGGTAGAGAGGGTTCTTTAGTACAAGGTATATCCCAGACTAGCAGAAGTGATACAACGCTACTGACAGCTTCTGGGGACTTCTCTAAGCATAATGTATTTATAGGTAAAGAGTACCAGTTCTTGTATGAGTTTACAGAGCCTACTATTAAAACAGAAGTACAAGGTAGACAGACTGCACTTGCAGGGGGTATACTTAAGATACGTAAGTTTAATGTAGATTACTTTCGTACTGGTTACTTTAAAATGAGAGTAACTGCTTTAGGTAGAGATGCATTTGATCATATCTTTACAGGTAGAATACTAGGTTCTCCTCTTAATCAGATAGGAACTATACCATTTGAAACAGGATCGTTTAAGAAGTTAATATTATCTGATGCCAGTAATTTAAAAATAGAACTAATTTCTGATTCTTACTTACCATGTTCTTTTACAGGAGCTGATTGGGAAGGTAATTATGTAACTAGGACTATTAGTAGAAGGTAAACATAATGTTAAGGATAAGGGCGTACATGAAGCCGTATCATAGAGTATCTACATTAGATGACATGGTATATTTATCAAAGAATCTAAGGTATGAAGATAAACGTGAAGTAGAAACACTAGGACATACTCCTGAAAAAGCTTTAGCCTTAGGCTTTGGCAACAGTAGTATCTGTAGGTCTATCATAGATGCACGTGGTACACCTGTAGGAGTCTATGGTGTAGTCCCATTGTCTGACAAGATAGGACAGATTTGGATGTTAGGATCACAAGGTTTAGTTAAGATCAAGACTGCTTTCCTTAAACAATCTAGATCAGAGGTAGAAGGTATGAATACTATATATCCCCACCTATGTAATTTCATAGACAGCCGTAACGAGATTCACCTTAAGTGGATCCGCTGGTGTGGCTTTAAGATAATTGGAGAAAAGATGATTAATAATGTGAAGTTTTATGAGTTCTGCAAGGTGGCTAGCTTATGATGCCTGAGGGTTACATGATGTTACAAGCTTTAAGCACAGGGTTTTCTATTTTTGATAGAGCAGCTACATATAGCGACCAAACTTCTCAAGTATATGCACAGTATGATGCAGCTCAAAGACAAGCAGCTCTCCAAAATGAAGCTACTTATAATAGTTTTCTACATTTAGGAGAAGTCCAACAATTAAATGCTAAAAAACATTCTATAGGACTTTCAGAATTATACAGAGTTGCTAGAAGAACTAGAGCTTCTGAAAAGGTTTTAGCTTATCAGCAAGCTGGAAGTGCTTCTCAAACTGGAGCTAAAAGATTACAAGTATTAAATGCTGAAGCTCTTACAGCAGCTCGTAGAAAAAATGAGAACTTTGAAACAGTAGTTAAAGACTTTGAGAATAAAAGAAAGAATCTTACTCTTGAAAATATTAATGCTAATAATAAAACTTTTAGTGGTTTAAGTGCATTACCTAGCAAAACAGGACTTGTTACTGGTATTGCAGGAGATCTTATAAACGCTAAATTGTCTATAGGTTATGGAACAGATGCTTCTGGTAAAGTATTTGATAGGTTCGCTCCTGATAAAGGTAATTAAATAATGGCACAATCATCAAATAGGTTTGGCTTAGATGAAGTTAACACACAGCTAACCGCACCTACTAGCAACGTCCAAGTACAAGGACCACTTAATACCAATTTAACAACTAGTACTAGATCAAAAGGATTTACAGATTTTAGTAATGCTGTAGCAGGTCTTGCTAGAAAAAAGTTAGCTAATAAAATACATAATGATACAGTAGATGCATTGTTAGATGCTGCAGATGGTAAAGAAAGAAACAAAAAGTGGGAACCTGAAGCTGAATATGCTTTTAATTATGCCATAGATTTACAGGAATTTGATAAACTTAAGAATAATCTAGCAAATTTCTCTATTGTAGAAGGTACTAATATTCTTAATGATAGTACGTTAAGTAGAAAAGAAAAGCTTAGTAACTATCAAACAGGTATGCAAAATAATATTAATACAGCCTTACAAGCCTTTACTCCTAGTAATTATTCTAAGTTTTCTCCTTTAATTGATAAAGAATATAGTAGATATAGTCTTATTGCATCTACAGACTTAGCTAAACAAAAGAAAGAAGAAGATTCATCTACAAATGCTGCAGCTATTACTGCAAATGTTAATATTGCTTATGATGCAACAGCTAGAAATATTGCTGATCAACTGGCTGATAGAAAGGATGGTGTTGGAAAAGGCAATGATTTTTCTGGTACTGGATATGATGATGACCTTAGCCCTAAAGAATTTGCAAAATTAACTATAGATGCTACTAATCTTGTATCTTCTAAAGGTTTGTCTGTTACTGCTTTTAACACTATAGTTAATCAAACTCAATCAACTGGAGTTGGGGCAGACAATAGAGAAACTAAAGCAACTGTATTTGCTGCTATGATAGTTAGATTACTTAAGGCTGCTGAGGAAGGAGATTTTGTTGTTGATCGAAAAATTGTAAGTAACCTTATGAATAAAGTTAAAGGAAATCCACAATCTCCAAATTCTACTATAAGAACTGAGATTACTGGAAATACTCCATATGGTACAATATTTAAAACTATTGAAGATGGATTTGATAGTAATCTTAAAACAATTTTAACTAATAAAAGAACTTTAAAAAACCAAGCAATAGTTGATGCAGACAATAAAATAGGTAATATTCTATTTGATAATGTTGAAAAGTTTACTCAAAAACAAGGGCAAGAAATGCTTAAAGGTATGGGTAATATTAATTTACAGCTAACATCAACAAAGAGATGGAATGCTTTGTTTACAGATGCAGCTCTAAATGGGTCTACTTCTGCTGCTTATGTAACAGCTTTAATAGGAGCACATAAGGCAGTCTTAAAACCTAATGGTAAGGAAATCGATGAAATAGCTTTTTCTACCTATGTTTACGAACATAAACTTAAGCCTGAAGCAGCTACAAAATTAAGAACTGCAGTAGATCCTGAGTCCAAAGCAGCTAAACATAGGACTGCTGTATTACAAAACAAATCAATAGATTTACTTTTAACTAGCTTTACATCAACAACTAAAGCTTATCTTAAAAACTTAAATATAGCTGAAATAACTAGAATAGCTAATGGTCTACAAGCAGGAGAAGCTCTTCCTAATAATTTAATATTATCAAAACTAAAAACAAAATTAGGAGCTAATTCACCTGTTTTTAATAAAGCATCTCAGATACTTAACGCTGAACTTGAGTTTACTGAACAACTAGAAAGTTTAATATTAAACAATCCTGATAAAGAACCTACAGAATTAGTTAAAGAAGCTAAACAAATGTTTAATGATTTATTTGCAGATGTTGTTACAGATAAAAAAGTTGGAACTACAGCAACAGATAGAGATCTAGAAACACTTAATACTGTATTGGAAAAACGTAAGTTAATGGAAGCAGGTTCAGGAGCGGTAACACTTACAACAGCAGGATCAGGAAAAGGAACACTTAAAGAAGCTGCTATACAAACAAAAACTGCATTAAGTGTAGCTTTAAATGAATCAGACAATCCTGAGGCTACTAAAAAGTATATAGAGATAGCTTCACAGGAAGTAGCAGCAGCACAAAAAGCTATATCAAATGAAGCTAATTTTAAAGTATTAACTAGAGGTGAAAAGTTAAAAATAGTAATGGCAAAAGGAGGCAGACCTACAGCTTCTGAAAGTGCTAAGAGAACTGTAGATGCTTTTGAAACTAACCCTGATGCTTTTATTGTGTTACGATCTAGAGCTTTACAAGACAAAGCTACAGAAGAAAATGTTGACAAAAAGATTAAAGCTCAAATGGAAAAGAATAGAGAAGCAGGTAAAGAAATATTTAGTATAGGTAATTTTCAACTTACAACAGATGAAGCTAAAAAAGCTTATGGAAATGTAAAGCATTATCTTAAAGGTTTTTATGATATAATTAGTGATGCAGACACTCCTGAAGCTAAAGCTGAACGACAGAAGGTTCAAGCTCAATCAGATAAAACTACAGCTGCACTTGAAAATACAACAAAGGAGATAAATAAAAAAGATATTAGTATTCCTAGGGATGTTTCAAGTGATACATCTGGGGATGCTGAACCTTTTCCTGTAATTAAAGAAGAAACAAAAGAATCCAACAAGGTGAGTAGCGTTGAACCTGAACTTTCAACAGCTCAAAAAATAGCTTCTGCTATTAATACAGTTGTTGGTTCAGGAACAGCTAAAGCATTTGGAAAACCATTTGAAGAACTTCCAGAGGAAATTAAGGTTCTTCCTAAAAAGTTTCAATATATAACAGACGAAGATGCTGTCAAAAGTATTAAAAGAAATAATCCATTTAATGTAGAAAAAGGTGAAAATTGGCAGGGATTAGTTAAGTCAGATAGTAATAGATTCTTTGCTACTGATACTCCATTAAACGGATTAAGAGCAGGATATATAAATATCTTAGCTAAACTTAAAAGAGGTAAAACTTTAGGTGAAACTATTCAAATTCTTTCACCAAAATCAGATAATAATCCTACTTCTGCCATGATTAAATTAGCAGAAAATATGTCTGAAGTTGGAAAAAATGATAAGTTAGAAGTTTCTATGGATAACTTTGAAAAAATAAAACAACTTGGTTTAGGTCTTCTTAAGTTTGAAGCTCCTAACCATAATTATCCAGATAGTTTAATTGATGAAGCTGTAAAATTAGCTATTGAGCAAAAAACAAATGTTGGATTAAAATCAACAGTTAAGGGTAAAGAATTTTATCCTCCATCAAAATCAGATTTTAAAGTAAAGAAAATTAAACCTATAGTAGAAAAAGGTAGTATACTTAAGTCTTTATTTGAAATGCCTAGAAAGGTTTTTAATGAAGTTGTTCCTGATAATTTAAGGTTTTTTACTTCTTATTTAAAGGATAATAAAATACTAAGTCCTAATACTAAAAAACCAGTTGTTACAGAAAAAGCTTTATCTAGTGGAGTTCAGTCAGTCTTAATGAAAGCGGTTAAGAAAGCAATATCTTCTGGTAAAACTAATGTAGATTATTCTGATTATCCTGATACGTCTTTTGGAATGTCAGTTCCTGCTATAGTTGCTGCAAAAGGTAGAAGTAAAGAAGAATATAAGGAAGCTAAAGATCGTTATCCACAAGGTTGGTTAGGAAAAGCTAGGTTATTATTAGACAGCTCTGATGATGTTGTGTCAGCAGCAACCACAATAGGCGGTTTTAATTTTAAAATTATAAATGGAGATGTTGTTATTACGGATATTTATGATTTTAGTAAGTATGGTGGTAAAGAAGATTCTGCTTATGCAGAAGTTAGAAAAGATGTCCATACTAAAAAAGGTAATATTGTTTATCAAGTAAGAGCTAATTTAGGTAAACTTACATGAAGGATACATATAGATGGTATTAGAATTTAATCCAAACAGACAGGATGAAGCAGAGCAGTTTCATGCTGTAAAAAGAGCTAGAAAGAATTATGAAGGCTCTAAACAGGAAGAAAAGGATATAGACACAGTAGCTTTTGAAAACGAAAGAGGAGAAGTTACTGAATTAGAAGAAGAAAAATCTAATAAAGGACATGATGGTTTTATTGAATCTGCCATAGAATTTGTTCCTGATGTTCTTACTGGATTAGGTAGAGCAACTGAACAAGTATCAAGATCTTTAGGTGGACCTGAAAACATCTTTAATTTTGAACCACCTGATGATACAGCTAGTCATGTTATTCAAACCTTTTTTCAGTTTGCTGGTCCTGCAGCTTTAACTATAACTCCTGTAGGAAGAGCTACAGCTACTGTTGCTTTTCTAGCTAAACATAAAACAATAAAAAGAGTTTTAGATTCTGCTTTAGCAGGTCTTCCTGTAGATGCTTTTGCATTTGCACCTGAAGACGGTAATGCATTTAACTTCTTAATTACCGCTTTAGGTGTTTCTGAAGACTCTAGAACTGGTGCGGTTATTAAAGAATACTTAGCAGTAGATCCTGCTGATACAGAGCTTAAAGCCAGAGCTAAGAATGCACTAACTGGTATTGTTGGTAGTGTTATGTTTGATATGATTATTAGAATAGCTGGTGGTACTATAAAAACAGGATACAGAGCTGCTAAAAATATATCTAAAGGTAAAGTACAACTACTTGATACTGATGTTCCCCATGCTAATAAAGTCTTTTCAGGTAAAACACAGACAGATGGTACAGCTCCATCTCCTAGTGAGTTACAGACCCCACAAATTAAAGATGAAGTAGTACCAGATGAAGGAAAGTTTTCAGATGAAGAACTTAAAGAAGTTACAGATGAATTAGGAGCTAACTTTACAGATACTTTAGATAGAGGACAAGCATCATTATCGCCAGAAGAAATGTCTTTTGTTGGAAGTAAATTTTCAAATAGAGAATCAGGTGATATTAGAGCTGCCGATAAAGAAGTAGCTGATGGTGCTGAATTTTATCATTCCTCTACTCCTGAAGCACAAACTCAAATGAGAGAAGTATTTGAGAAGGTTTTTAATGGTGAAAAATTATCTGATATTGAATTAGATAGTATGAATCCTTTTAATCTTACTAAGCTTAATTCACCTACTGAAAGAATACAGATTATAGCACAGTTAGGGGAGATTATGAAAGACACTCTTCCTAGAAACCTTAGTGATGCTGCTAGAGCTGCTCGTAGAGAACTCTTAGATGAACAGATAGCTAAACAAATTAAGTTTTTTGGAGCAGATCCTGAAACGTTTCTTAAGAATCTACAGAAAGCTGCTCCTACAGTAGAAGGACAGATTCAGTTTCTTAGAGCAGGTAAAACTTTTACTGATTTACAAGTACAAAAGGCTTTACGTGAGGTAGGAAAATCTATAGTAAAAAGAACTAAAGAGGCTACTTCCTCTGCAACAGCTCATATGCTTAATGCAATGAATGCTGCTAGAGCTACTAGTGGTCTTAATACTTCTTTTGGTAGAGGTCTTGCAGAACTTAAAAATACAGCTGATGCTGGTGATTTAGCTAGTCAGACAAATCTTATTAAAGCTAAGATGGTCAATGATATTATGGTGGCTACACCTGAATTGGGAGCTAAACGTGATGGTATACTAAATAACTTAGAAAGTTTATCTAAGCTAGAACGTGAGGCTTCTCCTGAAGATTTTGGTAAAGTAAAGAAAGAACGTACTGCTCAGGAACTTGCTGTATCTAACACTAAAAGATTAGAAAAACAATTAGCTGATTTAAAAGCTGGTAAAACAACTATTAAAAATAAACGTGAGATAACTCTAGAAGAAAAAAGACTTAAAAAAGAAATTAAAGATATAAGAAAAGCTTCTCCTAAGAAAGTTAGGAGTGATGAAGAGTTAGCTAATGCTAATATTAAAAGAATACAACAACGTATTAAAAATCTTAAATCAGGAAAGACTCCTACTAAATCTAAAAGAGACCTAACTGAACTTGAAGAATCTTTAAGAACAGAAGAAAGAGCACTTTTAGCTGAAAAAAGAATTACTGAAATACTTTCTGCTGATGATCTACAAGCTCGTCAAAGATTACGATTTATGGAGCTTAGTCTTAAAGCTAAATCCAGAGATATTCTTACAGAAATATACATCAATGGACTTCTTTCTAGTATTAAGACTTCTGTAGTAAATTTTACAGGTAATTCTACAGCTACAATTTCTTCTATTTTTGAAAGAGCCTATGCTGGTGCAACTAATGATTCTATTGATGGTGTAACATTAGGTGAAGCTGCACAATTAACATGGTCTTATGTTAATTCTTTTGGGGATTTTTGGAGAACCTTTTTCTATGCAGCTAAAAATGGACCTAGTACTAATGCTATTAAAAGTGATCTTATTACTGTTCATAACCAATCTATTAGTGGTGCTATTTTAGGTATAGGAGGTAATGTAGGTAAAGCTATAGATGGTGTTGGATGGGCTGTTAATCTTCCTGGTAGAATGTTATTATCTATGGATGAAGCTTTTAAAATGATTCATTATAGAGCACAAATAGATGCTTTATCTTATAGAAAAGCACGTAATATATTAGGAGATGGAGCTAGTAACAGTGCTATAGCTTTAAAACATAGTGAAATTAAGAACGATGTATTAAACCATAAAGATATTTTAGCTGAAGCTAAAGATTTTTCAGAACTTAATACCTTTACTAATAAACTTCCTGAAATAGATCACTTTGATTCAAAAACAAATACAACAAGACAAGTAGATGGATTATCTAGAACCTTTAAAAAGTTATTAGACAGAGATCCAACAGGACTGATGAGAACCTTTATACCTTTCTTTCAAACTCCAGTTAATCTTTTATCTTATGCAGGACAGCGTACTCCTTTTATTAGAAAATTTAGTCAAAAACTTCAAAGAGAACTAAGCGGTGACTTAGGATTAGCTACTAAACAACTAGCTGAAGCTAAAGTAGCTACAGGTAATATGATGTGGGCTACAACTATGGGAATGGCTATGACAGGAAATTATACAGGTGCTCCTCCTGTAGACTATAAATTAAGAATACAACAAGAAGAAGCTATGGGTGGAGCTTTTTGGTATAGTAGGTTAACTAAAGATGGTTGGGTTCCTTATAATAAATTTGATCCTTTAGGAATCATGCTTGCAGGTTCAGCTAATATGGCTAATCTTGTTAGAAGTATTATTGATTTAACAGGACAAGGTAACAAAGATGGTTATACTGCTGAACTTATGGAAGCATTTAATCAAACATTTGCTGATGCTGTAGTAGGTACTGCACGTTTAGTTACTGATAGGCATTATTTACAAGGATTTGGTAATCTTATTGATATGTTAACAGGAGATCCTAGAGGTTTTAGTAAAGGAGCTACTAATTTAGCTACTGCTCTTGATCCTACAGCTAGTTTCTATTCTAGTTTTAGGCGTAATAGAAATAAAGATTTAAACCCTGAAAAAGAAACTCCTCTTAAACAAGCTGAACAAGAAATTACAGATCCGTTAACTGCTGGTTGGAATACTATGTCTGTTGCTCTTAATGATTCTTTTGAAAACTCTCAAAGTCTTTTATTTGGAGGAGGTCAACGTCCTGCTGCTAGAAATCATATGGGAGAAGTTAAGTTCTTTCCAGCTACTGCTGCTAGTGATGAACTTAATATTGGTATTTGGAAAAGTTTAGCTGATATAAGAAATGAAATGGGTTTAGGAACTGCTAGTATTAACCCATTTGCTGAAGCTAAAAAGAAAAATAATCCTGTAATGAATAAACTAGCTTCTTTAGGTTCTACGTTATCTAGTCCTTCTCAATGGGAAGACGTAGATGGAGTTAAAATAAATCAGGAGGAACATACTTTTTACGTAGATATTTATGTAGAACTTAATCAACAACAAAAACTAGAAAATTGGGTTCTTTCTAAATCTTTTAATAATTTACCTGAAGCTATGCAATTAGATCAATTAGAAAGTAGACTCCAACTTAATAGAAATATTGCTGAAATACGAACTGCTTCTAAGTTTTCAAGACTTAGAGATGCTAGTACTAAAAATCTCTTAAATAATATTAGAGAAGAGTTTGCTGAAAACTTACCTCAACGAAGTCAACAATCTCTTTTTAACCTAGGAAACTAAAACATGGCATTCTACGCTAAAGATAAGTATACTGCTGATGGCAGTACTCAGACATACGCAGTAACCTTTCCCTTTATAAGTAGGGAGCACGTAACTGTGACTGCTGATGGAACAGCTGCAACTTTTACATTTGTTAATGATGGGCAAATTACTATTACCAGCCCTGCTGTACTATCCTCAGAAGCTTTAATTATTAAACGTAACTCTAGTCCTGCTACTTTGTTAGTTGACTTTGTAGATGGTTCTAATCTTACAGAAGCTGATTTAGATCTTTTAGCTACTCAGATGTTTTATTTAGCTCAAGAGAATATAGATGAAGGTGGCAGTGTAGGATTTTCTGATATTGATGAAGTTTCAGATACTGCTGTAGCTACTACTGCTGCTAATTTGTTAATATCTAATGGGACTCAGTTTACCAATGTAGCACTATCTGGTGACATAACTGTTAATAGTTCTGGGGTTACAGCTATAGGCTCCTCTAAAGTAGTCTCAGCTATGATTGCAAATGATTCTATAGTAGACGCTGATGTTAAATCTAATGCTGCTATAACTGCTACTAAGCTTGGTAATGGAGATGTTACCAATACTGAACTTAGCTATATTAATTCTGTAACTGCTAATGTCCAGACTGCTATAGATAATATTGTAGCAGGTACTGTAACTTCTGTTCAAGATGATGACTTTACTTTAGTAGACAATGCAGATGGAACTAAAAAAGCTCAGTTTCAATGCTCAAGTATTACAGGAGGAGCCACAAGAACTTTAACTGTACCTGATGCTAATGATACTATTGTAGGAAAAGCTACTACAGATACTTTTACTAATAAGACTTTTAATGCTAATGGTACAGGTAATAGTCTCAGCAATGTAGATGTAGCTGATTTAGCTGCTGGAACAGATGGTCAGTTGATAACATGGGGAGCCGATGCAGCACCAACTGTTGTTGCTGTGGGAACTTCTGGGCATTACTTAAAATCCCAAGGAGCAGGTTCTGTGCCAGTATT
>Ga0307984_1000201_pt1 | contig 25307 bp, 16 predicted proteins | sample EllFjometageno78_FD_203169 | JGI IMG/M metagenome (GOLD analysis project Ga0307984, IMG submission 203169) | Marine microbial communities from Ellis Fjord, Antarctic Ocean - #78 | ecosystem: Environmental > Aquatic > Marine > Unclassified | place: Southern Ocean | collected 2014-10-09
ACCAATAACTAAACCATCGGCGGTTCCTCCATCGATGTCAGGGGTATTTATATCAGGTGAAGTTAGCGTTACTGAATCACTGATACTCCCTGTTTTAATTTTAGTTAAAGCCATTTTTTAATCTCCTTTGATTAATTGGGGTTACCCTTCTAGTATTTCAATTCGTGCGATAGCTTCTTGCAAAGCCGCGACTAATAATGGTACAAGTTTAGATTGGTCTATACCTTGGTAATCAGGGACGCTACGAGTAGCCATGACAGCTTCTACTGCTTCTGTAGTTACGTTGTCATCTTCATCTCTAACTTCTGATACTGCCGCAGTGACTTCATACTCTTCGTCCTGCATTGCGTCTTTAGAACCTGTTGTTGAAGAAGGTATAACTTCTTGCAACTCATGCGCCAAGAAACCCTCATACGATGTTTCAGGTTCTAAAATGTAGTTGAATATACTAGGTTTCAGCGCTTTAAGCCTATTTATAGAACCTGTCATTGGAGCTACGTTTTCTTTAAGCCGGTAGTCTGACGATATATTGAATAGAACTTGAGACGTACCATGCTGGCTAATACTGCCTACTAGGCTTTGGTTGTATACAAATTGCATATACAGAGAACCTGACCCTGTTCCGCTTGCGTGTCCTATTCTTATTAACGAATCACCCGCTGGAACTATCGCAACACCCCCTGCGGCAGGAGTACCCGCAGACTGAGTACCTATTAGAAAGTTACCTGAACTATCAAGCCTCATATCCTCAGAGCCATCAGAGCCAAACCAACGATGGTAGCCACCAGTTTTGTAGCCTAAGTAACCAATGTTATTTCCACCGAGTAATTGGTAGGTGTCTGCTTGTGAGCTTAACTGTAGTATTCCTTTGTTAGTCATCGCACCCATTCGGGAAATTAACTTTCCGTCCGCTTCTATACGCAAACTTTCATCAGCGTCCGCGCCATTAGTGCCTGTGCCAGTGGATGTGTAAAAGACTAATTTACCCCCACTACCGTCTGTGTTTTGGGCTAATGCTTTTATTTGAGCCGCGTTGTTTGGCCCTTGCTGACTGCCATCTTCATTATAGAAGTTAATGATTCCATAAGGGCTATTAGACCCCGCGAAACCAGACAGTTTAATAGTGGGTATACCAGTTGCGCTTTTAGAGAAAACTACATCTCCGTTATTGTTCAGACCATCAGCTACCACAGTACCGATTACATTTATCCCTGTGGCTGTGGTATTCAAAACCTCAGTAGTCCCATGAATTAAATCTACAGCTCCGCCTGTGGCTTTTATTTTAAGAGAACCGCTACCTTCAATCTGATTAGAACTTCCTCCCAATGCCATAAACTCTAATGTACCAGCTCCAGAAAGGTGCTTGATAGTTCCGGAGGTATTAATGCGCATATATTCCGTTCTACTTGAACCTGTTCGTAGAGATAAATAACCGGTAGAGCCAACAATCATTTTCTCGTCAGTTCCATGTTTATAGGCTATTTGACCTCTATATGCGGCATCGCCTGATGTTCCATCTGCAAATAACAAATAACCTGTTGTATCATCAGCCGTTACCATTGTAATACCACCTTCGCCACTTGCTTGTTTAACGACTAGATTATTACCCCCCGAGAAGTATGAACTTGGAGAAGGAGTTCCTATACCTACATTGCCTGAGCTATCTATGCGCATAGCCTCAGAGCCTCCAGTCCATAGTGCAAAATCTCCTCCAGTATTTCCAAAGAAAAGACTTGCAGTAGGATCAGTCATTGTTAACCAAGAAGCAGCATCAGTACTCGATATAGTAAGACCTGTATTAGCTGTTCCCGAATTAATAGTTAACGCGCCCGTAAGAGTTCCACCAGCTTTTGGAAGAGCCGCACCAGCAGTAGTTGTAGTAGAAGTCAACACAGCATCTCGTGCAGCGATATCTACACCATCCACAGTACCACTAGTAGTTATATTTCCAGTTACAGCTAAGGACGTAAGAGTACCAACACTAGTAATAGTAGGCTGTGCAGCCGCCAATGGCTCTGCCATGTCATTTGTAATTTTCGTTAGAGCCATTATTCTCTCCTAGAGTCTTATTCTGGTGCGTTGGCCGCATCCCATGCAACTTTAGCTGCGATGACTGCGTCTGAGTGCACTGCGGCACATATAGCTTGTACTTCTGTAGATTCAGCAGAGTAATCATCACCTGCAGTTACTACATGTCTATGGAATGAACGATTAAGCTCTACTCCATCTTCTTTAATTACCGTAGCTGTTCTTACTTGTACTGACTTGAAGTCACCTACGATTTCGATTTTGTCTTGAATTACTTCTTTTGTTAATGCCATTTTTATTTCTCCTGTCTGTGCCTATCTCCGATAGGCGTAAGTTTATTGGTCTGTAAAGTATGAAATTTCAGCAATAAGTACTCCTGCTGATGCAGATGCTAGAAGCCCTCTAAATGTATTGTTGGCTACTGAACTACCACTTGTGCCATCTATAAAATGAAAATATAAAGATGTACTATTAACAATATTTAGTAAGCCAAGACCACCTAAATCAGACTGACCGCAATAGCTTATAGAACCTGCACTGTATGAACTACTAATGCCAGATGTTATAAACGGTAAATTACCTATTTTAAATTGTGCGCCATCGTTTGTAGCGTTAATTGCAGCAATATAAAATTGTACAGATACTTGTCTGCCTATTTTTGTATATAAAGCCCGATTGACAGTTAATGAACCTCCGCTTGGTAGCGAAGGAGTCCAAGTACCCTCCTCATAGTCGTCAAGGAGCTCACTAGTACCGTTGCTTGAAGTAGCACTGAAGTCTATGCCTTTGCCTGATGTGCCGATGACTAGGTTACCCGATACTACTTCTACATCTTGATTAGACTTTAAGTATAAAGAACCTGATCCTCCTGATCTAATACGTAGAGTATCGTCACTGTGGCTGTATTCTATATAGCCAGGATATCTGCCATCAACTCCCACAGATCCAGCACCAGAAGTACCATCAGCAAAGTATATCCCAGCTACGTTACCGTTTCCGCTATAAAATTGAAGGGACGAATGGCCAGAGCCTGAACCAATTTGTACTTTAGGAGTCCCTGTCAGTACATTAACATTGGTACTAGTACCTACTAAAAGATCTCCTGTGCTAGATAGATGCATGCGCTCTGTAATAGCACCACCTGTAGCAGAGGTATTAAATAGAAGTGCGCCCGAATCATATGCCCCATCCGTCTTAGCTGAGATACTTGCTAAATCAGTGGCTGTGTTATTACCAAATTGAATACGACCTACACCTTGGTCAGTGTTGCTGTCATTTCTTCTTATTTGAATACCGTGGCCGCCACCTGAAGCCGGGGTTTCTATTTGTAGTAAATCATCGGTGTGGCTTGCTGTGTCTCCTATTATTAATTTACCATACCCATCAAGAGTCATAGCAGTACCTTGAGCATCTTCAAATAGTAAGTTTGCTGCACCATTACCGCCAGTATTCTTTATAGAGGACCAATTATTCTTAGTAGAGTTATATACTCGTAAGCCGCCAGCAGTACCTGTACCTACATAAGTTGCAGCATCAACAGTCAAAGTACCTGTAAGAGTACCCCCCGCTTTAGGTAAAGCAGCTCCAGCAGTCGTAGTAGTACTAGTAAGTATAGCATCACGAACAGCGATATCTACACCATCAAACGTTGAGTTTGTAGTAATCGCACCAGTCATTGCTCCACCAGCTTTAGGTAGAGCTGCATCGGCAGTAGTAGTAGTACTAGTAAGAATAGCATCTCTAGTAGCGATATCTACACCATCAATAGTACTATTAGTAGTTAAAGCACCAGTTATTGCTGGAGTATTAAGTATAGTAGTAGAGACATCCGCATTAAGTTTAGCAGCAGTAACAGCATTATTAACGATCTTAACTGTGCTAACAGTATTATCATCTGGAGTGCCTGCGGAATATACCACAGTTCTTGCCACCATTACTTCGATTGGAGTAGCGTTTGGCGGAGCAGTTACAAAAGTAAGAGTAACTCCGCTAACGGAATAGTTTGTTTTCGATTGGTATACACCACTAAGATATACGCTAGTCTGATTTTCACTTGTTGGTGCTTCAGATAAAGTGTATGCTACAGTAGAGCCATTACCTGTATACTGGTTTATTAGGAAGTCTGTTGACTCCTGAACGGGTGCGACGGTCGCCGCCGTAATCTCAATGGCCGCACCACTATCGGGTGCATCTGTAAATGTGAGAACTTGACCTGAGATAGAGTACACGCTCTTATTCTGATATACACCATCAATATATGCTAGTGTATTCTTCTCAAGCGGAGAAGTAGTAAGTGTATAGGCTACAGTAGAGCCGTTACCCGTGAAGGTATTGAGTCGGAAATCTGCAGCTCCGCCACCAATTTCACCCCACTCTGTACCATATCCTTCAAATTTATCTTCTGTAGTGTTATATCGGAACTGTCCGGCCACACCTGAAGGTCGCTGTCCTGTAGTACCTTTAGATACCTGAACTGCAGTGGTCTCGTTCATTATCAACGGACCTGTCATTGTTCCACCAGCTAAAGGTAATTTACCCGCAATTGAAGTGGTTAAAGCACCAGATAGATCTGCGTTATTACCCAAAGAAGTAGCAATCTCACCAAGTGTATCGAGAGCTGTACTTGCTCCACCGACTAGACTAGTAAGTTCTGCTTGTACATATGCGGTAGTTGCAAGCTGAGTTGTATTTGTATTCGCAGCGGCTGTAGGAGCGGCTGGTACACCTGTGAAAGTGGGGCTATTCAGAGGAGAAGCGGCATTTGCCAAGACAGCGGTATTTGTAAGAACAGTATCTCGAGCAGCGATATCTACACCATCAAACGTTGAGTTTGTAGTGATCGCACCGGTCATTGCTCCACCCGCTTTAGGTAGGGCAGCTCCTGCAGTAGTAGTAGTACTTGTAAGAATCGCATCGCGTGTAGCGATATCTACACCATCAAAGGTTGAATTTGTAGTAACTGCGCCAGTTAGGGCTCCACCAGCTAGTGGTAAATGTCCTACTTGACTGTATGTATAGGCAGTGTTCCATTCTGTAGAGACCCCGCCGGTCGCTGTGACAGTACCCGTTATAGAGAAGTCATCAACATCAATAACAGAAAGGTTACGAGAACCTATAGTTATCTCAATGTCATCGTTAGCAGACGGAGCAGTTCCAAAAGTTAAAGTAGTACCTGAAACAGAGTAAGTATCCTTAGTCTGATAAACGGCATTTACAAAAACGTTAGTATTAGCCTCAGTGCCTGGATCACTAGTTAAAGTGAAGGCTACCTGATTAGTTACACCCGTGAAGGTGTTTATGATTGTATCGGCTGTGCCAAGTACCTTTACAAAAGTACTGATCTGTACTAGATCGCCAGTAGTAGGGGCATCAGTGAGGACTACGGCAGCACCTGTATTGGCTGTATAGTCTGTGGCAGGATTAAGTAGAATACCGTTTAGATATACTTCTAGGTATCCTGCAGTGTACTTGAGGGTTTGACTATTATTATCCGAGCCAGAATAAGAAGTTTGTGAACTTCCTGCAGTATAAGAATAAGCTTTCCAGATAGCAGTCTGCTGAGTGGAAGATCCACCGATTTCTACAATAGACTCAGTTCCACCAACACTTTTCTTTATAAAGATTTTACCGTCATAGGTGTTAATTGCTAACTCACCTAGAGATAGTGATGACGTGCCAGGAATGCCGCCCGACGCTGCCGAGCGTTTTAGTTTAATCGTTTGTGCCATATGGCCTCCTCAAGATTGCGTATATACGCGGGAGTTAAAGTTTTATGTTACGAGAAGGTACCGCCATCGATAATTCCTGTGAAGGATGAGGCCCAGTTACCTGCTGTCATTATTTTTGAATATGCAGATCCATCTTCGGTAAGTGTCCAATAGTCTGAAGCTTCGTTCCATACCAAGGCTACGTTTGTTGCTGTACCTCGTTCTACTTCAAATCCTGCGTTAGCAGAAGGAGTTCCAGCTTCATCACTGTTCAGAGTCATAATAGCATCGCCAATAGCGACAGTATTAGAATTAACAGTAGTAGTTGTACCGTTTACAGTAAGGTTACCTTGAACAATAACATGGCCACTAGCAGTCATAGTAGCTGCTGTTATGTCATCTGAAGTTAAGGTTCCATCTACTGCAACGTTATTAAACGTTACGTTAGAAGTTGTTGCAACGGCCTGACCAATATCAACAGTGACAGTATTACCTGAAACAGTTGTAGCTACGCCAGTACCTCCAGCAACAGTAAGAGTATCTCCACCGTTAATTGCATTTGTAGTACCAGAGTCTGCATCTATGTCGAAAGAGGTCTGTATAGCTGCGGTTGATACTGCAGTTACAAGTCCTTTCGCGTTTACAGTAACAACTGGAATTGCAGTAGTAGTACCATACGTTCCAACATTGCTGTTCACAGTATCCAGTACAGTACTAAGTGTAATATTACCGCTACCGTCAAAGCTTGTTGCAGTTGCGTCTACATCGCCATCTATAGTAATAGTACGAGCGTTAAGCAGAATAGTAGCTGTTGCAGCATTACCTGAGGTATTCTGGTTGCCTGATGCGTTAACACCAGGAAGGCTAATATTTGCTGATCCGTTAAAGGATACTCCACCGATAGTACGAGCAGTTGCTAGTATAGTAGCTGTACCTGCATTACCTGATATACTACCAGTTACATTACCTACTAGGGCTGCTGTGATGGTGCCAGCTACGAAGTTGCCAGAGGCATCTCGAAGAACTAGCTTACTAGCAGTGTTGAGATTGGTTGCTGCAGAGATAATATCCGTATAGAACTTACCACCAATAGCATCAATGTCACCACTGCCACCACCGGGCCGTCCTATAAATAGTTTACTGGAATTTGCTGAATAAGCTAACTCGCCGTTAGATAGCGAACTGGGAGCCGCCGTACTCGTACTTCTTTTGATTTGAATTGTTTGAGCCATTTAGGAACTCCGTCAGCCTTAAAAGGCTCCTGCGTCAAGCGTATCGTTTGTTTCTGCTACTACTACATTAGTCCATGCAAAAACGCCAGAGCTTATCTCGCGGTATACTTTCATTATATTATCATCCAAGTCGTACCACGTATCACCCTCTGAAACATTTGTTCCTGTAGGTGTACTTGTGGATCTAAAATCTTGGTCAGCAAGCTGTTTTAAGGCATCTTGCACATTTGTTGCAGTAATAGTTCCGTAAGGCGCTACTATTGTGTTTTGCGCATCTTGGTACTGATTAGGAAGTACAAAGTTGTTTACTTCTACATTTACATCTGATTGAGTAATATCAACTGATATAGTTTCCTGTCCAGTAACTGTTATATCTGTTACTGACTCACTAACAGTTACTACTGTGGGATTAGTAATAGCCATTACCTTGTTACTTCTGGGTTGAGAGTAACCTCTCCTTGAATTAGTCTGCGTACTACAGCATTATTAGTAGTGTGTATTTCAAGATCATAGAAATATCTGCCTGCAGTAAGAGCTGAAGAAACACTATTTGACAGTGACATTTTTACTACTCCATTTGAAACAGGGTTTAGTACTGTGCACGCGAAGGTAGCGGCAACACTAGAAGCAGTCCTAGTGGACCGCATTTGAGCGCGGGCAGAGTAGCCACTTAGATCTTTAGCAGATCCTAGCTCTTTAATTGTTAAGTTTATTGCAAAGTCGGAACCTTGGTCAATAACTAGGTTGTATACGGCTGCTGTCATTTCATTTCTCCATTACAGAATTATAGCTAACTTGGGGTGTTATGTCAAGATATATTTTTTTTATGGTATTTATAGGGCTGATAAGTTTCCTATCTTTACACGCTTTACTCCCGATCCATCTATTACTACGAGGCCGTTATTATTCATTCTACTTACTGTGTTCGCTGCGGTTTGTGAGCCTCCTGCGGTAGCTCCATACCCGTTAACTGTAGCAACTGCTACACCTCCTACATTACCTGTAACATTACCTGTTAAACTACCTGATAACACAGTAGCATCACTCGTGTTATTTACGTTGCCTAGACCTACGTTAGCTGCTGTAGTACCTGCTTGAATAGTAGCTGCAGAAGCGTTAGTTGCATTGCCTAGGCCTACGTTAGCTGCTGTTACTCCAGCTCTTACATCTGCTAGAGTAGTATTAGATACATTGCCTAGACCTACGTTAGCTGCTGTAGTACCTGCTTGAATAGTAGCTGCAGAAGAGTTAGTTGCATTGCCTAGACCTACGTCCGTTGCAGTTGTAGCGGCTCTAGCAGCAGTAACAACAGTAGCATCACTAGTGTTATCTACATTGCCTAGACCTACGTTAGCTGCTGTAGTACCTGCTTGAATAGTAGCTGCAGAAGAGTTATCTACATTGCCTAGACCTACGTTAGCTGCTGTAGTACCTGCTTGAATAGTAGCTGCAGAAGAGTTATCTACATTGCCTAGACCTACGTTAGCTGCTGTAGTACCTGCTTGAATTTGAGCATTAGTACTTTGGTTAGCTGTAGCACCCGAAGCTGCCCCACTTGTTACAGTGGCAATAGCAGTACCTCCGATGCTACTTGAGCCTACCATATTAATTTCGCCAGATATTACAAGACCAGATCCATCCCACTTTATAAAGTTAGTTGCACCTCCAAGATTTAATTTATGCTTCCCTCCTGTATAGCCTAAGAAGAAGCCGTCATCATTATCGGTATAAGATGTCTTATTAGTAGTATAAAACTGTCCGCTATTATTAAGAATCAAAGTACTGCCAACAGTAATATTATTACTAAAAGTAGAATTTGCTGTTATCTTATCAGCACTCAGAGTACCGTCTACTATAACACTTCCATCAAAAGTTTCTACAACAAGAGCGCTGAAATCTCCAGTTCCTACTGCAGTATTTGCGGTTGTAGCGCTACCATTATAAACACGTGTTCCTGCTTTATTAGCACTATTATCTGTTATTGTTATTCGGTCATTTGCTCTTATAGTACCATCAGGAGTGCTAGCTATTACGGCGGCTGCAGCGGCTTGTGCGGCTGCTGTAGTTAAAGTACCTGCCCAAGCCGTAGCAGTAGTAGAAGATATCTGAGACGTGCTCGACTCTTCAAAAGTAAAAACACTACCACCTCGTACACCTGTTCCTCCAAGTGCAAAAGTAAGAACAGCAGGACCCCACTCACTAGCGGGAATAACATCTGTAGTGCTAGTACTTGCCGCTGTGGCTTGACGAGTCCAAACATAAGTATTAGTATTGTTAGGAACTGACGAAGACCATCCATTGGCAGTAGTAAATGCTACCCCACCAGACGCAAAAGTATAAGTTGTATTGCCTGAAGGCTGTGTACTTTCGGAAGCTGAGTTAGTTCTTTTATAGATAAATACTGTTGCAGAGTTAATACCTGGATTTCCATCATCTCCGTTTCTCGTCCAAAGAAGTGGAGTAGTCCATTCATTAGCAGGAATTGTATCTGTAGTACCTGTACCTGCCGCAGAGGCTGCCGTGATATATAAAGGCGTAGTGCCTGTAGCATCGCTTAGATTTTTATACCATCCATTCCCTAAAGAAGTAGTAGTAATTTTTCCTGTTTCTAAACTTACAGCTACTGCTCCTGGGTTAGAAGTTAAAGTAGTTCCAGAACGCTGGTAGGCATAGACCAAGGCTGAACTAATTCCCAAAGAGCCGTTAAGAGTTTTACTTAGATTTATTTTAAAGACTGCAATGGTAGTATTACTTCCATTTTCAATAATAGGAACATCAAAAGTTGCTTGCATAACAGAATTACCTGTAAGAAAGCTACCTGTAGAATTACTGATAGTTACCGCGCCATTTGTATTAGAAGGTACTACAGAGTTAGCAGGGGATACGTTGGCAAAAGAACCAAGTCTATAAGTATTTGCCGCAGGAGATCCTGTACCGTCATAAGTTAGTGTAGTTGCTCCTTTTAATACAGTAAAAGAGGAAGAAAACGGAGCTGTACTAGATATGGCTCCTGTGGGGCCTGCATTAAAGTTATGGGTACCATTAGTAGCTGTAACTGTAAATCCGTTTATGCCCGCAGTTCCATTAACAACAATTTTTGTTCCACTAAAACTTACAGCGTCAGTAGCCGTATAAGTATCGGAACCTATAGTATCTGTCATATGTACTGAAATTGTCTCAGGGATATCTGTAAACGCATTAGGAGGGGAGTAGGTGTATTGAACACCTGTTATTCCATTTATTATAGATACTGTACCCGTTTTTGAAGTCTTTTTCCAAACATAAGTAGGAGTACCGGCAACATTTGTAGTAGTAGCAGTAAGAATTGTAGACGCAGTATACCCAGCTTCTATCCCTGTACCATCTTGTTGGTAAACAAAAGTATTAGTATTTCCAAAAGATAATTTAATACTTCTTACAGCATTATTAGCAGCGCCGACACCTGTAACTCCTTGGCCTCCTGTAAACCCGCTATCACTAGTATTAGGATAATAGAGAGAAGGTACGTTTCTAAACTGGCCGCCGCTTCTATTTAGTACGGGCTGTTTATTCATATAACGTATCCAGTAGTAACGATTCTGTGAGCCTGTTCCTGTAGTAATTGGATCAGTATACCCATCGCTAGTAGAAGACCCTACGAGAAGTGAGCGCGTTACGGTTCCAGTACCCGCACCAGACCCTGCAGCTATAATTGTATCACCGGCTTTATACACTTCGGCAGTAGATCCGGCCGCTGTATTCCACTGTGCTTGCGTGGTACTACCAAGAGTGAGTATTCGGTACTTAGTCCCTGTTACAAAAGAGCCTCCTGCTATACTATCTGCAAAGTTGTTTACAGTACTTCTATATATTTCTGTAAAATGCGTGCCTACTGTAAAAGCGGCAGTATTTGTCCATGTAAGCGTAATAGCACTTTGCTCATTTTGTGTGCATACTAAGCCAGTAGGTCTATTAGGTATGCCTACGGGTGCAGGTGTATTACCACCAGAACCTACGTCAGATACGAGTCCAAGTGCTCCGTGCGTTTCTGGTTCAACTACATAAGCACTATCATTATGCTCATCTGCTGTAACATCAACTAGTCCATCTTTAGTAAAGTTGAGGTTTGTTATTCTAAACTCTTTAGCGGTATATCCAAAACGAGGATAAGTAAGCTCTATAATAGAGCCTGCTAATAGTAGAAGACCGCGAGGGGCCATTCTAAACTGTATTTCTAACCCATAACGAGACTCATCAAGATATTGCTTGATATTAAATCTAGCATTATGATAGTTAGTTACACCTGGCAGGCTGAAGGATCCTTTCTTTTGAATACCTTTATCTTCTTTAAGGTACACTGAGTTAAAGAAAGATACACTTCTTCCTTCGAATTTATTCTGTGGGTCTATTATAGAGGTTGATACAAAGTTTTTACTGTTCTTTAAGCCTTTGTCAGATAATTTAATAGTACCAATGATATCATCATTAGATATTTGCTCGGCTACATTTACAGATACAGGCTTTTTGCCTTTAACAGCTAGCTGGTACCTGCCTCCTGAGTATCGAAGGATGCCATTGAACTGAGATAACATTCTATTAATATTATCAAATAAAGGATTAGTAGTAGCTACTACTTGGTTAGTCTGATGTCTGGTAACAAATCTCTGTGCCGGATCATCCCAGCCTACGTATCTCCAGTACTTAACATCATCTGAGTCATACAAGCTATAACCTGAGGCAGCATAATCTAGGCTAGAAGCAGAGTATGCTTTAACTATGGGGTTACCGTTTGCAGATACTAAAGAAGTATTAACGTTTGCAGTAGTTGAGTCAGTCACTTTTTTAATTGTTACAGTAACTGCACTACTACCTGAGGTACCAGTTGGTTTTGTGCCAATTATGCCTGCTGCTCCACCTTGATTGTAGGCGACGCCGTTATACCAGTATAATTCTCCTGCTGCAAAAGTTTTCCAATCGTTCCATTTAGTGCCTAATTTACCGATGCAGTCATCAAAAATAATCTCTTTATAGCTTCCTCGAGTTTCTACAGATACTACAGTGCCCTGCCACTGAAGAACTCCTGTAGCAGGGTATCTCCACTTTTGGGTAGGAATAATTGAAGTACTTGAAGGCACGACTATACTTACGGTAGACCTAGTGTCACAGTCTGCTGCTGCTGCTATCCAGACAGGTAAATCAATATCCTTATCAATATCAAGTCCTTTTCCATAGCGATCATTAGTCATATAGTCTAGTAGTTGCATAGCCGGATTAATAGTTACACGTTTGTCTCCTATAGATCCTATAACATACTTAGTAGAGGTATTCGGTATATTTGAATAGTCCCAAACAGCGTCTACGGTAGCTGTTCTAGTAGCTCCATCATACCCTGTAATTTTCCTAACCTGAGTATATACTAAAGCTCCAGATATATCTGTAACTGTAATAGTATTACCTACATAATACCCACTTTCGTCACTAGCACCGCTTTCGAGAGTAATTCCGTCTTTAACATAGATCTTATCTCCGCCTGTTACCGCATCAGGCAACCCTACTACGTTATCAATTACGGTACCAGAAGCGGCAGTATAGTCTCTAAAAGCACTTGCGAAGTCTATTCCAAAAGCTCCCATATACGGAGCAAGTCCTAGGTCTTCTTGTGCAAGAAGCCAAGCTAGTGCTGCGCTAGGTGTGTTTACTGTTACTTTTGTACCTGCGGCAGTACCTGTGGTAGTAGATGCTACAGTAACATAGGTTTCCGCTGGAACTGTTCCTGCGTTTTCTACATGATCCCAAGTTTGCATATGCCATTTGCTGTTTCCGCTCTTCATATAGAAAGCGGTTATAGTACCTAGAGCAGGACGTACAGACCATCTAAACCTATGATCAGCTACACCGTCAGAGTCAAACGTTGACCATTTATCAACAATTTGTACTGTTCCACCGATAGCAACGTTATTGTCAGTTCTATGCAGAGTAACATTAGACCCAAGAACAAAAACACTTGGTAAGGCATTTCCTGCACCAGCACCTGTTGCGTCTGCTCTATAACTACCGTCATAGTTGTAGCACTCAGGGTCTCTTCCGCGTACAATGAATTTTAAATCAGGCAGACTTGTCTCGCCTTCGGCAATTGTATATTTACCTACACAATAAGCAGTATCTAATAGTTTATGATTTGCACCCCAATAGGTAGATCTACCAGTATAGTAATCGTTCTGTAGCTTAAAGTTATTAGCAGAAGCTAGGCTCACTAAGGTATTGTCTGCTTTTTGATAAGGCTTACCCTGGTAGAAAGAAAAAGATGCAGATAGAGGCGAAGTAATGGTATGAGTACCTCCGTGAAGTATACCAGTAGCGGAACCACTAGTAGGATTAGTAGTACCTGTAGCTGCTATATTGAAGTTAGTGCCAAAAAATGGTGCAATTTCTCCCCAACGACCCGTATGATCGACCTGTCTCTGCCTTGTACCTGCCCCTGCTCGTGCACTATAGTGAGACATAGTGTCTCCTCGATCAGCTCTACCGTAACATGCTATCTCTACGCTTTCGCTATCATAATTTGCTCCACTTGCGTTACGCAAATCAAAATCAGGTAGATCAGTACAGATAGTGCTATTGTCTTCTATATGTATATCTAAAATACCTGCGATTTTACCTTCACATAGAGCGTCAACTCTGTAAACTTCTGCAGAGGTATCTTTATGAGTATCTACAAATATAGGAAAAGAATCAATTTTACGAACACCGTAAACTACGGGAAGCATTTTTGCTTGAATATTAAACTGCAGGTCCGTTGTTCGAGGAACTATTACCTCTACTTCTTTTAGGCGCTTACCTCCGAACCAACTCCCATTTATGTCCACTTGTTTGTATTCTATTTCTGTGGTGTTGTAAGTTGCCATCATATTTACTGCTGTATTAGCGTGTAAAAATCCTAAGTCTGTCGCATATTCTGGACGAATCACAGCAGTTAAATCAGGGTCTCCCCCTGCTTGTAAGGCACGATGGCTTGCATCATCTGTCAAACGACCTTGTACACGTATAAAGTCACCCCAATGACTAGCAAGTTTCCACGTTATGGTAGAAGAATCTAGTTTTTCACTAATATCGGCAGAACCAATAATTCCTTTAAAGTATATATAAGGCTCTCCTATAATAGCTCTCGTATCTGGATTAATATGTACTCTATATATTAGTACATCTCTATTAATATAACTAGTATAAGACGTTGATGTTTTATCTGTAATAAGAGAGTTTATCTCTTCAGATGCAGAAGATATAACATAGGTTTGTAAAGAAGAGTTAGAAGTAATAGAAGAAATCTGTGTAAAAGCTACTATTTTTCCTTCTCCACTAAAAGTATCTATTCGTATATATGCACCGTTGTTAGTATTACCACTACCGGTTAAAAGTACTTTATCGCCTTCTCTAAAGCCTTCAGCAGCTAGGTCAACATTAGTAGTCATATGAGTACTAGTAAAACTTGCACTGATAGTCTCAGAAATACCGAGAGTAGCAGAATCAAGTGTTAAACTTAAATTAGATGCCTTGGCCTGTATGCTTTCATTAATTACCCCAAGTTTCAAAAGTTTATTTGCACGATAAAGCTGAGGGCCTAAAGATGCTCCGCTTACGGTTTTTCCACCGTCGTCAAAACTAATGTCATACTGCGCATCACTAATATAAGTAAAGTCCGTAGCCAACCCTTGAACCTTGCCTCCATAGTGAGCAACACTTTGAGGTCTTTCAAACTTTACAAGATGAGCAACTATAAAGGGCTCATAGTCCATCAAAGAGTTTACAAGATTAGTTTGGTTTGTTGAGTTCGTGCTAAGTGTTCTTATTGTCATTATGCTTGCGCCTCTTCGAGCTTCAAAGAGAAGCTATATAAATTATTTGTGTTTAGTTCGTATTCAGTTTTGTCACCTTTCATGGTTACACGAAATAATGGGTTGTTAAAGTTTATATTTTTATTTGCCGCTACTGCTCTTTGCAGAGGCGGGTTAAAGTGTATTAACAAAGCAGTGCTTGCAATAGCAGATGTTCCGCTTAATCTTTCGCCTGTTTTTTCAACTCGAGTTACTTGGTAGGCTTTTTTATGGTTACTATTCGTATCATCGGTTATAGTAAAAATATCACCAGGCTTTACAACACCGTTTGAGGAAGAGTAAGAGCTGTGGCTAATCAATAGATTAGTTGTACCAGCTGCCCCTATGACAGGGTTTGTAAAAGTATTACTAGCAACAAAGGTAGCAAAAGTAGTATCTTGAGGAGCTTTATACTGGGGAAGAGACACAAAGAAAGGTGTCATAGAGCCTCTCTTCTGTACTAAGAAAGCATTGATGCGTTCAAAGTCATCACGAACCATGGGGTTGTATCCTATAGATATTTTCCACTGGTGCGATGACAGCTCCCTGCTGACTAATCTTCCTGAATTAGTACGAGAGTTTAGAATTTGATGTTCCGAAGTTAAAGCCACAGAAGAGTATCCCAACCCCGCAGTTGTCTGGTTTACACCACTTTGACCAGCATTTCCAATAGGATTATTAGGGTCAGGTAGTGTATTACTGTAAGTATTAAAGTCAGTCATTAGTAAGTCTTCTCCTGAACGGCTTCAAGGAAGAATTCTCCATGCTCGTTCGCTGCGTCTCGTATCATTTTGATTATGTTACCCTTTTGATTTATTAGTAGTTCTTCGACACCTTGCGAGTCTACTGCACTGATGGAGAAGTTTATGTTTGTAGGAGCATTATTCATATTAGCCGTTTCGTCAGCAGGTGCTATTCTTCCAGCACGATCAGGAATAAACATTTCTGGTCCTTGCTCCCCTACCATAAAGCCTGCGGTTTCTCCTCCAGAAGCTCTATACTTAGCACCTGTAAAGGCAGGCTTAAAGTTTGTCATACCAGATCCTGTACCTTGCTCTCCTCTCATGTAAGACTGCTCACCTCCAGCATTATTACCTCTTGCTAGATCAACAGAGGCGCTTCGAGATCCTACCTGTACTTGGGCAGGTTGGGCACTAGATGCTGAACCTCCAGCTCCTCCTTGGTACGAAGTTCCAGCGATTAACGCCATTTGTACCGCACCCATAGCGGCTACTGCCATAGCTAAAGGACTTGCAAAAAAGCCTCCCTCTTTCATAGTTTCCATTACCGCTGTAGCTGTTGCGATAGCTGTTTGAGCTAGGGACATTTTCTTGTTAACTTCGAAAGCCTTCTTTTTCGCTGCTTCTTTCTTTTTCTCAAGTGCTGCCATTTTAGCAACAGAGCCTGCAGACTTACCGTCTCTTTTCTTCTCTGCGGCTATTTGATTGTCTATTTCTGCAATTTGTGCTTTAGAGGATGCGTTAAGAATGCCTCCAATAGCCTGCATAGCTCCAGCAGCTATTGCTAAGCCTGCTTTTATACCTTCGCCTGAACTTAGTCCGTGTTCTGAAATAGTTGCAAAAGAGTCTGTAAATGCAGTAGACATCATAAAAGCACCGTCAAGAGCAGCACTTATAAGCTCGCCCTCCGGCCCTAGTTTTGATATTGCTTCTTGCATGGGAGAGACTGTATTCATTACAGCTTCTGCTTTATCTGCAAACGTTGCGTCGTCTCCTTTCTTGTCGAGCTTGGCTCCTTCTACTGCGGCAATATCTCCTGTTCTAGCTGCCACTCCCATTGCTTCGCCCTGAGTTTCTGCTATTAGTTTTATTTCTGCTTGTCTTTTCTTTTCTTCTGTTATGCTTTTTAACAATGTTAATTGATCAAAAAGTGCTCCAGAACTTAACTCAGTAAGTTTTAAGTTTATCTCGTCAAGTGCAAGTTTCTGCGTCATAATTTCATTATTTAGCTTTGTTATTTCGCCCGCCTGCCCAGCTAAGTTATTAGCTGTAACCATAGAGAGGCTTAACTCTTCTTGTGCTTCTCTAAGAGCTGTGAGACTAGCTTTGTAGTCTGTAGTGTTTATAGTATCACCTAAAGCTGTATTATATTCTTTTAAAGCTTGGTTTGCTGATGCAATACCTTCTTTTGTACCTAGTTTTTTAAACCCTGCCGCAGCTGCGAGAGCCGCTGCTTCCATATCGTTAAGTAAGTACTCTGCATTTTTTAAGTCTCCACCAACCATGGCAGAGGTTACACCGTTTGCGGCATCTCTCATAGTTTTAAGTTCTGCTCCTGCACTACGAGCGTTTGCCCCTATTCGCTGCATAAGCTCTACATTAGTAAGAAGCTGTCCATCGTCGCCCATTGTAGTACTTAGGTCTAGAGGGTTCTTTTTGAGTAAGTTAGCTAGTTGAGGGCTCATAATGCCTAGCTCAGTCATTTCTCTTCTGAGAGACTCAAGAGCGGCTTCTTGTTGCACTACTGTCAAAGTTGAATGCTCATAAGACTTACCTAAAGGGCCCAGAGCTCTTGAAGTTTCATAGATTTTTGCTATACGATTGCCTAGTCCAAGAGTCCCTACTAGATTTGCTTGGCTAAAGCCTTTTTGAGCATCTGTTTGCTTATTGAGGCTAGAGGTCATAGCTATATTAGCAGCCGATAAGTCTTCTCCCATTTTTTTATAGGTTTCTTGAAAGCTTTTTAACGCTTCTTCTTGTGCTTGTAGTCTATCCTGTGTTAGTTCTTTAGCAAACCATCTTTGACCTCTATCTGACTCTTCGAACATCTTAGCGGTATTAACAACAGTCTTGCCCAGGCCTTCCATGGCGTCTTGGGCTTTGGTGCTATTTTCTTCCATTAGCCCAATTTGTTCTAGACCTAGTGACGGAAATTCGTTTGCCAGACTGTTATAGTGTTTTATGAAAAAGTTTACAAAAGAGCCAAACTTGTTTTTAATATTATCTATAGTCTTGCCTATTCCTGAAAATACAGGAGCCATCATAGATAGTATACTATTAACAACTTTATCGAAGCCAGTTAAAAATCCATGCACTATACTAAAGGGCGCTTTTAGCATTTTCATGCCTACTTCGTACAGCATTACAAATATTCCAATTACACCTGCCATTTTCATGGCTTTGTTCATAGCTCTGCCTGTGAAAGCCGCAAGTTTACCTAAACCTCCTAAAGTAGATGTACCTACCTGCTTTAACTTTGCAAACGCAACTTTACCTCCCAGAGTCACCTTCTTAAACATATCTTTTGTAGCACGGCCAAATGAACGACTTGACTTAGTCATATCGTTCATAGACTTTTTCATGCCTCTAACAATAGTAATATCCATGTCTTTAAAAGTACCTGTTACAATCTTACCATGAATCTGGTATTGTTTTTCAGCAGTTTTTAACATCTTCTTAACGCGGCCAGCTTGAATGGCATTTAGTTTTTCGCCCCCAGCTAGTTTATTAACTAGTTTGCTGCTTCCGCCTCCTGCATCAACAGCAGCTTTTGCAGTTTTTTGGCTTGCGCTGACTTTTGTTTTTTCTATAGCTGCTGCATTTTTTTCAAGTTCGGCTCTATACTTCATTTGATCGTTAATTGCATGTGCGGTAGACTCTGCAGATGCTACAGCCATTTCTTTCATACGTTTCTTTACGCCATCCAAAGGTATAGCGGCTTTAAATATGCTTGCGCCTAGTAGTCCAAAAACTGCTATAGCGGCTATGCCGCTTTTATTAATAATAGCAGCTATACCTGTCATCATAGGCATTAAGAAATCTGTACCTGCTCGTACTAAGTCTTCAAAAGTTTTTGCAAGGACTACAAAAGGGTTAGATGCCGCGGCTTCTTTTCCGTATAGCTCATCTAGTTGTTTCTGTGTCTCTATTAATACAGCTTGACTTCGTTGAGTAGCAGTTAAAGCATTCTGTTGTACTCCTAGAGTTTTTGCATAGGCTTTAGTAGCAGTATCAAGTCGTAGAGTAATACCTAATTCGTCAAGTAATTCAGGTTCTGCTTTAGAAGCACCTCGAATAAGTCTATCAAAAGCATCTTCAAAGCCTCGTCCTAAAGCGGCGGCGGCACGCTTAGCGCCAGAGGCTAAGTCTTCTAGCTGTTGAGGAGAGAAACCTTTAGCTACACCAATAGCGGCGGCTTCAGCTGCTTCTCGAAATCCTAACATGCCTCCTGAAGCTTCTCTTAGTCCTGCAGTAATAGATTTTAGAGCGACACCAGTAGAGCCTGCATATTGTGTCTGACTCTTTTCAAGAATAGATACATCTGCGGCACGTTTAAAAAAGTTGAAAGCCGCAGATAACGCGAACACGTTTGCGGCCAATGTTGCATAGGCAGGAACAAGACCACCAGTAATACCAGTGGTCATTTTAGAAAATGCTTTTGTTCCATTAGAAGTAGCTTGAGCTACTCCCTTATTCTTTTTGGAGTAATTGTCGGAAGCCTTGGCGCCTTTATTAGTAGCTTTAGATACCGACTCTACCCCTTCTTTAGCTTTTTTTGCTTCCTTGGCAATAATAGACAGCGAGCCATCATCATCGATTTTAATTTTTAAGCTTACTGTATTTGCCAATTTATTTTCTCTTTAGCTTATCATACTGCCTCTTTAAGTCGTCTGAGGATTTTTTGATAGCTCTTGAATCTAGCCAAGAAAGTATTTCAAGGAAAAATTCTTTATCCTGCACTTCATATACATCTATAAAATGCGTTAAATTAGTATAGTCTTTTCCAGTATAGCCTATTTCAGCATAAACTCTGTCTCCTAACTGATTGAAGGTATTTATTGCCTGCTGTATAATTTCTGGAAAATCCTCCCAGTCAGGAGGAATTTCAATTTCTATAGGCTCTTGATCTAATTGTTCACACATATTCAAATACTTTATGCGTGTCATTCCAGTATCAAGATTCTTGTGCATTCTCTCCAGTCGATCCATCGCCTGTTCTTTTTGGTCCTGCACGAAAGTTATCTAAATCGAAGACTACCTCGTTAAGCCATGTATCAAATTCAGTTGAAGACGATACAAGAGTTTCTGCATTATCTGCAGTATACTCTAGCTCTTTAGATAAGTCTTGATTATCAGTATCAATAAGCAGTAAAGACGATAGATGATCTAGTGTTAGACCTTTCCAGTTTTTTACTGTGCCTAGTGAGAACTCTGTAACGAACTTATCTTCGTCTAAAGTTTCTACAACTGCTCTTGTTTTTCTATCGAACTTTTGTCCGGTACAGCGTTTTCTTAAGCCGTTTAATTCTTTTCTTGACAAGTTAGCCACTTCAACAGAAAAGCCTGGAAGACCTGGAAAGTCTACCCATACTGCTTTAGTGTCTACCATTAATTTTTTTAAGTCCATCATTTTTCCTTTTAAGATTGTGTTTCGTACTTGAATACGTCTGCTAAAGACGCGGGGTTTTGAACCATCCTCCAATCAATATTTTGAGTAAATGTACTAGCTACGCCTACTCTATTAGTGAAAGAACAATTCGTTGTGTTTAAATCTATGCCATAAAAAGTACTACTAATAAGAGTGCCTGCTTTGATACGAAGGCTTTGTGTTATACCGTGTATACCAGCATCTGCCTTGCTATCACTGTTTAAGTATCTTGTTATGTTACCTGCTAGAATTTTTCCTTTTAAGTTAAACTGCGTAGGAAACATAGTAGTTCCTGCAACTAGTGCATTGTTTACAGTTTTCCAAGGTACCCAGGTTATCTCATTTTGTAGTTCTATGGACATACGTACTAAATGACTATGAATATCAGTTCCTCCAAGTGCTACTGTGAGATCTGGAGATAAGTTGTATGTACGAGAGGACGCGGAAGTCCGCAGAACTGTGATACTTTCAGCAGCAAATTCTGTAGCTTGTCCGGTTAGGAGCTTGGATGCTTCGCCAGATATGCTCAAACTCAGAGGTCGCAATCTCTCGATATTGATCGTCCCATTTGTTATAACGCAAGTCTGTAACTTAAATACATCATCAGCGGTTGAAACGTATAAGTCGAAGGAGTTTACATCTATCAACCTATTAAAAAGTATTTCTAAGTCATCTTCTAAAAGAAGGTTTACCGTCATTTCAAAGTTTGCAGGGTTCGCTTTATTAATGACAGACCCTTCAAATACATTATTCTGGTTGTGCAAAGTTCTTACAGTGTGAGTCTCTTCTGTAAAAGTCTGGCTAAAGCTTATAGAACTCATATCTAGTTGGAGCTTAGTAGTTCCATAGACTATATAAGCCTTTGCTTCCTTTAAAAAACTGTAATTTGCCATATATTATCCCAGATATAGTGAGGGGCTCCGAAAAGCCCCTACTTTTTATACTACATATTATATGTTACTCAACCAAAATTGTCAAGAACTTTTTTTGGTCTGGTAACGATTTTACTGCTTCGGATAGTAAATAACAGTAGCTTCGTTAGTTCCGTCAATAGTAGAAGGCAGTGCGTTAAAGTTAGTTTCTACAGAAATAACATCTTCAATAGAGTGCGTAGGTATCTCTAAGTGACACGTTGGCATATTAACTTCTAAACGAGGCTGGCCTGCAGTCGCTCCACCAATCTTAAAGATAAGACCAAAGGAGTTAGTTACTACACTAGTAATAGACTTCAAATCTTCCCAAAGATCTGCAGAATGGTTAGTTGCGCTAGTGTCTTTGCTCAAGTAGCAAGTCATAGAGCCTGATACTGAACGAGTGCCAGTAACGTGACCAATTGGAATATTTACAAGACCAATTTCTTCTGGAGTAATAAAGGTAAGATTGTTACTCATAGTAATATTACCACCCGTAAGAGTAATAGCATAGTTAGCTTCTAGTTCGTTGACTCCATCAGAATCAGGATCTCTAGTAGTAGGTATTACTGTAAGCTGTGTTAAACGGTTACGAATAAAGTTAGTTGTCTGTGAAGCACCTTCATAAACAGCGCCGGTATTAGTGATAACACCTGAGCTTGGTACAACCGTAACTACACTTAAACGATGTGAGTCATTTGTATCTAACCAAACATCTCCAATAACTACAGTACTACTATCTGCAGTTGTGGCGTTAAAGGCAGGATGAGCAGATGCTCCAGAAGCAGTAACAGTACTACCAGTCATGTCAACAATTTCTGAAGACATACCAGACCAGTTAACTGTTGCAATACCATCAATATCGAAATCAATAGCAGCTTCGTTAACTACTGCGTCTTTTAGCTTGTATACTTTTCGGTTTGCTCCGCCAACTACGAAGAAGATATCACAAGTTCCTAAAGTAGCTTTGTTTGATTCGCTAAAATCAATAGTAGTGAATTCCTGGCCTGTTGAAGTATCAGCAGTAAATTGATCTGTAAACGTACTAGAAGCATAAACCGCAGGTCCTGAGAACAATGCCCATAAAATTTCTTCTACTGCGTGAACTTTAGCCGCTGTAGTGTCTGCTGCGCCAGTACCTGATCCTGCAGATTTAAAAGGACGGACATAAGTTGAAAAAGACCACTCGGCAGGTGCCAAGGAATCGTTAAACTGCTTACGACCACGACGACTTACGCCACCACTTGCTTCCATTTCTGCTAGTGTAATTTCGCTTGAGTTTGTTGCTTGTGAAAAACTGAATCCGTCTAATACGGGAAGGTCCCATACGAAAGCGCCTTTCTTAATGTACACTTTCGTGTCGCGACTAAAAAATAGTTGTTGTGCCATAGTTTATCTCCTATGTATCTTGAAAAGACTTGGGCGTGAACTTTTGCTCGTGCCAGTATTTTCTAGTATCGAACCTCGATAAGGATTTCTCCAATACCTAAAGGCTCTAGTACACCTTCGTCAGTATCTATACTGACTATAGTGATTTGTTGAGTGCTATATGATTTATTCTGTGCGTCTACATACTCTAAAGCGGACTGTTCTTCTATAACGGTTTCTATATCTTCCATTAAAGCATTTAGACCTCTTTGTGCATCTTCTTCATTTACATAACATCTTATAGTCACGGATAAGTACCTATCTTTGTAACCACCAGCTTGGTAGTCACGCGTTTCAGATCCTGCATTTAGGTGGATTGCAGGAAATTCTTCTATTTCATCCCAAAATTTTAAACTGGGATGAACATTTTCATTGACGTCCATAAGATACGAGCCTGACCCATCAATATCTTTCAGCTTTAAAACTAAAGCCTCTATAATATTCATACGTCTTGAAGTATATAGTCTTGCAGTTGTCATTATACTCTCCTAGTATACAGTCTACCGATTGCCATCTCTGCGGCGATCTCTCTAATCGATCTATCAATTATGACCCTAGGGTCTCTATTTGCGTCTGCGAACCTACTACCACTTGTAGTTTCAAAAACGCTATAAGGTTCTTTCATGTAAGTGTATCCTATGCTATTGAATCCTTGAGGAGTTTGTGCTACATCTGTTACTCTTACGCTTGACGCAAACCTACCTGTTCTTTTCTCAAGTGCAGGGCTGCCCATGTTTTCAGCTACTTTTCCAGGAAGCTTTGCATTAATATTTCCCATAATAGCCGCTATAGAATAACTGCTTGATGTTGCTTTTTGTACTTTGCCCGTAGGTTTGGTCTTTGCACTTTTGCCTTTTGTTATTCTGAATGCGGCGACTCCGCCTGCGGCTTGTGATACTCCGACCTTTCCTCCTGTCTTTAACTTTACTTTTCGAGGATCTATGTTTGCACTAACTTTTATCTTTTTGCCTTTTCCCTCTATATTAATAAGAGGAGCTATTGCTTTAGAGATCATCTTATCCCTAAGAGAGCTTGAACCTTCCATTGATACTAACTCTCCGGCACCAAGTTTTTGAAAAAACTTTTCAACAACCTTTTTAATAACTACTTCGCGAGCTTGATCTGTCACTCTATTTGTGTACTTATCTTGGAATGTAATAAAAGGCAAGTAAGTAGCTGATATCTTTCCCGAAGGAGTTACTATTTGCTCATACTCAATAGAAACTTTTAGTAAGTCCGTTACCTCTTTAGCTGTTAACTTTAAATCACCTTCTGTAAAAGAATCTCTTACAAAGGAGTCAAACTCTTGCTGAAAAAGTTGTTTTGCTTCTTCATCGTCTCCTAAAGCTTTTTGAGCTCTTCCCATTCCTTGAGCTATCTGTACTCCTGATACTGCTAAACCATCGCTGGCTCCGTGTCCTCTATCTATAGAAGCGCGTATTTTTTTTAAATTATGTTCAGTAGTTTTAATGAATAAGTCTATTATCTCTTTTTTGCATTTGCCAATTTGAGCAAAGCTACTGCATATAAAAGCTTTACCCGTCTTTACCTTTTTAAAGTCAGCAGGAAACTTTTTGTTCAAGTGCTGCCCTCCCATAGTGTTTTCTATATTAGAGGCCCCCTTCGGGTATCTTTTATTTCTTGTAACATAGCCAGTTTGAAATTTAGCACCTACATCGCGAGCTTTTTGTAAGTCTGCGTCAGTAAACTTTAAAAGGTTAATCTCTTCATTTAAATGACCTCTAGAGCCTAGCTCTTTGATGGTCTCGTTAATAAAATTAAGATTCTCTAAAAATAGTACTTGAGGCCTGGCCTTTTGTAGCTTTTTACGTGTTCTTTTATTCTCATCAGAGCTGAGATCTTTTAACAGAGCCTCTGCTAGTTCTTTTCTGATATTACTTTGCATTAAAAGTTTTTATACAAGTCTAAGACTCGCTTTATATGGTCTGGAAACGCTACATTGTTTGCCTGAGAAGAACTTGCAGAGTTCTGTATACTTGCTCCGCCCATTACTTTACGCTCTTTGTGCTCGTCCTTGTGGTAGTAGGTAATTAAATCAATTACTGCTAATTTCAAGTCGGCAGGGCAAGAGGAGTAGCCTGCTGTATATGTAACTTCTACTGCTCCAGGCCCTATAGGGTAGGAAGTGTATCCGTTCGAACCATTAGATCTATAGATACTATCAGTTGCAAGATCTATGTAGTAGTCTGAATTAACAGTTAATGTTTTATATGCCGAAGCTATACCTGTGCGTTCTTTTACAGAAACTACAGTAAGAAGAGGGCTTTCAGATAGTTGAATAGAGGTAACACTAAAGTGGTTGTTGAAGTACTCTACTTTGTTTGTAGAATTATAGTCTACGAACGAGTTGTTACAATAAGTTTTTACTAATTGACTCACGGACGGAATTATAGCATCGAGTTTCAAATCATCTTTCGGAGTTGAAATACCCTCTGCTTCTTTATAGTCTTCTAAAGTAATTAAATCTGCCATAAGTTTATAAGTCCATTAGTAAAAACTCGGGGGCGAACCCCCAAGTTTTATTACTCTTCTACAATTAAGATGCAGCGTATTCAATACGAACTGAAGGAAGGTTGCCTGAGGCACCAGCGAACAATTCTGTGAATCCGAGTGATTGAGCAGCTACAATAGCAGTACGCTGATTTGCAGTCTCATACTCACTTTCAATACCAACACCTTTCAGACGTGGTACAACGTAGTTGTGAACGTTAACTGCGATAGCAGCAGTCTTGTTCGCAGCAC
>Ga0307984_1000202_pt1 | contig 25293 bp, 16 predicted proteins | sample EllFjometageno78_FD_203169 | JGI IMG/M metagenome (GOLD analysis project Ga0307984, IMG submission 203169) | Marine microbial communities from Ellis Fjord, Antarctic Ocean - #78 | ecosystem: Environmental > Aquatic > Marine > Unclassified | place: Southern Ocean | collected 2014-10-09
CGAGAACGCCACTTATTATTAGTGGCCCCACTCCCAAAGGTGATGAGCAGGAATTTGAAGCTCTAAAACCTATGGTTGTCAAGCTGCTTCAGGTTCAACAAAAAGCAGTTCAGGCCTTCTTGCTTGAGGCGAAGAATCTTTTGAAGGATAATCTGTCAAAAGATGAAAAAGAAATTGCAGGGCTTTCACTTTACAGAGCGTTCCGTGGACTTCCTAAGTCGAAGCCGCTGATTAAGTTTCTCAGCAATGAAGGAATGCGTCAATTGCTCCTTAAAGTTGAGGCCATTTATCTGTCAGACAATCAAAAGGAAATGCACAAGGCTGATGCCGAACTTTTCTTTGTGATCGACGAGAAACAGAATCAAATTGAACTTTCTGAAAAAGGAATCGTCTTTCTCACTCAAGGGATGGATGACGATGCATTCTTCACAATGCCGGACATTGCAACAGAACTTGTAAACGTCGATAACTCTTCAGCATCTGATGACGACAAGCTTGCAAAGAAGCAAGAGGTCATGCAAGATTACGGAGTGAAGTCTTCACGGATTCATTCGATGAATCAACTTCTGAAAGCCTACACGTTATTTGAAATGGATGTCGAGTACGTGATCATGGACAACAAGGTGAAGATTGTCGATGAGCAGACAGGTCGTATTATGGACGGTCGTCGTTATTCAGATGGACTTCATCAAGCGATCGAGGCAAAAGAAAACGTAAAAATTGAAGCTGCGACACAGACTTATGCTACAGTAACCCTGCAGAATTTCTTCAGAATGTATCACAAGTTAGCTGGGATGACAGGTACTGCGGAGACTGAGGCAGGTGAGTTTTGGGATATTTATAAATTAGATGTAAAAGTTATCCCTACAAACAGGCCTATTGCACGAGATGACAAAGAGGATCTTGTTTACAAAACAAAGCGGGAGAAGTACAACGCCGTAATTGATCATGTGTCAATTTTGAGCAAATCCGGGCGTCCGGTTCTTGTCGGAACCACAACAGTGGAAGTATCGGAATTGCTTTCTCGAATGCTTGATATGCGCGGACTGGATCACCAAGTTCTGAATGCAAAACGTCATCAACAGGAGGCCGAGGTGGTCACACGAGCGGGTCACGCAGGGACAATTACGATTGCCACGAACATGGCTGGTCGTGGTACAGACATAAAGCTAAGTCAACAAGTGAAAGAAGATGGTGGTCTGGCCATTGTTGGAACGGAACGTCATGACTCACGTCGTGTAGACAGACAACTTAGAGGTCGGTCCGGACGTCAAGGAGATCCAGGTTCGTCACAGTTCTATGCCTCTTTAGAGGATGACTTAATGCGTCTATTTGGCTCTGATCGAGTTGCGAAGATGATGGATCGGATGGGCCATAAAGACGGAGAAGTCATCCAACACAAGATGATCTCTAAATCTATTGAACGTGCGCAGACGAAAGTAGAGGAAAATAATTTCGGGATTCGCAAACGTCTCCTTGAGTATGACGATGTGATGAATGCGCAACGTGAAGTGATTTACAAGCGAAGAAGAAATGCACTGAAGGGAGACAGAATACGGACTGATATTGCAAACATGTTCTTTGAATTGGTTGAGGTGAATGTTGATTCTACTCATCCGGTGAAAGATTATGACGGTTTCCGCTTTGCAATGATTTCAAATTTCGGAATGGAAGCTCCAGTTTCTGAAGGAGAATTTGAATCATCAAACACCGATGATTTGGTTTATATGTGCTATAAAAAATCGGAAGCGCACTACAGAGATAAAATAGCAGATTTAGCGAGCAGAGTCCATCCTGTGATTCAAAAAGTACACGACGATGAAACAAACGATTTCGAGAATATCCTCGTTCCGTTTTCAGATGGTCGCAAGACGATTCAAATAAGTGCAAACATTCATGAGAGTGTTGCGACTGAGGGGCAGAGTGTCATGAAAACTCTGGAGAAGCAAATTGTCCTTGTAATCATTGATCAGCATTGGAAAGAGCATCTCAGATCTATGGATGACCTTCGAACAAATGTGCAGCATGCCCGCCATGAGCAGAAAGACCCACTTTTAATTTACAAGTTTGAGTCATATGAGCTTTTCAAGCAGATGATCCTAAAGATCAATTCTGAGGTTGCATCCTTTTTGATGAAATGTACGATCCCCACAAACACAGGTGATCAGCCAGTTCGTCAAGCAAAAAGGCAAGCCGCAACCCCAATAGGTAAGACCTCAAAAGCAGGAGTGCAAAACATCGCTCAGCAAAATTTGGGTGGAGGCGCTCCAAGAGGGGGGGCGATTTCTCCTGGCCAACCCGGGATGCCTCAGGAACAAACACGTCCCAAGCCAGTAGCTCCTATTCGTTCAGAAAAGAAAGTACAGCCCAATTCTCCTTGCCCATGTGGTTCTGGGAAGAAGTACAAGAAGTGTCACGGCTAGTCAGACGATAAGATCTCTTTTGGCGTTTTGATTTTTAAGCCACATGTTTGCTTCATTAGTTTTGAAAACAGGCGACATGTTTCGGGAGTTTGGACACTGTCGGTGGTGTGTATCAATAAATCGAATGATTCAAGAGGTGTCCCGTTTTTTGTCAATTGAGAGATTCTCTTTGTCCAAAGATTTAATCTCTCCTCATCAGATTTGTGCCCATCATACCCTCCAAACCTTACAATTAAGAATTTCGTTGTCAGTCTCATGTGCAACGCATCTCGCCTGCCGGCTGTATCGCTAATTACGGCACCTATACCCAGTTCTGACAACAGTATCCACATCGCCTCCGCATCTTCGCCTCCCTCAAACCAGTCCGGGTGACGAAATTCAATGGCCATTTTCAAATCCCTCGGCCAAGCTTTTAAATATGCACCAAGTTTCTCACTGTGCTTGGGTGCGTAATGAGGAGGCAGTTGTAAAAATGCAGTGCCAAGTTTGTTGCCAAGTGCTGAAATACCCGCAATAAAATCGTCCGTCGGACCCTCACAATTCCCAAACCGTCTGTAATGAGAAATTAAAGCGGGAAACTTGGGGCAGAAAACAAAGCCATCCGGCATTTCATCAGCCCATGCGGCCATCTTTTCAGGGGAGTAGATTCTGTAGTGCGTTGCATTAAATTCAAGTGAACCGAACTGTCTTCCATAATGACCGGCCCATGTTCGCATCGGATCTGTCTTGGGATATACTTTGCCTCTCCAAGGCCTCACAGTCCACATTGTACCTCCCGTCCTTACAGCTGTTAAAACCTGATTTGGATTGTTGTTGTTTTCAATCGTCTTCCACTCAATTCGGCATTCGGGCAATGTCCAGTCTATGCCTTCAAGTTCTTGATGTGTATCGAGTTTTCCAAACTTCACAGTACGAATCTAACCCCTACACTTGTGAATTACACGATTTAATCTACGATATTCATTCGATCCTTGTAGTGATGATTTTTACTAGAAAATTTCTAAGTCAAGCTTTACTAGAGGGGATTGCACCCCTTACTTGTCTCAAGTGCGCTGCACCTATTCCGTTTGAAGCTCATGTTGCTGGAGTGTGCAGTTTTTGTGTCATGAACTGGGAAATTTTCGAATCAGACATGACTTCAATAACGTTATTTCGAGAACGGTTTTATGCAGAGTGGATCGCAGTGGGTTTCCGACTTCGGGATTCAGGGACAAGATCAATCATCCACAGATGCAAATACGGCGGTGACCCGAAATGCATCAAGGTCCTTGGCAGGTGGATGGGTCGCAGGTGGCCTCCTCCTCCGAGTGGGTCTGTTCTGACTCCTATTCCCATTCATTGGAAAAGAAGATTACAGCGAGGATATAACCAAGCTGAGGTTTTCGCAGTGGGCATGGCCGAGGTTTGGGGAGTCGAGGTTGATGGTGGCGCACTCATTCGGGTAAAGCATGGAAAATCTTTAACGGGATCAAGTCGACAAGGTCGTGGAGAAGCTTTAAAACATACCTATGGATTCGATCACAAAGTGCCATCAGATCAACGTCTTGTCATCCTTGTAGATGATGTGTTGACTACTGGCGCAACGCTAAGGGCCTGTAGATATATTTTGGAAAAACAAGGTCGAAAAGTAGTGGGTGCAGTCGTTCTTGCGATGGCTTGATGAGTGAGTATATTTGCCTGAGACACAAATGGGATTAAAATCAGAAATAGTAGATCACGTGCGCGCCCTTGTTGCTGGGGAAGAGAATATTGTGGCAAATCTCGCGAACACGACGGCCCTGTTGATGAGTGCTACATCGTGGCATTGGGTTGGTTTTTATCTCGTTGATAAAACGAAAAACGAATTGGTCCTGGGACCGTTCCAAGGTCCTGTAGCTTGTACAAGGCTAAGTATGGGCCGAGGGGTTTGTGCCAAATCATGGGCGCTGAGTGAAACAATTGTGATTGACGATGTGGAGTCCTTTGAAGGTCATATTGCTTGTAGTTCGCTCTCAAAATCAGAAGTTGTCGTTCCCATTCTGTATGATGGAGTCGTGGTTGGAGTGTTGGATGTAGACAGTGTTGATTTAAATGGTTTTTCTTCTTCGGATGTTAAAATTCTAGAGGAGATCGTCCAAATTATAGAGGCACAATGGCGCGGATAGGTACACGTTTTTCAGGAATAATAGTTCTTTATCTCCTCAGCATGTCATGTGCTCAAATGGGTGTTCCATCTGGCGGCGAGCTCGATTTAACGCCTCCAGAAATAATTTCAATTTTTCCAGCACTTGGCGCAACAGATGTGCCTGTCGACGCAGGAGGAACGATTGAAGTTGTATTCGATGAATATGTGAATGTTCGTGGGCTTGGTTCACAGCTTCTTATTTCTCCCCCCCTCTCAAAACCGATTGAGTGGCGTATGCGTGGTAAAACAGTCACATTTACTTGGCTTGAGCCATTAATTGACAATGTGACCTATGTGTTTCAATTTGGGGATGCGGTGATTGACCTCCATGAAGGAAATCCCACAGATTCCTTTATACATGCTTTTTCTACCGGCGCGGACTTGGACACCTTGTCTTTGAGCGGTACCGTTGTGGATGCTTTTTCTGGGTCTGCGATGACAAAGGTGAGAATTTTCCTGTTTGATTCAGAAGCGACAGTGGATTCAATCGAAAAAGGGCTCAAGCCGCAATTTATTGGAACCACAGATGAGCAAGGAGTCTTCACAATCAGGTATTTGCCTGTGGGAAATTACAGGGTGATGGCCGTTGATGATCAAGACAGAAATTATCAGTGGACCCCAGGGGAGTCATTGGCAATTTACGAGGATATAATTGGGGTCACAGGCCATGATACTCTGAACAGCAATATGAGAATGCAGGTTACCCCGATTTCAGTCGTCAAGTACTTTGTTCATTCTGAGCGGGATTCTTTGGGCCTTGTGCAAATAGAAATGAGTCAGAAATATACGCCCAGTGATTCCATAGATGTAGGTGGTCAAATGAGCCATTCCGAAGGGGTGAATATGTGGGCCTGGGGTGATCAAATCGAGAATGAATCGGTTGTTTGGCCTGGCATAGACACTTTGGTTGTTTCTGAAATAAAGATGGAGGATGCGGTACTTTTTGAAGCTAGGCAAGGCCCAGGCGGTAAAATCGCCACAACAAATAAAGTTGAAATTCAGTTTACACGCCCCATAGAAGGGACGGTTGACCGTCTATTTGTTGTCACGGATATGGATTCTTCCGAGGTGCAAATAGATTCGATTTGGACAAAAGAAAACGATCCGTTTTCAATCGAAATAGCAGGTCAGTTTAACAGGGGAAACACCTTCGAAATCATGCTTATGCCCGGTGCTGTGCAAGGTCAAGGAGCGCAGGAGTTGCAGGACACTTCATCTTTTAAATGGAGCATCTTTCAAAGCAACGAGCTCGGAGAAATAGAGGTGATGATCCCTCAAGTAGGATGGCTACAGCTTATTTCTGCAAATGGAGAAGTGGCAAAAGAAATGGAGTTAACGGAAGGTTATCCAGCCATCTTTAAAAATCTTACACCAGGGACTTACAGCTTAAAATGGAAAGGGGATTCAAATCAAAATGGATCTTGGGAATCCGTTAATCTTTCCAACTGGAAATCTCCAGAAGCCGCACAACTGTTGAATACCAAGGTGAAAGTGAAAGCAGATTGGCGCCACCAAATTCAATGGCTAGACTAGGAAGTCCATTCTTTAACAGTTTGATTTTATCGATTCATTTTATTGCATCCGTGAGGATTTGTCCAAACCGTGCAATGTCCTCAAAAGAATTGTAAAGTGGCACAGGAGCCATTCGGATAACGTCTGGTTCACGCCAGTCAACCACGACACCTGAAGCTGATAGCTTGTCGTAAAGATCACGCCCCTGTCCATGTGCAACGATGCTAAGTTGACATCCTCGTTCCACGGGATTTGAAGGGGTGAGAATTTCCAGGTCTGTTTCTGTATCAGCTGCCACAGCATGAATCGTTTTTTCTAAAAATGAAGTGAGTCGAATGGATCGTTCTCTTAATGCATCAATCCCTCCAGCAGATTCAAAAATGTCCAGGGAAAGCTTGTGAATTGCCATATTTAAAACGGGGGCATTGCTGAGCTGCCATGATTCGGCGGTCCCCATACTTGCATAGTCTGGCTCCATCTTAAAACGCGAATCCTTGTCGTGACCCCACCAACCTTCAAAACGTGGGAGTTGTGTTGTATGATGACGTGAATGTATGAACGCACCACCTACTGCCCCAGGGCCGGAATTCAAATATTTATAACTGCACCAGCACGCAAAATCGACGCCCCAATCATGGAGTTTGAATGGCACATTTCCAGCACCATGAGCGAGGTCGAATCCACAAATAGCACCTACTTGATGTGCTGCTTTTGTGATTCGTTCAAGATTATGCAACTGTCCATTGTAATAATTAACCCCACCGATCATCACCGTTGCGAGCTCTTCTCCGGCATCAGAAATTGCTTTTTCAATATCTTCTATCCGCAACAGATGTTCTCCCTCTCTTGGCGCAATTTCTACGAGGTCTTCTTCTGGATTTCCCCCATGAAAACGAATTTGGCTTACAAGCGTATATCGATCCGAAGGGAAGGCTTTAAGCTCGCAGAGAATCTTCTTGCGCTTGCCTGAAGGACGGTAAAAGCTGACGAGTAAAAGGTGAAGGTTGACAGTTAACGCATTCATAGCGATAACTTCAGTGGGCTCGGCCCCCACAATGGGCGCCAGCCTTTCACTGAAAAGTTCGTGATAATGCATCCATGGATTACGTGCGCGGAAGTGACCCTCTACGCCTAATTCTGCCCAATCATCAAGTTCTATCTGTAAAGTCTTAGACGCTTCACGAGGTTGTAGCCCCAAACTGTTGCCTGTAAAATACAACGTGTCCTTTCCGTTGTGTTGCGGAATAAGAAATTGTTCTCTGAATTTACTTAAAGGATCAGAGGCATCTAATGCGCACGCAAAATCTATTGTTGGAAGAGTGGACTTCATTGTGCAAATCTACATTATGCTAAATGAAACAGAGCGCGCTTATCGGTAAAGCACACATTTGTACCACAAGGATTCCGTCGAGAACAATGGTGTGATATGTTTCATGTCGATTTATCCCAGCAAAAGGGGGTGAAACAAAGGGTATTGTAGCTACAGAATGGATGCCTAAAGCAATCCCCACATAACCATTAATTGATTGTGATGCAGCGAGTCCAAACCACAAAATTGTCGAAGACCCAACGAGAATCATCGCCCAGGACAACGATGAAGCAACCCCAATTGTTTGTGGCACAGTTTTCATGTCCAATCGGTCTATGTCTAGATCTCTCACATCGAAAGGAATGGTCAGTCCTGCAATATATAATCCCCGGGAAAGGACGATGGCAAGCACAGTCCACACATCTACATCATACTCTAAACCAGTTAAGTAAATCGGGAGTATGACCGTGGCGATTGCCCACACCAAAGAAATGAAGGGCAATTTTAAATAGGGAATTTCTCTCGCAGGAACCAGTGCATACATAAGCCCTGTTGTGATTAAAAAGAGACCTACAATAAGCGTCGAAGTGGAGAACCTCACATCCACAAATAAAAAAGCCGCAACCACGATTGCGGACCAAAGAATGAACAATCCCAACCCGTAGCTCTTCATATATGCATTTCTTTCTGCGGGAGCAGATGATGGGAAAAACATGGTTTTTATGAATCGTTGTGTTGTGTATCCCAGTCCTGTTAAGGCGCCAACAATCAATGCCGCTTGAAAAAACGCCCCTTCCAAGCCCAATGCAAATCCAGTCACATACACTGTTACACCAGCCCCCAGTGCTATGACAATGTGAGAAAACCCTAGAATTTTAATAAGTCGCATGATGCAAAGGTGAGAAATTCATCTCATAAGATGATGTTTCGCAACCTTCAAGATATATTTGCTTTTTTTTATTTGCTCAATTTTTAGATTTCTTCATATGGAAATTGGAAGTTTTGCCTCAAGGCATATGGGTCCTCGTTTTGAAGACCAAAAATCAATGCTCGCAGCCATTGGCTGCGGCTCAATTGATGAACTTATTGACAAAACCGTTCCTGCGGCGATACGACTTAGGGAACCGTTAAATCTCCCGAGTGCATTGACAGAAAGTGAATATCTAGAACATCTAGATGAACTCGCTTCAAAAAATTCAACGTTTAGAAATTATATCGGGATGGGGTATTACCCCACCGAAGTTCCCAGCGTAATACGTCGAAATATTTTGGAGAATCCGGGTTGGTATACAGCGTATACTCCTTATCAAGCTGAGATCGCTCAAGGCCGACTTGAAGCTTTGTTAAATTTCCAAACTGTGGTTTGCGACCTTACAGGAAAGGGAATGGCCAATGCTTCGTTGCTTGACGAAGGGACGGCAGCTGCTGAAGCGATGGCGATGCTGTTTTCTGCTCGACCTAGAAAACAAGCAAAATCGGGTGCAAATACCTTTCTTGTAGACACAGCTGTTTATCCCCAGACATTTGATGTGATGAAGACTAGGGCGGCATCTTTAGGGATAAACCTTATTGAACTTCCACGTTCGGAGTGGATCTTTTCAGATGACATGTACGGCTGCTTGTTGCAATATCCGGATGCGAATGGAGAGGCTGAAAACCTTGAGGATTTGGTTTCTTTGGCACATGAATCAGACGTCAAAGTGGTGATGGCTACGGATCTTATGGCCCTTCTTATGTTGAAGAGCCCAGGCGAAATGGGCGCCGATGTCGTGGTCGGCACCTCACAAAGATTTGGGGTTCCGATGGGTTATGGAGGGCCTCATGCCGCATTTTTTGCAGCGGATGTGAGCTACAAGAGAAACTTTCCTGGAAGAATAATCGGAGTGAGTATTGACCGCAGGGGAAACCCTGCTTTGAGAATGGCGTTACAAACCAGAGAACAACATATACGCCGGGACAAAGCAACCTCAAATATTTGTACCGCCCAAGCCCTTCTTGCTGTGATGGCATCGATGTATGCCGTTTATCATGGTCCGCATGGACTGAGAGCAATTGCTGAGAGAATTCACAAGCGGACGAAATCACTTGCGACCGCTTTGGGCTCAAATTCTGCAATGACAGTTGTCAACCATTGCTACTTTGACACACTGAAAATTCACGTTAAAGGGGGAGCAGACGAGATCAATTCTTTAATTGCAAGAGCAACAGCACTCAAGATTAACCTCCGCTACTTCAACGATGGTGAGCATGTAGGTGTTTCTCTGAATGAAAGAACAAATATCGAAGACCTTACAAATCTTTGTTCTGCATTTGGTGTGCCCATTGTTCGAGGTGTTGAGGTCGATCGTGCCTTTTTCGGCACCCTCTATCGCGAGGTGGACTATTTAGGTCATGCTGTCTTTAATTCTTACAGGTCTGAAACGGCCATGATGAGATATATTAAATACCTTGAGAACAGAGACTTCTCGCTGGTACATGGAATGATCCCTTTGGGGTCTTGTACGATGAAACTGAACGCAGCGACAGAACTTATCCCTATTGCTTGGTATAAATTCGCAGAGCTCCATCCGTTCTGCCCACCAGACCAAGCGAGTGGGATGATCGAAATCCTGAAAAATCTAGAAGAAGATTTGGCTGAAATCACTGGATTTGATCGCGTTACGCTACAACCAAATAGTGGTGCCAATGGTGAGTATACGGGAATGTTGGTGATTCAGGCCTACCATGCAAGCCGTGGGGAGGGACATAGAAACGTGTGTCTTATCCCTTCAAGTGCGCATGGCACTAATCCGGCCAGTGCAGTCATGGCTGGATTAAGTATCGTCGTCGTAGGTTGTCAGAAAAATGGGGATATTGATATAGATGACCTCAAAAGGAAGGCAGCACTACACAGTGAAAATCTAAGTTCAATCATGATTACCTACCCCTCCACACATGGCGTGTATGAGGAAGGAATTTTAGAAATCACAGAAACCATTCACGCTCATGGAGGACAAGTGTATATGGATGGCGCAAATATGAATGCTCAGGTAGGACTTACAAGTCCAGGGATTATCGGTTCGGATGTTTGTCATCTCAACCTTCACAAGACATTTGCGATCCCCCATGGTGGAGGTGGACCCGGTGTAGGTCCTATAGGAGTCGCCAAGCATTTAACACCTTTTCTACCTGGACACTGCATCGTGCATAAAGGCGGTGAGAAATCTATTTCTGCTGTTAGCTCTGCACCTTTCGGAAGTGCGCTTATAGGCCTCGTGCCCTATGCTTACTTACGAATGTTGGGTCAGAAAGGAGCCGCCCAAGCGACAGAAGTAGCTATTTTAAACGCAAACTATCTCAAATCACGTCTTGAAGGATCTTACGACATTCTATATCAAGGAAGCAACAATACTGTTGCACATGAAATGATTATTGATTGTCGTTCATTTAAATCGTGTGGGATAGAAGTCACAGATATCGCCAAACGTCTTATTGATTACGGTTTTCATGCCCCAACGATGTCGTGGCCAGTTGCAGGAACGATGATGATCGAACCTACAGAAAGCGAGTCCAAAGAGGAATTGGATCGTTTTGTGGATGCTTTATTAAGCATCCGAGAAGAGATAAGATCAATCGAAAATGGAGAAGTAGATATCACTGACAACGTCTTAAAAATGGCGCCTCATACTATTTCGGAAGCAACTGCTTCAGAATGGTCTCATCCATATTCAAGAGAAATGGCAGTGTACCCAACTGAAGGTTTGAAATCACGAAAGTTTTGGGCTCCAGTGGCACGCGTAAATGACACTTATGGAGACAGAAACTTGGTCTGTAGCTGCCCACCAATTTCTGATTTTATTGATGATGAAGCTGAAGCTATTCACATGTGATACTTATCAAGTAGATAATAAACATTTGTAACAAGCACTTACGGCTTTATATTTGCGACACTAACTCGATTTATTAACATATAACAGGCTCAATATGAAGCAAATATACTTTTTAATTTCCGCGATGTTCATAGGGACACTCGCAAACGCACAGGTTAAAATGCCTGTTCAAGCTGCTAAGGACGTTCAAGCGTCAAGTGTATACTTAAACACAGAGGCTCCTGTACAAGCTGCAAGAGCGGTATTTTGGTCACACGATTGTAATGTAAACGATTGTAGTGACTGGTCTTTTGACAATGGAGCTTATGAAGTAGGTGCACCATGGACAGACATAGATATTAATTTTGAGTGTACAACCGATGGGCCTTCTGGACCCTATAATCAGTGGGCAGGCGGTTCAGGAGACGGATCATCGGCGAGTTCGATGAATTCAACAACATCTTCAAATGGAACAATCATTGTTGATTCTGATCTTTTCGGAGCAGATGCCAACTACGATGCGAACTGGGTGGAAAACTGTTGGTTCCAAACAGTGGCTCCTATTGACTGTTCAGAGCACCCTTACGTCAGCATCTCTCTCGAGACGAGATACCGTTGCTGGGACAATGGTGGTTCTGACGACAGTGAAAAATGTCTGATCGAAGTGAGTCGTGACGGAGTAAACTGGCCTGCAATTAACAACTGGGATGAAGCTTCTGGATATGTAGTATATGGCACTGATACTGTTGCTTCTCGTAAAGAAGTTTTCCCGGGATATGAAACAAGTGATACATCTGACAATCCTTCTCTGTTGGAGTTTGATATCACTGATGCTGCTGGTGGGCAAGCCGAAGTTTACGTTCGTTTCCGTTGGTCTGGAACTTGGGGGTACAGTTGGGAAATTGACGATATAAAAGTCTACGACACTCCTGCAAACGACACGCGTATTGACAACTACCTAAGCTACACAGACTATGAGCGTACAGGATATTACGAGTACGGTGCGTGGCCGCTTTCTCAAATCCCTGCGGATCTTGCCGCTGCGGCTAAGGTTTATAACGTAGGTTTTGAAGATCAAACAAACGTTACGCTTGATGTTACTTCTGCTGGAGCAACGACATATTCTAACTCAATATCTCTTGCGTATGCTTCAGCGGACACTTTGTCTGTAGCATACTTACCTACAGCTCTTGGTCCTGTAACTGTTGACTACCTTCTTACAGCTGATGCAGCTGACGAAAACCCAGACAATAACATGGCATCTCAGTCATTCGAGGTCACAGACCTTTCTTGGGGACGTGACGAAGGAACTCCTATAAACGCTGCTCCTGCCGATGGAACCGATGATTATATCGCCGTTTCTCTTTTCGATATTGTAGATGATGTAGTTATTTACGCAATCGACGTTGCGGTGATGGCTGGTTCTGAAACAGGGACATCGATCATCACTCACCTTTTTGACGGTTTTGATGACAACTTCCTTGCTGAGCAGTATGGTGGCATTCTACAATCAACAGACGAGTTTGATATTATTGCGGGCAACACAAATGACGTTGGAGTACCTGTTACAAATTGGTACACATTGGTGTTTGATGAACCTTATTTAGCGTCTGCAGGTGATTGGTTAGGTGCAGGATTTGAGCATTACGGAGGGTCAAACGTTCAATACGGAGAATCTAAATTTACGCAAGACAATACGGCATTTATTTACGGACCATTCGGGTCAGGGTCAGCATACGACTGGTATTACACAAATGAGGTGCCTATGGTACGTTTAAACTTAAACCCTAACGCTGTGAATACGATTTCAGAAGAGACAGTTAGCACGACTGGGTTTGAGATGTTCCCTAGCTTCCCTAATCCGACAAATGGAGTCACACGTGTGCAGTTCCGCTTAGATCGCGCAGCGGATGTAAACTTTGAAGTCATCGATGTTACTGGAAAGATCGTTTATACTTTAGATATGGGCACGCAAGCTCCAGGTTACAACAGTATCTCTGTTGATGCTTCTGAATTTGCTGCAGGTGTTTACACATACACACTATCTGTCGATGGTGAACGCTCTACTGATCGTCTCATGGTCAAGTAACATTACCACAAACTATTTTATAAAAAGGGAAGGCCGTTCGGTCTTCCCTTTTTTTTTACGTAATTTGCCACTCAGACATTTTTTTACCAATCTCCATACCTAAGAATATGAAACATTTGACTTTAACTCTTTTAGCTATTTGCACTTTTGCGATCGCTTCTGGCCAGCGCTTGGAATCACTCCACAGCTTTGAGCACTCTGTAACTGCTGCGACTCAATTAGAGGCTCATAACGCTCTTACAGCAGGCATTGAAGCCCGTGCCACACAACGTGGAGGCGGCAACATCCTATTTTCGGAGGATTTCTCTAACGGATTTGATGGGATTAACGGCAACGGAGCATGGACAACTTCAGATAACGCGAATGACTCTCTGTGGGTTTATGTCGCACCAGGTAATACTGGGTACTATTCAAATGGTGATGCAACAGGCGTTTCTCACCCAGGCGGAGAATTTTCCACAAACATTGGACCGCTCGAATCAGGGACTCCTGAAAACGGTTGGATGATTTTTGACTGTGACTATTTTAACACACCAATAGCGTCAGGTGTTCAAGACACTGATGGGTCTTTAACGAGCCCTCTGATCGACTTTTCAAATGACGGATCAGTCATCTTAAATTGGGACCAGTACTTCCGTTACTGCTGCTACCCATATGCGCCTATCTATGTGGATGTAACAAATGATGCTGGAGTAACTTGGACTACATTCGATGGACACGGATCATTTATTGAAGCTGCAAATACAGCTTCTGCAAATCCACTCCCATCGACTCTTGATATTAGCTGTGTTGCTGCTTACAGTGACTCTGTTCAAATTCGATTCACATACACACAAGCTCCTGAAACGGGGAATTCATACAGTCACTACTATTGGGGCATTGATGATGTCGTTGTAAGTTCAAACGACAACGCGGATGACCTTGCGATGGTTCAGCTTACAAATGGAGACATTTATAATGTTTGGGAATACAGAGTAACGCCTATGGAGCAAGCAATTTCAGCTGCTGACGGTGGCGTTCTTGCAGGTGTTTTATACCGCAACAACGGTACAGATAACCAGGAAGAAGTAGCCATTCTTGTCGAAGTTTTAAATGAAGCTGGCGATGAAGTTCTGGCTTCTGTCACAGAAACACTTGCAACAGTATACTCATTTGCAAACGGTCTTAACTGCCCAGCAAACTCACAAGACACACTCTACATTCCAACGGGATGGGAGCCTTCTACAACAGGAAACTACATCCTGCGTTCTACGATTACTTCTGGCAGCAGTACAGATGCTTCTCCAGAGGACAATACCATGTCTAAGGTGATTGTTTACACCGATGATGAATATGGCCATGACGATGAGGCTGCACTTGATGGAGAGATGTTCCCACGCGAGTCTGATTTGCCTGGTCTATACGACCCAACGGGTCAAGGTAATTTCTATCACATGGTCAATTCTGGATCTACAGCATATGGTATTACAGTTGAGTTCGGTGCAAATTGTGGTCTGAGCATAGGTGGGGATGTTGCGGAGTTAGAATTCGAATCTCGTCTTTATTTCTACGACGGTGCAGTAGGTATTACTGACAGTCCTTTCGAGAGCACATTCTGGACATACGATACAGACTGGAGCAATGCAGGACCGATATACTTGGCGTTTGAGGATCCTATCGAACTCGATGCTGATGCGGTTTACTTCGCAGGCGTGATCGCTGAGTATGAAAGCGAGGGTGGCCTTACAGTGAACGCTCAGTTAAATAGCGATACAGACAACAGTACTGGAGAGTACAATGTGACTGGTGCAGGAGATTATGTTTGGTTTACATCTCAAACATACACTCCATCAGTACGTCTTATTCTAGGAGAGAGAGTTGCTGTAGATGAATTGGCTTCTCTAAATGGAATCAACCTCGGTCAGAATACGCCAAATCCGGCGACAAATTCAACGGTATTCAGCTTTGAAATTTCTCAAAGTCGTTCAATTGCTTTTGAGGTACGTGATCTAAGCGGAAGAGTTGTTACTCGTATTGAAGAGGGAACACTTGGAGCAGGAAACCACACGATTACGTATGACGTAAGCGCTCTTTCTAGCGGATTATACACTTATACGTTGATTGCAGATGACATTTCAGTCACGAAAAAGATGGTTGTTCGCTAGTCGTAACACCCAGTATTAACTACTAACTGAAGAGGTATTCTTAATTGAATACCTCTTCTTTTTTTTGTTATTTTTATTCTGAGTACTTTCGCACCATGGGTTTGAAAGCATCTTTAAGTAAACAATTTGCCAGGGCGGCTATGGTAGAATTGACAATCAGGTCGTCTCAACCGGTATCTGTCCAGTTGAAACAGCTGAACGATATTGTTAAAACGGCAGCAAAAACTGCATTTGGAAAAGATCACGGATTACGTGATGGAATGTCATTGGAATCTTTCCAAAGAGCTGTTCCCGTCAACGACTACGAGGGGATCAAAAGTTATTTGGATAGAGCTGTTGCAGGAGAAAGCAATGTGGTGTGGCCAGGGAAACCGCTCTACTTCACAAAAACGAGCGGAACCACCTCGGGCACCAAGTACATTCCGATCACAGAAGAGAGTCTGTCAAACCAAATTTCTGGTGCTAGAAACGCATTGCTTGCGCAAATAGTAGGTTCAGGAAACGCGGATTTTGTGAGCGGAAAAATGATCTTCTTGCAGGGGAATCCAGAATTAGACAAAACGGAAGGAGGTATTCCTCTTGGAAGGTTGTCGGGGATCGTTGCACACCATGTGCCGAAATATCTACAACGGAGTAGTTTGCCATCTATGGAGACAAACTGCATTGATGATTGGGAGGATAAACTTGATGCGATCGTCAAGGAAACTGCCGATCAGGATTTACGTCTTGTGAGTGGTATTCCGACTTGGGTTCAAATGTATTTTGAGAAACTTCTTAAATATACCGGGAAGGAGACAGTTCAAGAGGTGTTTCCAAACTTGAGTCTATTTGTACACGGAGGATGCACTTTTGGGCCCTATTCCGAGAAGTTTAAACAATTGATAGGCTTTGACATTGATCGGGTCGAGTTATACCCGGCATCGGAAGGATTCTTTGCTTTTCAAGACAAACCAGATGTTGAGGGTATGCTGCTGAATGTAGGAGATGGAATATTCTTCGAATTTATCCCTATGGTGAAGTATTTGGCTGGAGACAGGACAAGGATTATGGTTGACAAAGTGGAACTGGGAGTAAACTACGCGGTCATTATTACGACGAACGCAGGCCTGTTTGCTTATGATCTAGGAGATACTGTAAAGTTTGTTTCCCTTGATCCGCTTAGGGTGATCGTCACTGGCAGGACGAAGCATTTCACTTCTGCGTTCGGGGAACATGTCATCGCTGAGGAAGTGGAAAGTGCGATAGAAGAAGCCACAGAGAAAAATGGAGGTGTCATTTCCGACTTGCATCTTGCGCCTCAGGTAAAACCTAAAAAAGGCAAGCCATACCATGAATGGCTTATTGAATTCGCGAAGAAACCCAAGGATTTAAAAGCGTTTTCTTCAGATCTGAATCAAGCACTACGAGATAAAAACACATATTATAACGATCTTCAAAAGGATGGTGCCCTCGCACCAGCAGTCGTTACCCCTCTTGCTTCAGGCAGTTTTGTGAATGCCATGAAATCAAAAGGAATGCTGGGAGGCCAAAACAAAATACCTCGTCTCGCAAACGATAGAACACTGGCGGACTTGCTTCTCAAGTCACAAAAGTGATGAAAATAGTTGCCTTAACTGGGGGGAGTGGGTCAGGTAAATCCACCGTCCTTAATGGATTAAGGGAACACTTCAGTGGAGAAGTAACTATTCTCTCTCTTGACGATTACTACAGGCCTAAACACGAACTCCCAAAAGATAACCAAGGGGAGACAAATTTTGATGTTCCGGAAGTCATCAATTACGAGGATTTGGTGAGAGACATGAGATCATTGATTGCGGGAAACGTTGTTGAGTTAGACACCTATACCTATAATAAATCGGCGATGATTTCCGAGCGCATTCAAATTAAACCTGCGCCTTGGTTGATTGTAGAAGGCATATTTACCTTGTATCACAAGGATGTACGTGAGATGATTGATATTAAGGCTTTTATTGACGCTTCAGTAGATACCCGTCTTGAAAGACGCAAACATCGAGACCTTACTGTAAGGGGGTATGCGCCAGAAGAGATACAGTATCAGTGGGACAATCACGTAAGGCCTTCAGAATTGAAATTTATTGAACCTTGGAAATCAAAATGTGACATTGTCATCGACAATGAGAACAATTGGAAAATAGGATTAACTCAACTTGTTGAAATGATGGATCTGGTTCACTAAAAACGATTCTATGAGAAAGGCATTTACACTTCCAACCTGCAAGACATGTCAACGCATATTTGACGACTTAAATCCCTCAGAAAATGGATTTGAAATCATAGACATTAAGGCGATGGGTATTTCAAGTGAAGACCTAGATGCCATGAAAGAACTTAAAGGTTCTTATGAAGCCCTTTTTTCTCGCAGAGCGATGAAGTTTAGAAGTTTGAATTTGCAGGAAAAAACACTTTCAGAGGATGATTATAGAACACTTATTTTAGGCGAGTACACCTTTCTTAAGCGCCCGGTGTTTTTATTTGACGATGCAGTGACAGTGGGGTCAAGAAAGTCTGAAATTAATAAAGCAAGGGATTTTTTAAGTTAAGAAATTGACGAACAGTGGTGGAAATAGCGGTGCAATTTGGGCTCACTTCGCACTCTTTACAGTAGGTGCTATTTATGCTGGAAATTATATTGTTGCCAAGGGGCTGATGCCCGAAGTCGTAGGCCCCTCCGGATTTATTGTCCTTAGAGTGGTGGGTGGTACGGCCATGTTTTTTACAGTGATGTTGATCTTGAGGCTTTTAGGTGTCGCAAAGATTGAGCGCATCGCAAGAACCGATTTTCCCCGATTGATCCTCTGTGGATTATGCGGGGTAGCAATCAATCAACTCTGCTTTTTCAATGGTTTGGCATTGACGAGTCCCATCCACGCTTCTTTAATCATGACAGTGAATCCCATTTTCGTGTTGCTGATAAGCGCAATCTTTCTAAGCAATAAGATTACGGCAAGAAAAATAGCGGGGATCTGCATAGGCGGAACTGGCGCGGGATTGCTTCTCCTATTCGGCGGTCAAACTTCGGCTGTAGAATCTGGAGCGAGCTGGGAAGGTGATTTGCTCGTATTAATCAATGCTTTTGCGTATGGTGTTTATTTGGTTGCGGTGAAGCCACTGATGTCCAAATATCATCCCTTGACAATTGTTTCATGGGTGTTCCTTTTTGGGATGGTGTTTGTCTTGCCGATAGGCATGGACCAGGTATTGGATATTCATTGGGGGCTACTTGAGAGACATCACTTTCAAGGCATTATATATGTCATTTTGGGGACGACATTTTTGGCCTATTTACTGAACATCTTCGCACTCAATAAAGTGTCGCCTGTCGTCGTGAGTATCTATATTTATTTGCAGCCTCTCATTGTCGTTTTGCTTGTAGGTATCCTGGCTTTTGTAGGTTGGGGTAATTATCACAACGACATCAATTCATTCACGGGCCTATTCGCATTTGCGATATTCACAGGTGTATGGTTAGTGAGTGTTCCTAAGGGTTGGATAATTCAACGTATTAAGGGTTAATTTGGTCTCATAATTTGAGAACGAAAAAATCATGGCTATTCAAAAACCTTTTAACCTCACGAAATGGATTGAGGAAAACAGAGATTTACTCATACCACCTGTGGCAAATAAGAATTTGTACATTGAAAGTGGAGATTATATTGTGATGATTGTTGCGGGTCCTAACGCGCGAAAAGATTTTCATTACAACGAGACAGAAGAGTTGTTTTATCAGTTAGAAGGCGAGATTTGTGTTCGGATTCAAGAGGATGGCAATGTGGTGGAAATGAATCTCGGAGCGGGAGACATGTTTCTTCTTCCGAGCAAGGTGCCTCACAGCCCTGTCAGATCAGAAAACTCGATCGGGCTTGTCATTGAGAGAAAGCGTGAAACTGGACACAAAGATGGACTGATGTGGTTTTGTAATGGCTGTAATACGCTTCTCCACGAAACATATTTCAAACTCACGAACATCGAAAAAGATTTTCAGCCTCGATTTATTGAGTTTTATGCCTCAGAAGATCTCCGAACATGTAAAAATTGTAGCGAGGTGATGGATACAGATTCGAGGTTTGTTAATTAACTGTTGAGCTACAACTTCTGATTTGTAATTGTCTTATATTTCCTTCTTAGATGTTAACCATGTAATTATATTGATCCTGATATGAAAATCTTGACACTTTCCTTTTTCTCACTGCTGTTTTTCCATACAGCATACAATGCACAAGTTTCTGACTGTGTTGTCGACCTCGTTTTTGATGCTTATTTTGAATACGTAACTGTTGGTTCAGTTGATTTTCCTGAGGGAGCAGTTTTGAATTGGAGTATCAACGGCGAGATGATGAATAACGGAAGTGACGTTATCGATTTGCCTTTAGACTTATTCCTAAATGGTTCCGTCACAGTGTGTGTTGCATTTGTCTCTGATGCATGCCCTGATGGCGTAGAGATTTGTGAGACTGTGGATTTGAATGATATAATAGTCGAAGGGGATTGTATAAACGTAGATCAAATTGACAACGATGTTTTTTGCACCGGCGAATTTGCGCCAGTTTGTGGATGTGACAATATCACCTATGGGAATGACTGTGAGGCAATCAACTACGGTGGAGTTACTTCGTGGACAGAAGGCGAGTGCAGTGGAGGAGAATGCACGATAGAACTTGACTATGATTTTTTTGAGGGCTACGCGATTTTCGACGCCTCCAATTACCCGGACAGTCTTTTGGAACAACTGGTTTGGACTTTTAACGATGAAGTTTATGCAACAGGAACGAATACGATTGAAGTCTTGGAGCCAAATCCATTTCCTGAAGATGGTGTCTCGATTTGTGTCGGATATGAAAGCCCAACCTGCCCTGAAGGTGTTTTTGCATGCGAGTTCTTTGATGCAGAAGATGACTGTGAACTGGAAATAGAGGGAGAATTTCAGAATAACATGGGCTATTTTGAAGCCTACGGGTATCTTGAAAATGCTTATTTGACTTGGACCATTAACGGAGCCGTTGTTGCCGAGGGAGTCACGTTTTATAATGTGATCGACTCCGACTATCCCGAGGGTTTTCTTCTGTGCGTGGAATATTTTTCAGATGAATGTGACGTGGTTGAAGCATGTGAATTTTTCAACCCTGCGGAAGGTGGTGGTTGCCCGGAGGGAATTGAGATCATATTTCCGAAGTGGGACATGTGTTCTTGGGCGTTTTCGCTCACTGGTTTAACCACAAATGGTGAAGAAAACAGTGATGTTTCTTGGGATTTCGGGGATGGATCTGAAGTTGAAGGAGGCATGTTTTGGGCATCACATGTGTATGAGTCAGACGGAGATTTTATCGTATCTGTATCGTATTACAGTGAATCCTGTCCAGATGGTGTGTCGCTAGAGGTTGCCATCATTGTTGAAGGGTGTGATGGTGAGGTGGCGTGCATAAATCAAGATCAAATACAGAACGACTTCATTTGCACAGAAGAATATGCGCCTGTATGTGGTTGTGATGATGTCACATACTCAAATATCTGCTACGCATATTATTACGGAGGTGTTACTTCATGGGTAGAAGGAGAATGTACAACTGCTGTAAATGATTTTGAGGATACTCCAGTTTGGAAGGTGTTCCCTGTACCTACATCAGATGGTCTTACCGTGGAAGGATTGCCTCTCGGGGTTTGGACTATGAAACTTTACGATTCACAAGGGCGAGAAGTTCTCAAGAAGGATATTACAAACGGAGACTTTGTTTCTATGGACAGACTCAATGCGGGGTATTACACACTCCAAATTGTGGGTATTGAAGACTCTGTTAAAAGAGTAACAATACAGAGATAGGGCTGGCCGTTAGTGTATATCTTCGCCATGCAAAAATTTGCAAAACACAAATTGTCTAATTGAATGCGCTACGATCGTTTAAATATTATTACGGGATGGACTGTTTGGGCTGTCGCGACTATCGTCTATATGCTGACGGTAGAACCTACAGCCAGTTTTTGGGATTGCGGAGAGTTTATCGCTTCAGCATATAAACTAGAAGTGGGTCACCCACCTGGGGCTCCTTTATTTATGCTTTTGGCGCGAGGTCTTATGGTTTTTGCCACTCCTGAATGGGCAGCTTTTGCAGCCAATTCGTTGTCCGCTTTAAGCAGTTCGTTTACGATTCTTTTCTTGTTTTGGAGTATCACACATCTGGCCCGGCGTTTTTCAGGTGGGTTTACAAAAGAGCCGACTTCAGCTGAGAGATGGGCTATTTTAGGATCAGGAGCTGTAGGTGCGCTCGCGTATACATTTTCAGATTCGTTTTGGTTTAGTGCCACAGAAGGAGAGGTGTATGCTTTGTCATCCCTTTTTACTGCCGCGGTGTTTTGGGCAATATTAAAATGGGAGAATGAGGCAGATGAGCCTGGAGCCACGCGTTGGATCATCTTAATTGCGTACCTGATGGGTCTTTCAATTGGCGTTCACCTCCTGAATCTTCTTGCAATTCCTGCGATGGCACTTGTGTATTATTTCCGCAAATATGAGTTCAGTTGGAAGGGGCTGGTCATTACTGGGGTAGCCTCTATAGCGTTGCTTGGGTTTATTCAAATAGGCCTTATTCAGGGCGTCATCAAGCTCGCAGGTGATTTTGAGAGGTTCTTTGTCAATTCAATGGGTCTTCCTTTTAATACGGGAATTTTCGCTTATCTGATTCTGTTAATTGCGCTCATAACAGCGCTCGTCATGTATTCTAGGCAACGGGGCTGGTGGGCACTCAACACCTTCGTGCTCAGTATTGCGATGGTGTTAATTGGATACAGCTCTTTTACGACCATTGTCGTAAGGTCAAGCGCAAATCCTCCCATGGATGAAAACGACCCAGAGAATTTTTTCCAACTGCTCAAATACCTTAACAGAGAACAATATGGTGACAGACCACTTGTGACGGGTCCATACTGGGACTCTCCAAGGGATATCGAAAAACAATCTTCAGATGGTGGGGCGACTTGGGTCAAGAGTTTCAGTGTGAAGGAACAAAAAGGGACGCGTGATGTGCGTGTAAAATCTTTTAAAAGTGAGGTGCCAGCGTTAAAATTCTTGTCGGAGTCAAACAACGACAAGTACCATATCGTTGAAGAATACATTAATACAGGAGAGAAAAAGGGCACGGTTACTAATTATGACTCCGATTATACCATGTTATTCCCACGCATGTATTCGTCTGAAAGCAGACATGTAAAGGAGTACCGAATTTGGAGTAATTATAAAGGATATAATGAAGCGAGCAGATTTACGAGCCCATCGGTTGACGGAGAAATGTCCCAGAGTGGTTTTATGTCCCACCTTCAGAAGGATATCCTAAGCGGAAATCTTTCTAAGGCTGAACTAGGAAGAAGCCTCAAGAGACTTTTTAAGCATTATGAGATACCATGGGACGGGGAGTTTGAAATACGTTCAAAGAACGAAATCCTTGTCCGTGATCCACAAACGGGTGGAATGAGACTCGCTCCTTTAGACAATCCAAGTACTGTAGTTGCGTTAACCGAAATTATCACGGATCGTCTTGCACAGGGTTTTGACAGAGGAGAGGACTTTGTGAAACGACTAAACCATGAAAAACGTTATTATGAGTCCACGGCGTCAAGGGCAAAGGATCCTAAAGAGCAACAACAAGCACTTGCAGCTTTAAATAAAGTCTACGACAAGTTACAGCCCACCTCGGGGGAAAACCTCAGGTATTTTATGGACTATCAAGTGGGGTGGATGTACTTGCGATACTTCATGTGGAATTTTGCTGGAAAGCAGAACGACATACAGGGTCACGGAGATTTTCAAAACGGAAACTGGCTTTCTGGGGTTGATGCAATAGACGAATTAAGGATTGGAAGTAGGGATACCCTCACTCAAGAGATGTCTGAAAACAGAGGGTTAAACAAATTCTTTTATCTTCCATTGTTGCTGGGGTTGATCGGTTTAATCTTCCAAATCGCACGCGACCCTCGTGGCGCAGGTACTGTAGGCCTATTGTTCTTTATGACTGGGCTCGCTATTGTCGTGTATCTCAATCAAACTCCGATGCAGCCACGCGAGCGTGATTACGCCTATGTGGGGTCATTTTATGCCTTTGCGATGTGGATTGGTATCAGCGTTTTTGCCCTCTTCGATGCAGCGAGAAGAAGTGATTGGATGATTCATTTACGTGGACTTGGATTTCCTTTGGGAGTTGGGGTTGTGTTTTACTTTTTTGAATATCTCACCGGAACACCTCATTCCCTTTCATTCAGTATCTTATTTATAACGTTCTGCGGTGCGGTGCTTTACGGAATTGCACATGCTTTACGGTTCGTGGGATTGAATGAAAATGGACGTGCGCTTACCCTTGTTGGGATGACTTTACTCGTACCGATTCTGATGGCGTCTGAAGGGTGGGACGATCACAATCGATCACACAGAACGACGGGTGTAGATTTCGCGAAGAACTATCTAGAGTCACTTGCGCCTAACGCGATTCTGTTCACGAACGGGGACAATGATACTTTCCCGCTTTGGTATGCACAAGAAGTAGAGGGTGTTCGAACGGATGTAAGGGTGTGCAACTTGAGTCTTTTGAATACGGATTGGTACATAGACCAAATGAAACGCCGTGCATACGAGAGCGCTCCTCTTCCAATCAACATGTCTGAGGAAAAGTATCGACAGGGCACCAGAGATATTGTGATTCTCGAGCCTACAAGTTCACCGGGTTTTGTCGATTTAAAAGAAGCTTTAATTACGGCGTTAGATGACAAAGTATATACAGACAAGGAGATATATGGGAAGCATTATGCTACATTCCTGACAAACAAGTTCAGTCTTCCCGTCGATTCCGCCCGTGTCATTGAGCTCGGAATCGTCAATGCTGACGAAGCATCATCCATTGTTGATGCATTAGAATGGACTGTTGTAGATGGAAATGGCGAACCGTTACAGTACATATTAAAGAATCAACTCGCGGTATTGTCCATGTTAGCAAACAACGATTGGGAGCGCCCCGTATATTTTGCGGTGACTACTGGAGGAGATGCATACATCGGTCTTCAAGATTACTTCCGCCTAGAAGGTCTCGCATATCGACTCGTACCGATTAAGTACGGTGAAAACCCGAACCCGAATTTAATTGGAGGGATTGAATCAGATTTGATGTACGAGAACGTCATGGAGAATTGGAGCTGGGGAGGCATGGACGATCTGGAGCACGGAATTTATATGGATGAGAACAACAGGCGCATGGTCACAAATGTTCGGCTCCAAATGGCCAATCTCGCCGACGCTCTCATAGAAGCCAATGAACCACAATGTGCGCTGGAGGTGCTCGACAAATTACTTCGCGTAACTCCTCAGGAAAACGTTCCGTATACAAGAGTCCTCATGCCCGTCCTAGAGGCGTATGCGGAGTTAGCAAGCTCAGACACGTTGCTTTCTCCAAATGCGAGTCTCCTTAGTGAAGATCACAGAAAATCGTCGTTGGACAAAGCCCAAGAACTTCTTCAAGCGTTGTTTAAACAGCAGGAGGAAATTGTCGAATATGCAATCTCTTTAGATGCCGAGTATTTCTCTGCGATGCCCAAAGAGATTGAGCTTGCGATTCAAGTCAGTGACAGGCTGATTCGAGTGTATAAATATTACCATCCTGAAGACCCCCTCGTCAATGACTTGGAGGTGCGTTTGGGCAAAATGATAGGCCAAATTGAGAAGACTACAAAGAAAATATTGTAGAACTTGGATTTTATTGAGTTCTAAAAAAGTTGAAGGTATATGGTTAAGAAGGTAGCCATTTTATCTTC
>Ga0307984_1000203_pt1 | contig 25277 bp, 19 predicted proteins | sample EllFjometageno78_FD_203169 | JGI IMG/M metagenome (GOLD analysis project Ga0307984, IMG submission 203169) | Marine microbial communities from Ellis Fjord, Antarctic Ocean - #78 | ecosystem: Environmental > Aquatic > Marine > Unclassified | place: Southern Ocean | collected 2014-10-09
TATTGTATCTTTCAAAATATTTTTTCTAAAAATACACAATTATTATGAAACCGAATCAAAAAAAAATTGGCCTGTTAACAACAACTTCATTAGTTGTTGGAAATATGATAGGTGCAGGGATTTTTCTATTACCAGCAACACTTGCTAAATATGGAAGCATAAGTTTATTAGGCTGGTTATTTACTGCAACAGGGGCATTAATATTGGCAACTATTTTTAGTAATTTTAGTAAAATTATAGTAAATAAAAGTGGCGGTCCTTACACGTATTCTAAAGCAGGATTTGGAGATTTTATTGGCTTTTTAGTTGCTTGGGGATATTGGATTTCTATTTGGGTAACTAATGCAGGATTGGCGATCGCAATTATTGGAGGGTTAAGTGTTTTTTTTCCGGCTTTAAATTCAAACCCAACTATATCCGTATTTGTGGGGTTGTCTTTTATTTGGCTTTTTACATGGATCAATACAAAAGGAATTAAAGAATCAGGTAGAATTCAGGTAATAACAACCGTTTTAAAACTAGTGCCTTTGATTTTCATTATCATAATAGGAGTGTTCTTTTTTGATTTTGATAATTTTCCAAGTTTTAATTTAACGGGCGAAAGTCATTTTGCAACAATTCCTGTGGTTGCTGCATTAACATTATATGCTTTTTTAGGAATAGAATCAGCAACAATTCCTGCTGAAAATATTGAAAACCCAGAAAAAACGGTGCCAAAAGCAACGATGTTGGGAACCATAATTTCAACGTTAGTATATATTTTAGGAACCATTGTTTTATTTGGAATAGTACCCACGGATGAATTACAAAACTCAGCCGCACCTTTTGCAGAAGCAGCAGAAATTATCGGCGGTACATATGCCGGTTATTTTGTGGCCGCAGGAGCAGTGATAGCGGCAATTGGAGCATTAAATGGCTGGACGTTAATGGTAGGGCAGCTTCCTCTGGCAGCGGCAAAAGACAAAATGTTTCCACGAATATTTAAAAAAGAAAACAAACACGGCGTTCCATATTTAGGGTTAATTATAGGAAGTGTTTTGACGTCTATAATTTTATTAATAGGGATGAGTGATGGTCTTATAGATCAATTTGAGTTCATTGTTAATTTAACAGTACTAGTATGTCTTGTTCCTTATTTATTTGTTTCGGCATCTTATGTTATTGTGTTAATTGAAAAGAAATTACATTTAAATAAGTTCTTTAAGACCTTTGTTTTAGGGGGTTTAGGGTTCTCATATTCACTTTGGACAATTTATGGCTCTGGATCTGATGTTGTCTTTTACGGATTTTTATTATTATTGCTTGGAATTCCGTTTTACGCAATCATGCAATGGAACAAACGAGAGAAATAATATGAAAACAACACATCATTCAGAATACTTAAAACTGGATTCAGTATATATTAAGACTGCAAAGGACGCTTTTCAATCGGATAATGTATTAGAAAACCAATGGTTAGCATTGAACTATTTATCTAAACCAGATTTTAGTTTAGCGCTTAAAGAATATGAAAATTTCGAAGCGATTTTTAAAAACAATACAATTAAGGTTCATCATTTTCCTTCAAATGAAAATGTAAAAATGGATGCTATTTATTGCAGAGATGCATCCATAGCAACAGACTTTGGTGTGGTTATTTGCAATATGGGTAAAGAAGGAAGAAGGAATGAACCCGAAGCGCAACTAGAGGAATATCAGAAACAAAGCATTTCTGTTTTAGGAGTGATTACATCTCCAGGAACTTTAGAAGGAGGGGATGTCGCTTGGTTAGATGATAAAACCTTGGCAGTTGGCCGCACGTATAGAACCAATGATGAAGGGATAAAACAACTAAAAAAATTACTTGAGCCCAATGGTGTTTCTGTTATCGTTGCAGATTTACCGCACTATAAAGGGCAAGAAGATGTGTTTCATTTAATGTCGATTTTAAGTCCGGTTGACAGCGATTTAGCAGTTGTATATTCGCCATTAATGCCAATTAGGTTTAGAAACGAATTGTTAGAAAGAGGGTTTAATCTGATAGAGGTTCCAGAAGAGGAATTTGATTCTATGGGATGTAATGTGCTGGCAATATCTCCAAGAAATTGTGTGATGGTTGCGGGCAATCCAAAAACCAAAAAATTACTAGAAGCAGCTGGCTGTAAAGTAACTACATATTTAGGAAATGAAATTAGTGTAAAAGGAGGTGGAGGCCCAACTTGTTTAACCAGACCATTGGCAAGAATCGAGTAGATTTTTATTTAAAAGCAAGTCTAATTATGTAAATTTGTAATAATGAAGCAAACTTTAGGTAAACAAGAACGTTTAAAAAGCAAAACCTTAATAGGTAAATTATACAAAGAAGGGAATTCTGTAAAGAGCTTTCCTTTAAGAATGGTGTATATTCAGGAAGAACACGGTTCTAATTACCCAGCTCAAGTTGGAGTTTCTGTTCCAAAGAGAAATTTTAAAAAAGCAGTAAGTAGAAATCGCATTAAACGGCTACTTAGAGAAGCGTATAGAAAACAAAAACAGGAGGTTTACAATTCAATTGATAAACCGTATGTGTTTATGATTTCTTATATTGGTAAAGAAGAATTTACTTATGCAGAGATAGCCGTTAAAATGGAAAAACTTTTAACCGCATTCATTGAAAAAATAAAGCAATAAAATTGAAAAAAAACAGCAAAAATAAATGGATTCTTATACTTATTGTAGGACTCGTTTTTGTTTCGTATTCATTTCAATCTAAATTTTTTGAAGTAGCAAAGCAGATAGAAATTTACACAAGATTATTCAAGGAATTGAATATGTATTATGTAAATGAAATTAACCCAGCTGAGTTCACTACACGGGCATTAAAAAACACATTAAAAGAGTTAGACCCGTATACAAAGTACTATAACGAGCAAGATGTTGAAACCGCTAAAATAAGAAGAGAAGGAGAATATGGCGGAATTGGAGGAGCTATAAATTACACAAACAATACCCCTTTAATTGTCAACGTTTATAAAGGGTATGCAGCCGATAAAGCAGGTTTAAGGCCTGGAGATATTATCACAAAAATTGACAATCAGAATTTACAAGAATTAGAAAGAGAAGAGATTTCTGGCTTGTTATTAGGAGTTCCAGATAGCAATATTTCTATAGAAGTAAATCGACAAGGAAAGCGCATTCAATTTGATTTAAAAAGAGAAAAAATAGCAATAAACCCGGTTCCTTTTTATAAAAAAATAAACAATGAAACGGGCTATATTGTATTAACGGTGTTCAACGCAAAAGCAGCATCAGAAGTGAAAAAAGCGTTTGAAAACTTAAAAGAAGAAGGGATCACAAATTTAATTTTAGATTTAAGATCAAACCCAGGAGGATTACTAGGAGAAGCCGTAGATATTTCTAACTTTTTTTTACCAAAAGGAAAGGTAATTACGACTACAAAAGCCAAAGTTAAAAAATGGAGTAATACGTATTTGTCTAGAAAAAAACCATTGGATTTAGACATACCGATTGTGGTATTGATAAATGGAGGCTCAGCCTCAGCTTCAGAAATTGTTACAGGAGCCTTACAAGATTATGACAGAGCTGTTGTAATAGGAAAACGTTCTTTTGGAAAAGGGTTGGTTCAGCGGTATAGAACGTTGAGCTACGGCACACAACTAAAGGTAACAATATCAAAATACTACACACCAAGTGGTAGATGTATTCAAGAATTAGATTATGCAAATAGAGATGTTAAAACAGGACATGTTCCTAAGTTTTCTGATGGTGGAATTAATGAGTTTAGAACTCAAAATGGAAGAAAAGTATTTGATGGTGGCGGAATAATACCAGACATAACTACAGATACAGAAGTCTTAACAGAAGAAACAAAAACACTTTTAAATTCTAATGCACTTTTTAATTTTGCTGTTGATTACAGAAACAACAACGCAACTATAAAGTCTGCAGCAGCATTCAGGTTTTTAGATGCAGATTTTAAACAATTTCAAGAGTTTTTAAAAACCGATACGTCCTTTTTAACAAAGCAAGAAGCTTCTTTTAAAAAGGCATATGAAACCTTAAATACTACTCAAAACAAAAAGATACATAAAGAGTATTTGAGTGTGTTAAAGGTCTTGAAAACACAAAAAATAAATATTTTATTTGAGAACAAAGAGTTTCTTAAAAATGAAATAAAAAAACTTATTTTAGATCAATATTACTATCAAGAAGGGGTATATCAAAACAAATTAACTTCTGATAAAACAGTACAAGAGGCAGTAAAATTGTTAAAAAATAAGAAGCGGTATTCTCAGATTTTATCTACTAGAAAGTAAGAGATTAAAATGAGTATCTTTGAACTACTTAAAAAAGCGAGATCATTATATGAAAGAAAGAACAAGAGCACAAGAATCCACAGGGGCTATAGAGAGATTATATATTTCTATGCGTCATTTATTTAGTAGAGGGTTTTACAAGCCAATGGGGATTTCTGGAGAAACGCTAAGAAAATCATTACTGCAATTAAGGCCAGAAATTTATGGTTCAATAGCAGATGATAAAGTAGAGTTAAATGGATTAATTTATATTATTGAGCGTTTACCTGAGGGAATTGAAGAATGTCAATTCATTAATCTAACGGCTGATGAAGGATATAAAACTTCTCATTTTGAGACAATTATCCCACCAAAAAGAAGAAGAAACTGTTATAGAATAGATAAAAATCAAATGAATATCGAGATTACTCGTGGAAGATCTGAAATCTATGATATTTTAACACACCTTACGTTCTTATTTATCGAATCGCATAAAATTAAAGACAAAGTATTAATCAATAAAGGAACCGACTGTATTAGAGAATGGAATACTTTAAGAGACATTGTTTTGCATGATAAATCAATCACAAAAGATGAAAGAGAAGTAACAATTGCTCACTTAGGAACTATTTTAGGAAGAACATATCAAGAAGTTTGTGATATTTATAATACGTTTTCTACAGAAAAAAATCCAGATAGGTTTTTTCAATTAATTTATTGGCTAGGTCAATTAGCTATTAATGAAGGACTAGAAAACAAAAAACGTGTAGTTACATTTAGCTCTGTTTTAAACGAGCAAATAGGACAACATATTTATGGAGAAATTTGGGCCAATAACATCAAAAAGGTTCTAAAAGAAAACAACTTATTAGAAAGACCTATTCATATTATAAGTGCAAACATGCACAGTGTTATGAATTCTATTTATGCAACAGGAGCAATCCCAAATGAAGCGAAGAAGAATGATGGGTTTAAATTATTTGAACTTTTAAGCGATAGTAATAGTAAAGAACAACAAGTAAAAGTTAAAAATTACGCTTCTAAAAACGGCTTAATTTATATTAAGGATACGTCTGGAACAAACATAAATGTTCAGGTAATTGATACTTCAAAAATTAATTTCGATTCAACGTCTTATATCAAAGAGAATTCACAAGGAGAAAAACCGGTACTAATTGTAATGGATTATGCTTTTGGTGAGCAAGCTTATGAAACGATGGACGAGTTACTAAAACCATATAAGGAAGATGACAAAACAACACACTTAAATGTTGAGTCGGTTTCAATTATGGGAAAAGCAGGGATTTTAGAAGGAGGAAAAGGAGATATTATGATTCCGTCTTCACATATATTTGAAGGAACGGCAGACAATTACCCCTTTAAAAACGAATTATCTAGAGAAGACCTAGAAGGGTTTGGAGTGCAATCTTTTGATGGCGCAATGATCTCTGTGTTAGGAACATCTCTTCAAAATAAAGATGTTTTAGAGTTTTTCCACGATTCTACCTGGAATGTAATTGGTTTAGAAATGGAAGGAGCACATTATCAAAAAGCAATACAAGCAGCTTCTAAAATTAGAGGAAATATTTCTGAAAATGTAAAAGTGCGGTATGCATATTACGCATCAGATAACCCTTTAGAAACCGGAGCAACATTAGCTTCTGGAGGATTAGGAATGTCTGGGGTAACACCAACATATGCAATTACTCAAAGAATATTAGAGCAAATATTTTAATCAAATTAGCGAACTATGACTAAAGAATCACAATCTAAAGAAGAAGAAATCGAATTAGGTTCGTTATTTATTATTATCGGAAAAGGGTTTTCTAACCTATTTCGTTTTATAGGAAATATATTTAAGGGAATTTTCCATTTTCTTATTTTAATGCTGTTGTTTCTAAAAGACAATTGTGTAAAACTAGCAATAGCAATTGCTATTGGAGGAGTTATAGGTGCTTTTGTTGAATTTTCAAAAGATGTAACCTATGGGGCAGATTTACAGGTACAGCCTAATTTTAAAAGTTCTAGACAATTGTATAATAATGTAAATTATTATAACGATTTGGTAAAACAAAAAGACACGACTTCTTTATCTAGAGTTTTTAAAATAAGTAAATATGAGGCAGCGAGTTTAAAAGAACTCGAAATTTATCCAGTAAAAAATGGAACGGATTTACTTACTTCATATGATGATTTAATTTTATCAGTTGATACGCTTACTGCTAAAAGTTATTCTTTTGCCATCTTTAAAAATACGTTTACAGATTTTGATTATAAAACGCACAACATTCATGTAGTTGCTACAAAAAACGATGTGTTTTCTAAATTAGATGAGGTAATTATTTCTTCGGTTGTAGATAATAAATTTTTTAATAAAGTTAAAATATTAACAAACGAAAACTTAAACAGAACAGATTCATTACTTAGAGAAAACCTTTCTCAATTAGACTCTTTAAGAAGAGTGTACATGACTGTTTTAATAGAGGAGTCTAAAAAACAAAATATAGGGACAAGTATCGATTTGGGCGGAACCAAGAAAACAACCAAAGAGTTGGAGGTATTTGAAGCCAATAGAGATATTAATAGTGATTTAAAGGATATTACAACAGAGAGAGCAGAGAACTCAGAAGTATTAAATGTCATTTCAAACTTTCAGCCAATTGGTTATGAGATAAAAGGAATTGATGAAAATTATGGATTTTTAGGAGCTGGTTTGGGTTTTGCGTTAATGGTGTTATTTCTTTTATTGAAGCAGTTAAATGGCTATCTAGACAACTATAAAAAATAGTTGAAAAAAGGAGCTGATAACACCCCCTTAAAATGTTTTTTTTACCAGGCGTGTAGAAAACCACAAAGAGTGGTTAAACAAAGCAGGTGTATGCACAGCCACTTAACTTTCAAGTACTGTTTGTGGAGGAGTAAGAAATAAAATTCGGAATTACTTAGTGGTTGGAAAACCAATTGTCGCAACAAAAGAAAGTATGAGGCGTTTAGATAATTTAAGAGATAGAATACATTCCTATGTATGTAATACAATTGATGCTTTTATAGACCAAATGACTTCTATTTATAATAACTCCACCATACAATTGAATTAACAAAAAAAGAGAATCAAAGGGAGTCCTTGAGTTATCGTTGGGGAAATAGAACAAATGAATTGTCAATATTGTTTAAAAAGAGAATAGATGCTTAAAAATATTGCTAAAATATTTTCATCACACATATTGGTAAAATTTATTGGATTAATAAACGTTGCTGTAATATTAAATTTTCTAACAATTAGTGATTTTGGGTATTATAGCTATTACTTACTCATGTTACATCTTATTTCGGTAATAATTGATCCGTTTTTATCCGCATATCTTGTTGAGTATAAGTTGAATAATTACAGTAAGTATAATCTTGGAATATTTGTTTTTAGTATTGTGCTTTTACCGCTGTTTTATTTTGCGATATCAGTTAATATAACCGTTGAGTTTCAAATTTTTCTTTTCTTTTCTTTTAGCTTTATTATTAGCGCTGGGTTAAAATCTTTTTTAAATGTTAATGAAAGGTTTTTAAGGTATGGTTTGGTAGATGTATTTAGGCAATCTAGTATTTTTATAAGTACAGTTGTTTGTTTTTATATTTTGAACAACAACGACTATCTGTTTTTGTTAGAGCTGAACTACGCTTCATCATTAGTTATGATGTTGGTCCTTGTTCCTTTTATTTTAAAAAAGAAAGAAATATATATTAACGCAAGGGTTAAAACCTTAAAAGCTCTTTTTAAAAGCTCTAAATATTTAATATTTTACACCGCTCTAATTCCAATAATTGCTTTTGTTGATTTATATTTTGTAGAAAAACACTTATCAGAAAGAGACTTAGGACTATATTCTTTTTCGTTAAAAATTTATAGCATCTCTTTAATGTTGGTGGTACCAATTTTTACTGTTTTAAACATTAAACAATTAGAAATAGCAAAAGAAAAAAGGTATTCGCTTTTCTTTAAAAAGAATATTAAAAAAGTTTTAATATTTTCAGTATTACTGTTTTTAGGAGCTGTAGCTTTTAACTACATAATAACACACTTTTTCTATACAGATTATCGATCTTCTTTTAAAGACACCACAATACTTTTGTGTGGTGCTTTTATTACGTATTTATCGTTACCTTTTTCTTTTTTAATTGCTTACAGAAAACATAATTGGCTCTTTTTGTTGTCTATTATAGCACTGTTTATTAATATAATTGTAAATTATATTTACATTTCTCAATACGGAACAATTATCGCAGCTATTTCTACGTTCTTAGCACAAACGATTATTAATTTAGGAGCGGCAGTATTATCATATTATTTAATTGATGATGAAAAATAAAAATGAAATTAAGCATAAAACATAGTTATAAGTTTCTGTTTTTACTTGGAGTGTTTTTCCTTCCTTTTAACTCTTACGAAGGCATTTCTTTTTTAGGAGAGTATAAAAGAGATGCAGCAATTATCTTCTTTCTTTTATCTTCTTTTCTTTTTTTTATTGATAGCCTCTATAAAGGGAAAATAAAGTTTCCCCAAAAGAGTTTATTCATACAGTTTTTGATTCTTTTTATTGGTTGGATATTCATTTCAGTTATTTTCAATAGTGTATCTATATATCAGAATTATATAAAAGAAACTTCTGGGTTTAGCAGATTCATTAGGCAGTTAATTTCTTTGTTTATTGCGTTAACACTTTTTATTACATCCTATAATATTATTATTTCATATTCCGTTAAGAGTATGTTTTTAGCAATTAGAAGAGCTTCTCTTTATTCATTTGGTGTAGTCGTTTTTTATGGGTTGATAGAAACTCTAATCGTTTATTTTAACGTACTTCAATTAAAACCCTTCATACTTCTTTTTGATTATTTGCCTTTTATTGATGTTTATTTAGATTTTAAAGGAGTTAGAATAAGCTCAGTAACTTATGAGCCCCCTTTCTTAGCAATTTACTTAATTACAATTGCCGGATGGATGTTTAGTTATATTATTACCTCAAAAGGGATGAAAAAATACATACCAACATTACTGGTGTTTATGTTAACTTTTTTCTCTGGATCAAGAACGGCTTTAATTGTTGTTTTAGTTCAGTTTGTAATATTTATAGCTGTAATATTTACTGTAAGTGTTCGGTTAAGAAAGATAATTAATAGGCTCATAATTTTGAGTAGTTGTTTATTAATTATGTTGTTTATTTTCAATGGAAAGAAAATATCACAAGCTATTGAAACGAAAATAGAGTCTCTAAATTTTAAAGAGAACTTAACAACGAATATTTCAAATAAATCTAGATTAGGGATTCAATATACATCCTTATTAATTTTTTCAGAAAACCCGATATTTGGCGTTGGTTTTGGGCAACAAGCATATCACGCAAGAAATAGATATCCGGAATGGGCAACGACTAATAATTATGAATTTAAACTCTTTTATTTAAATGATAAGATTAAATCATTTCCGCCGGGGTATAATATGTATACAAGGCTTTTGGCAGAAACAGGTATTATAGGTTTTGGCATATTTACTACATTATTACTATTAATCCTTTATCAAAGTACAATAAGCATAAAGAGAAGATTTTATAACGAAAAGACAATATCCATAGTTTTATTCGTTTCATTTATAGGTTTTATAATAAATTGGTTACAATTTGATAGTTTTAGAATGTATGGTTTTTGGATTTGCTTATCCCTATTAATTGCTCAATTAAATGAAAAAAGAATCGATGAATAGAGGAATCGTATTAATCCCACATTACAATAATATAGAGGGATTGATAAAATCAATTTCTTCAATTGGAAATGAGGAGAATATTGATGTTTTAATAGTTGATGATGGGAGTCTTGATAAGATTGAAGAAGATGAGATCTACAGCAGTTTTAAAGCAAACGGAGTTTTTTTTATAGACTATTTAGAAGTAAATGAAGGAATTGAACACGCTTTAAATAGAGGGTTGAAAATTATTTTAGAAAAAGGCTACGAATTTACAGCCAGATTAGATTGTGGAGACACCTGTGTTTTTAATAGATTTAAAACCCAAGAAGTATTTTTAGAAACTCATAAAGAAATTGTTTTAGTAGGCTCTGATGTTAATTTTACGGATAAAAAAGGAAAGATTCTTTACCATCTAAAAACGCCTAAAAATGATGCTGATATTAAAAAGAAAATGTACATAAATGCGATGCACATTCACCCAACGATTATGTTTCGAAATGAAATTTTAAATACCATTGGTTTGTATCCGATCGAATATAAAGCAGCAGAAGATTTTGCTTTTTTCTTTAAAATAATTCAAGAATATAAAGTAGCAAACATAAATAGCAGCTTGGTTAATTGTGAGTTAAATCCAGACGGAATTTCATTTCTTCAAAGAAAGATTCAAGCAAAAAATAGAATAAGAATAATTGTAAAGTATTTTTATTTTGGAGTGTACCCTATTTATGGATTAATCAGAAGTATAGTGCTATATGCTACACCATTAAAAGTATTAATTTATTTAAAAAGGGTGATTAAATGAAGTTTTTAATAGTGAAAAAAGAAACAAATGCCTTTGATGTGTTATTTGCTGTATTAGCATTTACCATACCCTTATCTCTTGCCTTACCTAATATTTTTTTAGTGTTCGCTTTTCTAACGTTTCTTGTTAATAGAAATAAAGAAAAAACAAACATATATATTAAATTAGTACTGTTTTTTGCGGGATTTATTATTCTAAAAGCCCTTTTTAATAAAGGCTTCGTAGAAAACTTTTTTATGCATAAGCATTTAATTGCATTTGTAGCAATTAGCATCCTTGCCTTTAACATTAAAGATACAGGCCTCGTAAAAAAAGGCTTTGTTTTAGGGGTTATATCTGCGGTAATATTTACGACTGCACAAATTGTTCTTTATTATTTAAAAAACAACTCTATTCCTTTAGGAAACTCATCCTTAGCCTCCGAATTGCTAATTATTCACAGGCCGTACTTTGGGTTTATTTGTTTTTTAGGCATCATGTGTAGTGCAGATTTAATTAATGGAGCAAAAGGCCTAAAAGAGCGAACGCTTTATAAAATAGCAATCACTCTTTTCGTTGGTTTTATTTATTTAATTGTTGCAAGACTAGCGCTTGGACTTGTATTTGTGTATGTACTTGTTATCGTATTACGTAGAATTAAAATTTATAATAAAAAATTAACACCAATAATAGGTGTTTTTATAGGTGTTGTTTTATTGTTAGCGGTGAACAATAAAAATCTAAAAAAAAGATTTCATATACAAAACACATATACGAATACGATTAAAGTGATATCAAACCAAGAGCCAAGAGTTGTTATTTGGAGCTGTTTTTTAAAACTGATTAAGAGCCCCCATTTTAATTATCTAACAGGGTATAATGATCAGAAAAGGATTCAATCAGATTTGAATAATTGCTATAAGAGTTCTATACAAAATGTGTCAAAAAAGGAGTATTATTTAAAGACTAAATTTAATACGCATAATCAATTTTTTGATTTTTTCTTACAAGGAGGGATTATTGGAATAACTTTATTCTTATTAATTTTGGGTTATTCTTTTTATTTATGTAGATTTAATTTTACCAGCCTATTTGTCTTAGTTGGTTTTGTGCTTTTTTTAATTGCTGAAAATTTATTTCATAGACAAATAGGGGTGTATTTAGTCGGTGTTTTCATACCATTATTCTTAAACACACACACTGCTAAAAAGCTAAAAAAATGAAAAAGAGGAAAGCTGTTTTGGTAATGGATTGGCTAGATGATTACGCTGGCTCAGAGCAAGTGGTAAAGTATTTACATGAGGAGTATAATTTTGAGAAAGTATATACTCTTATAAATATTATGCCGACAGATAATTTTGAAAGAATCTTTGGGGAAAACAATACTGTTACCGTAGAAACTTCCTCTTTGAGTATTTTTGGGAAACACTTTAGATTAGCATTGCCTCTTTTTCCAATGTTTCTTAACCAATTAAAAGTGAAGGAGGAAGAAGCTTTAATTATAAGCGTTACTCATTCAGTCGTTAAAGGCATCGACTTCCCTAAAAACAGCAATCATATTTCTTATTTAGTAGCAAGAAATTTAAAATATGTTTGGGAAGAAAAAAAATTATATTTTAAAGGTATAAAGAAAATCGCTTCATTTATAATTCCATCTCTCCAGAGATTTGATGTGAAAATGTCAGCAAAACCAACAAAAATAATTTCTGTTTCAAGTTTTGTTTCAGATTGGGCACATAAAAAATATAATAGAAAAATTAGTACCATCAACCCACCGGTTAACATTAAGGAGTTTGAATATCAAGAAGAAAAAGAAGAGTTTTATGTCTCTGTAGGTCGTTTAGAACCATATAAAAGGTATGATCTTTTGATAGATGCTTTTAATAAAAACGGAAAGAGATTAGTAATTATTGGGGACGGCTCATTAAAAAATAACTTAGAGAAAAAAGCAAAAAAAAATATTGAATTTAAAGGGTTTTTATTCTCAGAAAAATCTAAAGAATATTTAAAAAAAGCAAAGGCATTTGTCTTTTGTGGAAAAGAAGATTTTGGCATAGCGCTTTTAGAAGCTCAGGTTTGTGGAACACCAGTAATCACATTTAAAGCAGGTGGAGCATTAGATAGTGTAATTGAAAACAAAACAGGGGTGTTTTTTAAAAAGCAAACGGCCTCTAGCTTAAATGATGCAATTTTAAATTTTGAGAAAATGAAATTCAACTCGAATGAAATTAGGGAACATTCTTTAAAATTTTCAATTGAAAATTTTAAAGAATCATTTAATGAAATCACCGCTGACCTTAAATTTTAATAATGGAAAAACGCTATTCACATTTTATCAAACCATTAATGTTATTAATAGATTTATTAATAATAAATAGTGTTGTTTTTTATATTTCAGATGATGAGTATTTGAGAATGAATTTTTTAATTTACATCAATACTTTTTGGGTAATCTCTTCTTTTTTTAGTGGATTTTACAACGTGAATAGACATACTAAATTTTTTAAAATCTTAAGTTTATTAGCTGTTCAGTTTTTTGTTTTTTTTATGGGTTTCTTCACGTATTTCTCTCTTTTTAGAGAAGGAGATGTTGTAAATAATCAAACATTAATCTTATCAATAATGTTTTCAGGAATTACAGTACTCAAGTATGCTTTTATTTATGCCTTAAAAATATATAGAGAAAAAGGGAATAATTTTAAAAAAATAATAGTTGTTGGTTCTGACGAAGCAGCAAAAAAAATGATAAAACTGTTTCAGGAGAAAAAGGACTTGGGCTATTTAGTATCTGGTTTATTTTCAAATAAAACAGTAAAAAATAAATTATACAAAGGGGGCATTGATGCCTGTTATCCATTTGTTTTAGAAAATAATATTGATGAGATATATTGTTCTTTATCTGAACTAAATAGAGAAGAAATAAAAAACATTATAACTTTTGCTGGTAATAATGGTGTTGTAATAAAGTTGATGCCAGATGGGAATGAATTGTATAGTAAGAGTTACAAATCAGAATATTACGATGAATCAATATTGGTCTTAAATGTAAATAAGTTGCCATTTGAAAATTTAGAAAATAAAATATTAAAAAGAATATTTGATATTATTTTTTCACTCCTTACACTCGTTTTTATAATGTCATGGTTGACACCAATAATTTTTGTTTTAATAAAGCTAGAATCTAAAGGAGCTGCTTTTTTTAAGCAAAAAAGAGAGGGGTTAAATGGGGAGTTGTTTGTCTGTTACAAGTTTAGATCAATGAGGGTTAATGTTGCTTCTGACCAAAAACATACTATAAAAAATGATAGAAGGGTTACCAAATTTGGATCATTTTTACGTAGAACAAGTCTAGATGAGTTGCCGCAATTTTTTAATGTCCTTGAAGGAAATATGAGTGTTGTTGGGCCAAGACCTCATTTAAAAAGTTTGTCAACAGAGTATCAGAGAAATGTAAATAATTACCTAGAAAGGCACACAATGAAACCAGGAATAACCGGTTTGGCACAAGTAAGAGGTTACCGTGGAGAGATAAAAAAGAAATCGGATATTAAGAATAGAATTAAACTAGATATATTTTATATAGAAAATTGGTCTGTTTTTTTAGATATAAAAATTATTTTACAGACGGTCTTTAATGTTTATAAAGGAGAAGAAAAAGCATACTAATTTTGAGCACTAAAATTCAAATATCAGCTTCAATTGTTTTATATAATGAAAACATACAGGTGCTAGAGGAGGCAATAAGGAGCTTCTTAAAAACACCTGTATCTAAAAAGCTCTACCTAATTGACAATTCTCCAAAGAGAATTATTAAAGATCAATTTAAAGAAGAAGAAATTGAATACCTCTTTGTCGAAAAAAACATAGGCTTTGGAGCTGCTCATAACTTGGTTATTAATAAAATAAAATCTACTTCACAATTTCATCTAATTCTAAACCCAGATGTTAGCTTTAAGCCTAACGTTATTATAAACCTTTCAAAAGAATTAGAGAATAACCCACAAGTATCATTGATTACTCCAAGTGTAATGTATCCAAACGGAGATACTCAGGTTATTTGTAGAAAAACCCCCTCTTTTAAAGAAATGTTAGGGAGGCGTTTAGGGGTTTTTAAGAACTATGTGGTTTCAAAGCAGTATCAAAATGTATCAGAACCTTTTTTTCCAGATTTCATTCACGGGTGTTTTATGTTGTTTAAAACACAAGATTTTATCAACCTAAAAGGATTTGATGAACGCTATTTTTTATACATGGAGGATGCAGATATCTGTAGAAAAATAAAACAGTCTGGAAAAGAACTGTTGTACTATCCTAAAGAACAGATAACTCATATTCACGGAAAAGGATCTTCTAAAAAAGGCAAACTTTTATATTATCATATTGTTTCAGCAATAAAGTATTTCAAAAAATGGCACAAATAATGTACGCTGTTTTTAAGTAAGAAAAAGAATTTTACAACGTATATTTGCACCCTTAAACAACAACACAACACACCATAATGAATATTCTTATTTTAGGTTCTGGAGGAAGAGAACACGCTTTTGCATTAAAACTATCTCAAAGTAATAAAGTAAACCAACTTTTTGTTGCTCCTGGAAATGCAGGTACTTCACAAATTGCAACGAATGTTAGTATTAACCCCACAGATTTTATCGCTGTAAAAGAAACGGTATTAAATAATAATATTGAAATGGTTGTAGTTGGTCCTGAAGCGCCTTTAGTTGACGGAGTTCATGATTTTTTCTTAGCGGATAATGCCTTGAAAAATATCCCTGTAATTGGACCTAAAAAAGACGGAGCACTGTTAGAGGGAAGTAAGGATTTTTCTAAAATTTTCATGGAAAAGCATAACATTCCAACAGCACGTTATCAATCATTTACGAAAGATAATTTAACAGAAGGCTTTGCCTTCTTAGAGACGTTAAGTCCTCCATATGTTTTAAAAGCAGATGGATTAGCCGCTGGAAAAGGAGTCTTGATTTTAGATTCTTTAGAAGAAGCGAAAAAAGAATTAGAAGAGATGGTTGCTAACCAAAAATTTGGTAAAGCATCTTCTACAGTTGTAATTGAAGAATTTTTAGACGGAATAGAATTGTCAGTTTTTGTGTTAACTGACGGTAAGAGTTATAAAATTTTACCATCAGCAAAAGACTATAAGCGTATTGGAGAAGGAGATAAAGGATTAAATACTGGCGGAATGGGGGCAATATCTCCTGTGCCATTTGCAACGGAAGACTTCTTACAAAAAGTTGAAGAACGTGTAGTAATCCCTACCGTAAACGGTTTACAAAAAGACGGAATTGATTATAGAGGATTTATCTTTATTGGGTTGATGAATGTTGATGGAAACCCACAAGTTATTGAGTATAACGTTAGAATGGGAGATCCAGAAACAGAGGTTGTTATTCCAAGAATTGAGTCAGATTTATTTGATTTATTTGAAGGTGTTGCAACCCAAACATTGCACGAAAAATCTTTTTCTATCACTCCAAAAATAGCAACAACAGTAATGTTAGTTTCTGGAGGGTATCCTGAAGCATATGAAAAAGGAAAAGAGATGATGGGAATTGATACAATTATAGATTCTATTGTATTTCATGCAGGAACCACTACTTCTGAGGGTAAAATAGTTACAAGTGGAGGTAGAGTTATGGCAATTACTTCACTTGGAGATACCATAGGAGAAGCATTGAAAACATCGTATGCCTCTATAGAAAACATTCATTTTGATAAAATGAACTTCAGAAAAGATATTGGATTTGATTTAATATAGAAGAAGACTTTAACTTATAGCAATTAGCGCACGTAAAAAACGAGACACGGATCTACTTCGCTTTTTCGAGGGTAAATGAAAACTCAGAACCCTCTCCATACGTGCTTTTTAAAAGAATATTTTCGTTGTGAGCTTCAATAATGTGCTTCACAATTGACAATCCTAAACCAGAGCCTCCTTGGTCTCTAGACCTGCTTTGATCTACTCTATAAAACCGCTCGAACAATCGAGATAAATGTTCTTGTTTTACACCTTCACCATTGTCAGAAACCTTAATAATAAATTTGTTTTCATTGTAATCATCAACTCCAACTTTAGTAATTCCTCCAATTTTACCATATTTAATGGAGTTTACAACAAGGTTGATTAATACCTGTTCTATTCTCTCGGCATCTCCAGTCACAAAAATTGGAAACTCATAAATTTGATCAAAAACCAACGTAATGTTTCTTTTTTTAGCTCTCATTTCGAATAAATCGAATACATTTTGAACCAGTTCTAGAATGTTAAAAGGCTGCATGTTCATTTTTAAGCCATCAGTTTCTAATTTAGAAATCATGTCTAAATCTTTTACAATGGCAACCAACCTTTCTACGCCTTTGTTAGCTCTGTCCAAGTATTTCTCTAAGGTGTCCTTATCATATAAAGCACCTTCAATCAGGGTCAAGATATACCCTTGAACCGTAAATAATGGCGTTTTTAGTTCATGCGCTACGTTTCCTAAAAAGTCTCGTCTAAAAGAATCTCTTTCGGTTAGGTTTTGAATTTCAATTCGTTTTCCTTCCGCAAATTTTTGAACACTTTTAGAAAGTGTTTCCATATCTGTAGTAACAGATTGCCTTTGTAGATCTTCAATCTCTAGAAGAGAAACAGCATCATATATTTTTCGAACTCTGCGATAAATAAAATGTTCTACTCTGTATTGAATTATAAAAAAGAAAATCACAAAAAGTAACACAACAGAAACAAGGGTTATTGCTATTCCAAATCGCTCAAAAAAGAAAGACGTGATTAGCGAAATAACAACAGCTAATGCCGTTAAGTATACTGCCGATATAAAGGCAAAAGAATATGTTTTTTTAAACTTCACAAATAACGTTATTTATCACTGTCTTCTAAGACAAATTTGTAGCCAACTCCTTTAATTGTTTTAAAGAAATCGTCTCCAATTTTTTCTCTTAGCTTACGAATGTGTACATCAATAGTTCTTCCTCCTACAACAACTTCATTACCCCAAACAGAGTCTAAAATAGTTTCGCGTGTAAAAACTTTACCAGGCTTAGAGGTTAATAAAGAGAATAATTCAAATTCTTTTTTAGGCAATATAATTTTTCGATCACCCTTAAAAACAACATACTCTTCTCTGTTAATTACAATATCTCCAATTCTAGTAGAAGTATCTTGCTCTTCTGAGTTTTTTAATCGCCTCAATAAAGATTTTATTTTACTAACTAAAACTTTTGGTTTTATAGGCTTGGTAATATAATCATCTGCTCCAGCCTCAAAACCAGCAACTTGAGAATAATCTTCTCCACGAGCAGTTAAAAACGAAATAATTACGTTTTCTAACGTATTTATTTTTCTGATTTTTTCACAAGCTTCAATTCCGTCCATTTCTGGCATCATTATGTCTAATAAGATTAAATGCGGAACCACCTTTCTTGCTATTTTAACGCCCTCTACGCCATTTTTAGCTGTATATACCTGATACCCTTCGTTTTTTAAATTATAGCCAACAATCTCTAAGATATCTGGCTCATCATCAACTAATAAAATCTTTATATCACTTTTTTTCATGACTCTATTTTGTCTTGTTTTGTTCAAAAGTATGCATAAATATTGTAACAATATGATTCCTTAACAATGATTTAAAGACTTAACAATGAATTAACCTTCTAGGAATAGAATGGTACTTTCAGTCTAAGAGTCGCTTTACAAAATCGAGTGACATTTGTACTTTAAAAGGACAGCTGTATATTATTAATTGAGCAAAATAAAAAAAGGAAACCTTGCGCGGCTATTTGGGTAAAGGGATTGTGAATTAGAGAGTTGGTTTATGAGATTAAAACAGGACCTCCTCTGCTTTTTCACTTATAACCAATATGTTGCGGTGTTAAAGTTGCGTTGTAACGATGAAAACAAATAATTATTTTATATATTTAAGCATTAATGCTTAAATTATTGTCACATGATAAAAAACTACTTTTTAACCTTAATAATTACTTTAATAACGAGTGTTGCTTTTGGACAAGTTATTATTACAGAAATAACTGATCCTAATAATGAAGCTGGCGCACGTTATGTTGAATTATATGTAATTGGACCTTCTTCTGTAGATTTTACGGACTGGGAATTAATACGATATACAAATGATAATACAACTATAAGTTCTAATACTGTTGATTTATCTTCTCTAGGGACTTTACCTATAGGTAACTTTGCTGTTATTGCTGCTAATGGAACAACATTTCAAACAGTTTATAGTTTAGCAGCTGATATATCTGCAGGGACTGGAGGCCCTGCTGACAGTAATGGTGACGATAAAATTGGAATAAGAGATAATACAGGTACCATTATCGATGTTTTTGGAACACCTGGCGTAAGTTCTAATAATACGAACGATGCACATAATTTTGAAGACGGAAGAGCTGAACGTAAAGCATCTGTTACGGGTCCAACAGCTACGTGGAATGAAGCTGAATGGAATACAGATAATGATCAAGGATTTGGTTCAGGGGCACAAGACGCTCCAGCGGGTTATGATCCCAAAGCATGGATAGGCACGTCAACATCTACAGACCCAACATTAACGATTTCTTCACCTACTGACGGAGCTGTATTAGACGCAACTACATCTGTAGATGTTAATGTTTCTACTTCTAATTTTGTGGTTGGCGCACTAAATGGTTCGGGCGTAGATGGGCATATTCATTGGACTTTACAACAAAATTCTGATGCAGCTGTTAATCAACCAATGAAACACGATACTAATGATGAAAGTATAACTGTTGCTCCAGGAAATTCGTATACAATTTATATGGAGTTAGTAGATAATACACATACAGCTATTACTCCTGCAGTAAATAAAACAGTTACTTTTTCAGTTGCTCACCCTTGTGACTTTGTTTTAGGAGCTATTACAGCAACTTGTGACGCGATAACAAGTGGTACAGACACTTATAGTGGTACAATTGCTTTTACTGGCGGTAATAATGGTACAGCTTATACTATTACTGCACCTGCAGGAGTAATAGTTGGCGGAGACAATCCAGACACTAGTGCTGCAGGAACAATTACATTTACAGGAATGACAGAAGGTACAGATATAATTATTAATATAAAGGGAGACGCAACGAGTTCTTGCGATCTTTATGTTGATTTAGTTAGTCCGGCTTGTCTATCTCTCCCAGTAGCTGATGATTTTACATACCCTGATGGAAGTTTGACTGATAATCCTTTATGGGTAAATAATGGTGGTACAATAGGTGATTTAATGGTTGTATCTGGTCAAGCATTGATTCAACACGGTACACCTAGTGAAGATGCAAATTTAGAATTTATTCCAGTTGCTGGAAATATTTATTATGCACTTGATTTCACTGTGGTGGATCCAGGAAGTCCTATTTCAGGAACGGATACTGAGTATTTTGCTCATTTTAAAGATACGGGATTTGGTTTGAGAGCACGTCTTGATATCGTTTCCCCTTCGGCTGTTGGCGATTTTTCAGTTGGTATTTCTACGAAGGGAAGTACAGCAGACGCAACATGGGCAACAGATCTTTCTTATGGAACTAGCTATCGAGCAACAGTAAAGTATGATCAAGATAATAACATAGCGCAACTTTGGATAGATGCAGCGGTTGAAGGAGATATTTCAATTTTAGGTACAGATGAAGCAGATCCAGGTGACTCAATGGTTGCATTCGGACTTAGACAATCAGATTCTGAATTAAATGAAGGAGTCCTTGTTGACAACTTAAGGATTGCAACAACTTTTACTGCAACAACTTTATCTGTTGAAAGAAATTCAATAGAAGGTTTTGCTACATATCCAAATCCGGTTACAAATAATAGATTTACAATTACGAGTAATAGTTCTAATAAAAAAGAGCTTACTATTTTTAATGTTTTAGGAAAAAAAGTGCTTTCATCAAGCTTTTTTGGTGTAAAATCGAATATTGATGTATCTACTATTTCTTCTGGAATTTATATTATGAAAGTAATTGAAGGAGATAAAGTGACTACTAAAAAACTAATCATCAAATAATTTACAAAGCTCTCAACTTTTAAAGCTCCGATTTTTCGTAGCTTTTTTTTCAGCAACCACACAAAAACTGTTGGAAGGGTTTCTGATGGTTTAAATAGGTGTTTTGTTGGGTGTGATTTAAAGATGTTTTAAAACACCATAACTTATCGAATAATTGATAAGTTATGGATAATTTTAAGTATTTGAATTTTTCAAATACTGACTCTTCTTCTTCACTAAAACTTAATATAACTATTTACACAACCTTAAGAGGTTAATGAAATATCACATTTTTATCGTTTTTTTCATTACCATTCCTTTTTCAGAATATATTCTAATGATATAAATACCATTGGGTAAATTATCAGTTGTAATAGAACCGAAATTTGAATTAATTTCCTTTATTTTTTCACCCAAAATAGAATAGATTTCAACTTTAGAAATTGCAACGTTTTTAGATTCAATTGTTAAAATATTTGTTACTGGATTTGGATATAATTTAAGTGAATTGTCTAATACTTCATCATCAACACTTAATTGAGTAGTAGATATAGTTGTAAAAGAACTTCCATTCCACTCCCATCTCCATGCTTCTTCTAAACAATTTGTCGTTGGTAAGCTCCCGTGCTTATATGTAGTTTTAGCGTATTCAGTTAAATCTAATTGCCCATTTTGGTCAATATCTTTAAGAATGACCCACACGACAGTACAATATTTAATATTATCAGGTAACCATTCATCGGTAACATCAGTGAATTCTGTATATGAATTCCCCTTCATAACTTGATAATAATGTGACATAGTAGTATTCCCATTATTATTTGGGTCATTGTCTATTTGTCTAATATACACAAGAACCATATCTAAATATCCATCATTATCAATATCTGCAAAAGAAAAATCATCATTATTGTCAACAGTTGATCCATCTGTCATTGTTGGACGTTCTCCAAATCCCCAAATTTCAGTTTTATTATTATAATCATAATTAGATGAACCATCTCCCCACAAAATAGTTGGACCACCCAAATGAGGTTGTGTAGGATCATCTTTTTGATACTCCCCTCCAATCACTATATCTTCATTTCCATCTTTATTTACATCTAATATTTCTATAGTTCCAACTCCGTATGGACCATATTGTTCTGTATTATCTACAAAATAATTACTAATTTTTTCATCAACTCTATGCCATGTAAAATTGCCACTACCATCATTCATGGCAAACCCAGAATTAGGTTGTCCAAAGAATAGGTCTAAATCTCCATCGTTGTCTAAATCACCGGAAGCAAAACCGTGATATTGGGATTCTGGTACAACATCTAGTTCTATAAACGTGTACTGATCATTTCCACTCATTAGTATATTTGATTTTCTTAGCTGATCATGTCCCCCTGCAATTCTTACTACATCTGGTTTACCGTCTCCATTGAAATCTCCAACTATGGTTTTTCTAGACATGTAAGTTTGAAAATCGGGATTGGTTATTAATGTATTATCCATGGAGAAAGTATCATCACCATTATTAATTAACATAAAGTGTTCACAAAAATCACCATCTTGACCTGGGTTAAGTAATAAATTTATATCAATATATCCATCACCATTAAAATCCGCATAAGCAACACCAGTATCATAACCTCCGTATTTTGGTCCTTCAATTTCATGATTTTGAACTATTTTAATTAAGTCAAAATAAGGATTCATCTCATTTTTATACTGATGGGAATTAACAAAATAATTAATTGTCTTAATAAATTTAGATGCAACATTGACTGAATTTTCATTACCATCAGTATCAATTTGAGAAGTAGAATTGTAAGAAGTTTGATTGTAACTTTCGTTTGCAATTATTTCAGGTAAAGATTGACAAAAAATAGAAGGTAAAACAAAAGTGTGTAAAATCAATAATATGAGAGGCTTATGAGGTAAATTGGATTTAATCATTCTAGTTTATTTTTGTTAAAAATAATTAAATTACATCTATAATGAATATACTTGTAATATAAAACAACTACTTTTCCCCCTTTTAATCCTAAAGGAAAGAACATAAAGATTTGTCGGAATAAGGACGCTGTAAGAACTTCGGCTGTAAATTAGAGCTCTATCCATTCTTCAAGCTTCAAAAGGTAGAGAGTGTATGGGAAGTGGAACTATTGGAATGGTTTGTGATGGTTTAAATAGGTGTTTTGGGGGGAATGGTTTAAAGGGGGTTTAAAAAACCATAACCTATCAAGCAATTGATAAGTTATGGGTAGTTTTAAGTATTTGAATTTTTCAAATACTGACTCCTCTTCTTCATTAAAACTTAATATGTCTATTTACACAACCTTAAAAGGGGAATGAAATAGTACATTTTTATTATTGATGATTTTTTAGAATGTATTCTAATGATAAAAACACCATTTGGGAAATTGAATTTAAAGATCTATTTTTTGTCAAAACTAAGGTAATTGGATATATATTCAATATACTTGTAATATGAAACAACTACTTTTTTTACTTCTTTTCCCATCCTTGATTTTATCTCAATCAATAATTATTAAAGACAGTGATAAAATTATCAAAACCTTTGTACCTGATGGGTCTGAGGAGGTTTATATCTTTTACAGAGATCATGTTTCTTTCATTAATTTAAATACATTAAAGTTAAAAGACACGGTATTTGATTTTAATCGTATTTTTGATTTTAATCGTATTGATATTGAAAACGTCCTTTTAATAAGTTCACGCTCTAAAAATTATTTTTTAGATCCTTTAGGAGGAGGTGTTTTCTTATTTAAAAACTACACATTATCTAGAATAGACAACTCCTTTCAACATAAAATGCAAATTGATGCATCTGTGTTTATTTATAAAGAAAATATTTATAAATATGGGGGGTATGGATTTTGGTCTGACCGTAATTTTATTACTCGATTTGATATAAAAACGAATGAATGGGAACTAGTTCCTTTCTTAAATAGTAAGACCGTTCCAAAAGGAAGACATCAATCTATTGTAAAAGTTATAGGAGATAATTTGTATGTAATTGGAGGAGTTTCTCCAAATGAATTGAACCCATTAGTTTTTGAGGATAATAATGATGTTTGGAAATTTGATTTAGTAAATGGTGTATGGGAAAGATTGGGGGAAATAAAAGGTTTGACCAATAAGTTAATAAAAAATATAGTTATTGACTTCGATGACAAGTTAATTATTGATAATATCGATGAGGATATTTTATATGAACTTGACATAGTTCGTAATTCTGTGCGTCTATTTAATAAAACTTCATTTACTAGAAAAGTAAATAAACCTTCATTACCGATATTCTTTAATAAAAGTGAGTTTTATGGATTTTTTAAAGAAGACAGCTCCTTAAATCAAATAACTTTAGTAAAAAGAAATGATGATGAAATTTTTGGAGAACTTATTTCAGAAGATCGTTTTTATGAAAAGGAAATAAATTTCATAAATTATATTATGTCTCTTTTGGTGTTTTTAATATTAATTCCAATTTCTTTCTTGATATATAAAAGAAGATTGATCAAGAATAAGTTACTTATTAAAAAGAATGGTAATTTATACTTTAATAATAAAAAAATAGATTTGGAAGAACAAGGTTTAGTAATGTTAAAGTATTTAATGACTTCAAAAGAACCTGTATATTCAAAAGATATTATCTCTTTAATAGATAAACCTCAAATGGAATATTCACATAAAACCAGAATATTAAATGACACTTTATATAAAATAAATTACAAAATAAAATCTTCATTAAAAATAGATTACGATCCAATAACCGCAACGAAGTCTTCGTTTGATAAAAGATTAAAAGTGTATTCAATTAATAAGGATCTTTTTATTAAATTATAGCCTCTGTTAAACCTAACCAAGGTTTTTTATAAATCTACTCACCATATGTGTGAGATAAAAGACGGTGAGATACAATCCATTTTCACCATCCTTACTTATTTTTAGTAACTTCACAATAAAAATTGCTGTTATGAATTTACACATTAACTTAGAAAACATCTTGTTTCTAGATATAGAAACGGTGCCAGAAAAAGAAAACTGGAACGAGGTTTCAGAAACCACACAAAAACTTTTTGAGCAAAAAACAGCATATCAACGCAAAGAGGAAACGACAGTAGAAGAATTTTATGAACGCGCAGGAATTTGGGCTGAATTTGGAAAAATTGTTTGTATTTCTGTTGGATATTTTACAGCTGAGGAAAAAGAAAAACAATTAAGAATTAAATCTTTTTATGGCGATGATGAAAAGATATTGCTACAAGAATTTAAAGATCTTTTAGATACCCACTTTAACAAAAAAGAACACGTATTGTGTGCACACAATGGAAAAGAGTTTGATTTCCCTTACATCGCAAGAAGAATGATTGTACAGCAAGTAGAGTTGCCAACCAAGTTAAACCTATTTGGAAAAAAACCTTGGGAAATTCCACATTTAGATACTATGGAATTGT
>Ga0307984_1000205_pt1 | contig 25202 bp, 32 predicted proteins | sample EllFjometageno78_FD_203169 | JGI IMG/M metagenome (GOLD analysis project Ga0307984, IMG submission 203169) | Marine microbial communities from Ellis Fjord, Antarctic Ocean - #78 | ecosystem: Environmental > Aquatic > Marine > Unclassified | place: Southern Ocean | collected 2014-10-09
CCAAATTGGGTTAACGTTTGGTTAGTTGCTATAATAGGTACACTGATATGCATGGGCTGAACTCGTAGACTGATTACTTGTAAAATAGTTTGCCAATTACGTTGCTGGTTTCGCATTAGTTCATACTCAGATCTTAATTCTGGTATTCCATCAATGTAGTGTCGTACAGCATCCGTCTTTGTGATATCTATTAATGTGATACAAGTGTAATAATACAGTCCATCGGCTAATGGGCTTGTTGAAATCATACACATATTTATAGGTAGAAATTTCAGCCATAAAAAAAGGACCAAAAGGTCCTTTTTATGTTACTTACAAGTAAATACTACCCGAATGTAGCGCCTGTAATAACTACTGATGTAGCATCAGCGGCTGTTACTGAAGCCAACGCTTCAAGTACAACTTCAATATCATCGATAGCGGTACCTAGTCCTTCTATACCAAAGATCATATCATTGGCTGTTGCTACGCCTTGGAAAGTAAGTGTTCCCATTTGGCTCATAGCATCAACGATTGTGTTTAAGTTACTGCCTACGGTTGCTGGTGTAGTTGTGAAATCACCTGCTACCCAAGTGCTTACATTTATATGTACCCATTCAATGTCTCTTCCTACTGCTTCAAACGGTGATGCGCCACCATGTGCTTTTGTTACTGTTGCCATTTTTAAATTCCTCTAAATTAATTGGTTTGTAAAACAAAGACCATCTTCGTTCCACTTACATTTATTTATCTTTTTTCATACTTTCTCGTCTTTTGGGTAACGTATCATTGTTTCCCGGTAACGAAAATCCTTGTTCCGTCCTTTATTAGGAACAAAACCAAACCCTTTGTAAAATTTAATGAGCCTACCTTTAGTTCCGCCAAATGCTGTGTCAGGCGTTAAGGCAATAATAGCATGTTCATTATCGGCTTTATCAATTAGATCCTTCATTACTTTAGAACCGACGCCACGCCCGCGCAATTTTACTGGTACTACAATCTTACTAAGTACATAACCCTTTGTAGCATCGCCGTGTACATCAACTTCAATTTCTTTATTTTCGTCTTCCTTGGTGGTCTTTAAGACTGGCGGATTGTGGGCGTCTTTCTTAAAGCCTTTAACTGTTGCTTTACGATTGCGAAATTTGCCTACTAGTATCTCGTCACCAATCTCTATATTAGGTAGTTGTAATATGTCTTTTATTTTCATACGTAATCCGTTAATCTATTACTGCTGTATTGTAAATTTCCAAGAATCTACTTTATGTGGTAATATAACACCTCGTGGCGCACTGTATGACTGTACATCTACCCGATCTTGCCACCACACTCCATCTAAATTTAGTTTGCCTGCATATAATGGCAATACATATTCCAATACACCAGTCGATTCCATATCCGAATTATTCGTTTCTGATTTTAATTTGTCTGTCGGAATAATACCAGATTTGTCTACTACCACATCAACGTGATCCATATCACCATCGTATGCGTGTTCTACTCTTGCATCTTCCATTGAATCAAACGTCCGACTCATCGTTTCACCCATATCATCATCAAACCAACTAACTGTCACAGTCTCCTGCTGTACCAAATAATCATTTGCCATAGCCCATTGTGCTATCTCATTATTTTGCTTTTTATTCAGTGCATGTGCATTCAAAAACGAATGACCTTCTTTCGTTGCACTATATGTATTACCAGTTACATGTCCTCTAGCAATCTGTTTCCATTCATCCGGATGGGTACTAACACTTAACCCAGCACCTTCGTAACTGCCTTGCCTCTTGCTAGATGCGTCAAGTGACCCTACATGAAATAAATCAGATATATGCACTGTGGGCATACTACCATTTTCAACTATATTCAATATCTCATTAATTCTCATTTGTCTTCCTTCTTGAATTCACCCAAGATGCCTTTATCATCAATGTGATTACGTCTATCAATCCATCTAGAGCCTATTTCTGTTATTACTTCATTTATTTTCATGGCAACGTCAATCCTGCTTTAGCAAAGAATGCTACAGCATCAGCAACTAGCGTGTCGTACTCGCTAGCCCTGTTTGCTTTCAACTTGGTATTAATAGATTCCACATCTTTCATGTCCTGCACAGTGGCATTACCACCCAGCAATGTTTGTGCTATCTTAGTTGGGTCTTTAGTAACAACTTCGTCAGTGTCTCGACGCACTAACCCCATACTAGTAAACTTCATTCCCATGGGTTTGGCTATGCTTCCTATCATTATTGCTCGATGCATGCCAGTAAATTCCGACGTTTCATCTGGACCAGCCATCTGGAACTGTAACCATTCTGTATCACCAAACATGAGATCAGTCTGCACATAGCCATTGGCCTCATTACCGTTAATGGGCGTTTTAAAGTGTACATTGATGCCAGACTTTTTAACCCATTGTTTGATGTCATCATTGGGCTTGTTTATTGCTACCCATTGTGCCAGCTTTGCTACTATATCATCCTTGCTTGTGCTGCTTTCATCCACAGCAATGTCCAGGTCTCCGCTAGTTTCTTTCTTGCCGGTTGTACCTAATTTATGGTCCACAAGTTGCAAACCAACTATAGGCTCGAGCCATGCCAGCGTAGAATCCACATCGGCTCGTTTGATTCTGGTTGTAACTGGGACCTTATTGGCGTCTCTGAATACATTTCCGCCTTCTTGTAGTATAGTAAATTCAATTAATCTCATTTGGTGTCCTTTATTTTAGATATTTTTATTTAGGTATTAGAGTTGCTTATTTTTTCCACGCCTTAACAGCATTAAAATTTTGCTGACTAAACTCTAACCGGTCCACTAACTTTATAGCGCCGCCGTCTTGGCGTATAGCAACAAAACCTTCTGGGTTAGTTACTTTATAGCCATCGCCGTCTCTGACAAATGTTCTTAACCCAGCCACTTGATGTAACTTCTGAATAATCATCAACTTAATTTCCACGATGCGCTTGTATACTGCTAACACACCCAATATGGCATTGGAATTGTCTTCTAGGAACTCTTCCTTCTGTTGCATCTTAATTATACGATTCTGGACACCAACGTTCTCTTCGCCTTTGTCCACTATAATCTTATCAATTTCAACTTGTAACTTACCTTTGTAAAATGTTAAGAATGATGTTAAGAATTCATTTGTGCTTGTGACACTCTTGCCATCTCGTACCATCTGATTTACAAATGGTTTAATATACTTGCTGAATTCTTTGTTGTCAATGACAATGTTAAATTTGGCCGGACGTATCTTTTGCATTGTTGCTTGTATTGCCTTGATCTGATTGCCTATCTTGCTTAATTCAGCAGTCGTTAATGTTGCTTTACCGGTCACATCTCTAAATGTGGCATCATCTACCCATACTTCCTTGGACTGATTAAGACCAGATACATCAACACCAAACCTTGCTTGCATTGTGGACAATTCTGCACCTTCGTACGCCGTATGAAATACTATCCCCATCTTAGCACGAAGCATTCGCTTTGCCAAATCGCTGTCTGCTGGCATTGCATATGTAATTGTGTTTGGTGTGAATGAAAGCATGTTCTCGCCGTTTATTGTTTCTGTCACAAGTGATTTACGATCAAACATAAAGTCGCCCTGTAATACACCACCGATACCCAATTCAGGCAATACGTTTAGTGCTAGTTCAAGTGTTTGCCATAAGCCATCCTTGTCACCATAATACTTCATCAATGATGCTTTATTCTTAGCCAATCGTGGTTCAGTGTTGAATACAGATTTTGTACCAACAAAAAACTTGCCATCTGCTGGGTCTATACCACATATAATAGCAGGAGCGCCATCCCATTTTGTTGTAATTGTAGCTTTTTCGCCTGTACCGTCAGATAACATTCCAGCTACTTGCATGATATATTCTATTGCTTGCTCTGCGCCTTCATATCCATTATTGAACACAAGATCTTCCAGGTGTTCCATGTGAGTATTTTTACCTGCACCTGCTTCTGCTAGATACCGATTAAAACTCTTCTCTATAGATTCCGTTGGTTTGTTTCTTGTACTATCGTTGTGTGTGCGCTTAAACTTACCACTGGGTGTTGCTGCACTAGGTGTTGCTGCACTAGGTGTTGCTGCACTAGGTGTTGCTGCACTAGGTGTTGCTGCACTAGGTGTTGCTGTGCTAGGTGTTGCTGTGCTAGGTGTTGCTGCGGAGGCACTTGTTGCATAAAATTTATCAACTACTGTTGTGATGTACTTAGACACTTCTGAATCTTTACTGGCATTGCCAGTAAACGGCATGTTAGTTAGTATTTCTTGACGTTCAGCTGGTGCTCCCATAAACTGTTTAAGCCATGCGTTAAACTCTTCATATGTTAGTTTCTTGCCCGTGTGTTGTAACTCTTTGTTGTACCGGTCACTCCATACCTCTAGCATACTGTCTACCATTTTTTTCTTTCTAAGTACAGTGCCGCGTTTACTGTTACTGGCAATGGCAGCGGCTCTTTTTAATCTGCGCTGTCCAGCAGCCGAGTCTTTGCCACGTAATGCATTTACTACACCCGTGGCAAAGTTCAAGGGCCCCTCATTTAAATCATCTATTTTCATTCTTTGCTTTCCTTGCTTTCCTTGCTTTCCTTGATTCGTGTAATTGCCCGAGAAAACTTCTTTGTGTCGCGTCCTCGGATACTGTTCACTAGCCTACGCTCTAACTCCAACGCCTGATCTGCGCTATAATTTTCATTTATGTAATCTATTAGATTAATAGCACTTGATATAACATGCTTTGCACGAGATTCCACTATGTGTTCTTTGTCCTTTTCGATGCATAAAGAATTTAGCTCGTCTAGTATGCTTCTTACTTCCTGTGATTCGTGACTCAATGGTAGATTACTCCAGTTTTAGTGTATTTATGCAAGATTAAATAAAGTAATATACTTGGTTGGATACAATGCACCAAATGACTGGTTACGCAAACGATCCAGTGCTGAGATATTACTATCAAATGTGCTGTTCCCAGACAACGCAATTGCTTCGGCATTTAATGCTTTAATAATAAAAGGGAAATTATACAACCGTTGTTTTAAATGCTCTTTTACTGCCGTATTTAGATTTTTAATATTGTACCATGCTGGATTGGTTAACAATGTGTACGTGACATCAAATCCCTGGGACTGTACCCAGGCATCAAACTCTGGCACATTGTGTATATTGATTGCCGAAACGGTGCTATTGACTTTAAATATAATGTTGTCTGTGTTTGTGGCATAAGTGTCCCATTGGGAAATATTGGATTGCACCCGATCCCATTTGGCTGGATACCTGCAGTACTCAAATACTTGATGTGTGCCATCCAAGGAGACTGTGATATTAACCTGTTTGAATTTCGTCCATTGTTCAGTTAATGCTGGTGGCGGTAAGAACGTGCCATTGGTCATGTACGAAAGCAGAATGGATCCTGGATTGTCCAAACTGCGTAGCAGATCTGCTTGCTCCTGTACCTGATCAGCAAAGGGCTCGCCTCCTATAAATTGCATAAATCGCAAGTTTGATTGATGTGTCAGTACCCAGTTTACATACTCGGGATCTTTGAGATGTCTAGCAGGCCTAGCGTAATACGGTTCAATTGCTATGTCAAGTTCAGCCAGTCGGTTGTAATCTGATATCCAACGAGACGATGAATTAGGGTGACATATACGACATGCCAAGTTACATACCTGTGTAATAGCTAGTTCAATATACACCGGGTCAGCATGATCAAGTATTTCAAAATTGGCAGCTATTGGTGCATGCATTTGTCTTAGAGATACTACTCCAGCGCCCTCTGCTCTCCAGCAGTCAGTACATTCTGTTGGCTGCTCTCCATCCAGGAATTGCTGTTTTATTTTTTTAAGTTGGCCCGACTGTTGGTATTGTTTCCAATCAGAAACCTCCTCAAAATCAGAAATAGTACAGCATGGTTGCATTTTACCATCAGCACGTATGCTGATGGCAAGCCAAGGAAGTTTACAAAATTTACTCATTTGTTATAGCTATGTGGTTATATTTAACAGTTTGGCATAAGCAGGGAATAATGCGTTAAATGATTTATTGTTTATTTTATCCATTGCTTCCACATACCGTTTTGTGTCGGCCAGATGTGATGTCTGGCCAGGGTGTTGTTTCATAAAATCAATAAACGGTTCAAGTTGCTCTATTCCCTGCCAAGCATCATATATCATCGGGCGAGCGTTTTCTGGAATGTGTCGTATTCCGTAATACTCGGGCGTAACCAATGGAGCTAGTACAACTTTTATTTTGTTATGCATTGCCCAATCCATTAATTCTGGCAATGCCATAACGTTCAACACCGACACTGTGGTCATCAAACACAACTCCACATCTGGATGGTCCTGTCTGACTTGTAAATAAAAGTCAACTGCTCGTAGGCAATCCTGCCATTTGCCTGGATACCTAAGATATTCAAACGCATCGCCTATACCGTCCACTGAAATGTTTATTTCCAGTCGTGGAATTCTGTGCCATTGTTCCACTATCAACGGGTCTGGCATTATGGTCCCGTTAGTAATGTATTCCAAACTTCTAAAATGTGCCATATTAAGATTTTTTAATAGGTCAACATGCTCAGCAACTTGCCCTAGAAATGGCTCTCCGCCTATCAATGTCAATCTTTTCAGATGTTTATACTTTAGTATACTCTGCACATATTGCGAATCGGTTAATCGCTTGGGCACTGCACTGGTCTCATTGAACTTCACTGATATTTCATTGTTGGTTGCTTGTAACTTCTTTTCCAATGCAACCCACTTAGTGGAACTTGCCGAGGAACATATGCTACATACCAAATTACATATGTTGCCGGTGTTCATTTCAATATCAACCACACCATTTTCCAACACCGTGTAATCTATGTCGTTGCCATCCTGGTGGTTGGATTCTGTGTTTATTATCATTCTTCGACTGAAGCCACCTGCGGCTTCGGTCTCCCAACATTGAAAACAAGCCTCTGGTTCTATACCATTCAAAAAATTCTCTTTGAATTGTGCCAACTGTTTGTTCTTGGGATAAGTAGATACATCCCGGGGATTCTGATCAGTTCCTGTGAAACAACATGGACTGATGTAGAGTTGCCCTATCACCATGTCGGTCCAAGGAGCATAACAAAACCTACCCATTTTTCAATCCGGACAGCATGTTTTTTAACTTGGAACTCTGTACTTCTACTTTGGGCACTTTTACTATTTCTCCTGTAACCGAATCAAATTGTTCTGCTGCTTGTTTATTTTTAATCTTATCCATAATATAACTGCTCGTTGGGCCCTTTGGCCTTAGTTCGTCTTCGTCTGCATCAGTTATCTTTAATGTATCTACATCAAATAACAAATCTACCTTTTGACCAACACCTGAACTGGATCTTGTCTTCATTAACTGTAACTGATACCTGCCAGCCTCTTGCATTGCTCTGCTCTTATATATACCGAATACGTTGTCTGCTGTATTGATTTTAGATATACCACCTGAAATCATACTATGATCAAAGTCTACTTCTTCAACAGAACTTCTATTTAACTGAGATGCAGTCACAAACAATATGCCCAACTCACTTGCTAAGTTACGCAACTCTTCCGATACATATTTGTCCTTTATGAACACGTCACTTGGCGCTACTTTAGCACTAACTGGCATTAACAGATCCAAATAATCCACTAGTAAGAAATCAATTTGCTTGCCTGTCTTGATGTGCAGTTCTCTTATATATGCTCTAATGTCGTTTACAGTTGATTGTGCTGGCATATACTTAATCTGAAAATGTCCAGATTTCTTACCTAATATAGATACTTTGGTTGCTACATTATCTACATCCTTGAAGATTTGCCTGGACGGTATACCGGCCATTATACTATCTATTCTCATTGAACTCAGGCCCTCGCCTAATTCCAATGTTAAATAAACACCATTTAACCCTTTCTCTATCCAGTTCACTGCTAAGTTCTGCATAAACAAACTTTTGCCCGAACCTGACCCACCTGCAAATATATTTAGTTCGCCTTTGTTGAATCCACCATATAACTTGCGATCTAGCCCAGCCCAGCCCGTTGATACTTGTCCGTTGTTGTCTCGTAATGCTAACAATCTTGCCTTAGGATCAGCGAAATAATCTGTACCCATGTCCTTTGTTAATGATATCTGCACAGCATCTTTGATCAGTTTCTCAACTGGGTCGTAGTCTCCTTCTTCCAGCATGTCAGCGGCAGCCAATATTGCTCTTGAAAGTTCTTGTTTGCGTGTAAACTTTTCAAATTCTGTCAAAAACCAATCGCCGCTAGCATCATCATAGTTTGTTACTGGTTGTAATTGTGATCCTGTGGCACCTTCTAACACCTGTAACGATGGCAATGAACTATAGTCATTTGCGTATTCGTACATAAAGTCTGCTGTTGCTTTTAGGCTCTTATCAAAGTTCTGGGGATTGTATATATTTTGAACCCGAGCATATAACTCTGGTTCGTGCAACATCATTTCCAGGAATAACTTTTGAAATGCTGCATTATAATCGTTTGGTTCACTTGCCATTTAACTTTCTCTTGTGTAATTCTATTTTAAGTTTTGTATCTAGCATGTTACTTATAATACTTTTCAACGTGAACAATTTTCCATATCGTTGTACCGCTTCGCCGGCATCCTTGACGTCTGGACACCACTCTGGAAAAGCAACTGACCAACCGTACTCTAAAGCAGCATTGATTAATGGTATGCCCGTTGCGTTCATATCTGGCACTACTATTACTTTCTTGCCTAGATGCTCAATAAGATCTGCTTGCTCGGCTGATACTGTATTCGATAACACTGCTACACCATTTAGCAGTAAAGCATCTATTGGTCCTTCAAATACCAACACAAACTCGGATTCTGTTATCAATCTGTCTACGCCATATACATAGTTACTGTCTACTTCATTTAAGTATTTGGGTTTTATACCTGCACTAAGACTTCGGGCAGTATATCCTACAATTTTATCTTTCCATGTAAATGGAATAATCAATCGCCTGTTCATGGCAGACTCTTTGCTTTCGGTCCAGTACAGATCTGGCATCTGTGATAGGTCGCCTAGTCTATCACTTGCGTATTCTACTGCTTTTATCAAACCAGGCGGGTAATCAGTTGTTCCTTTGAGCTCAAAGAATTCAAGCCATTGCACAAACGACACAGATTCTGGTGGCAGTTTGCGTTCCTTGAATACAATTTCTTCATATTCTTTTGGTTCCGTATTAACCAGAACATTTATGTCCTGGACACGCATTGCTTCTATAACCATACGATTAATATCGTTGGTTGTGGCACCCATCCAAGTTAATAATTTGCGTGTTTTATGATATAGCTTTTTGCCTGGAGTGAAGCCTGTTTTAAATCCACAGTTAAAGCAACTGTATACAATGCCGCCCGTCATTTCGTCCAAATGGACACCAGCGCGTCCCCTAGTGTCTTTAGATTCGCCATTATGGACACAGCAAATAGCATTGCCGTGACGCCATCCCTTAGGGCTAACCCGAGTCTTTCGTGTTGAAGACCAGGTTTTAAGAATAAAATCTGTTACAGTGTTTTGCATTAAATCCCTCTGGATTTAGTATCTGTATTGAATTTCTGTAAGTGAGCCTGCTGTCGGCACTTGCTTGAACCGTACAGCGGTATAAACGCCATTCCAATTAAAGGTAGCTGGTACTGTTTGTGCTGTATAACTTTCTGTTTTGATGTTAACCCATGCAGCACTTGTAGTCTGTTGTGCTATATTATCCAATGTGCCTTGTACAATGATATCACCTGTATAATTGTTAAATTTGGCAATTGCGGTGTGTAATGCATTGTTCTGATTTAGGTTAGCCAAATCAGAAGTAACATTAGATAAACTGTTGGTTGTATCCGTAGCATCCTGTCCTGTAAATGTTGTTAGTATCACTGATTTTCTGAAGATTGGGCCGGCACCTAGTTGTACGTCCACTATGCCACGAACACCATAATTATCATCTACATATGTTGGATGATTGTTGCCGTTTAAATCAGTTTCTACAATCGAATAGTAATACTTGCCTGATTCTATGTGGTACAGATATTGTTCTGACACTGTAACTGTAGCCGCTCCTGTGGAGGCATCTGCAATAGTCATAGGTAAATCTATTACAATTTGGCGTTCCAAGTTGCGTTCGTCGAACATAACAAATTTAAATTGTTTGTTGCCGATCATCACTCTTTTTTGATCGGAATCCTTAAATTGAAAAAATAAGTCGTTGTCTACATCCTTGTGTAGTTTTAGATTTGCTGCATACACTATTTTGTTCCTCCTACCTTGAACGTTATCAGATATCTGAACCTGTGTTTTGTTTTTATATATATAAACTGTGTTACTTAGCATACTGTATTTATCTCATATTGGCAAACATACTACAAAATTAATCAAAGTGTCTACTTTTTACCCTGCTCGAAAATAAAGTATAAATATAAACAGAGAGTACATTCAGACTATATGAGCGATATACACGATACAAAAAAACAACTAATAGAAAAATACCCATTTATGTCGTATATTACATACGGCGGGAATGGTTATTTGGGCATAATTCAAAACCACAATCCTACTATAACAGGAATATATCATTTTGATTCACTTGTACAAAACAAAGATAAACAACAATTCCTGGAACTCGGCAGTGAATGGTGGTGGCAATCAAATCGACAAATACCAATTAACATATTTGTTAAAGAAGACTGGAGACCGTTTCGTGCTATACTTAAAACATTTAACAGTAAAGACGTAGATTTAGAATTTGGGCCCTGTGTGAATTTACGTGATATTGCAATCAGGCGCACTAAAAAGAAATCTATTACATTAGTCAGGCGGATTGATTAGCGCATCATTAAAATCTGGGCACCTATCACGCCTACTCCCGGCAACACAAATCCAATTATCATTAATCCCATTGCCAACCAAAACATATAATCAATTTTCATTCTGCCTCTTCTATTAGGCTCATGTGTACGTGTACTGCCATAGCATACGATATTGCATGTGATTTACGAAACGTATAACCATCATTCTCATTCCTATCCCACACAGTTTTCTCGACAACAGACCATTCGGTATGTCGCAAATGCTTCTTGCCAGGCCGAATGATTGCCAAGAACATGGCCATCTCTGTTATAGAGGTTGGCTGCATTTCCGCTAACAAATCGTAATAATTGCTAATGTGAACAATTTTGCTAACAAATTCAGCATCTGTTGCTAATCTGTGCCAGTTTGGCTCTTTTGCTAATAATTGATCGAGATGCTCTTCGTTGCGTACTGTGTCGTATACTCCTAAGTTGAGAAAATCCAACTTAAAATAACCACGACCTTCTGCTACTTTATGGTCAAGTGCAGCATTGCCTGTAATTGGATCTGTTGCTATTGCTGTGTAGTACATGCCTGTGTTATGCTTCCTGGCCACATTGTCTTTAATAATAGACGCAGGTATTCCACCCAACAGCGCAATGGCAGTATCGCGGTCGCCGAAATCTATATCAATATCCGGGTTATTAAAGTTTTTTGTTAAAACCTGATTCATCTAATATCTCTCTAATCCATTTTACTTCTTCTGCGTACTTATCGAACTTGGCTACCCAGAAGTCAGGATCTAGCCATTTAAATGCTATAACCAGTTGTTCTTCCGAGAATGTACTTAATGAATTTACACCCTGATCACAGTTCAATAAGAACCAAGGACTTAGTCTGCCGTTTATTATTAAGTTGATTATTGCGCCTGGACCTGCTGCTGTAAAAAAATCTGATATGTCAACCTCATGGGCTGTGGACCACCGCCCCAGCTCTGCTATTGTACGAATAACACCAGCTTCAGGATTCTCCTTTTTCATTAGTTCAATTACAAACTTCTCATAGTATCTGTCCTTTGTCCACCAATCCAATTTTATATTGTCTTTTAGTAACGCAACTACAAATTCTGCTTGGTTTACAGCTCGTATTTGATGCATGTGCCATCCAAATTTTACAAATGCTGTATAGTACGAACAGCCTTCAAAATCATCATATGTACGCTCCTTGTTGGATTGAGTAGATCTGTAAAATTGCTGGTATGCCTGCATGCCCAACCGGGGCCCTAGTTCATTGCGTTGCAAGAATCGTCGTTTGGCCTGACATTGATGCACAACCAACGTCTTTTCTCTTACAAATTCCTTGTTACAGAATTTACAAGCAAATTTACTTGAAGATGGCGTTGATAGTTTTGTCATTGTAACCCAAGTTTAAAGCATATGCCTTAATTTCTTTGTTTGTGAGTGTGGACATTAATAATGCAATCTCGTTATCATTTAACGTAGGATATTGATCTATTAGAAACTTCTTAACACCGGGCTTAGTTGCTTTGGTTTTTTCTTTTTTCTTGTACCCAATCCATTCGTGTTTCATTGCGCCCATGCCAGGAGAACATGTTGTGGCCATTAACCATACCAGTTTAGGATGCTTGTTTACACCAGTCATTAGATCTAACATGTTTACATTGAACCGCTGATTGGTTGCTTCCAACCACCACTCATCCATTTCTGCCAATGGATGATTTACTACAGATGCCCAGCGCACCATTACATATGGAGAGAATCCTTTCTTTTCTTGCTCGTTAAGATTATCGTAGAACGTTCTGTTCTTTTTATCCATGGCCCGCAAAGCATCAAACATATTCAGTTTGTACTTAACGTCAGGATTCATATTTGTGCCTTCCATCAGATATCGTTTGATCTTGTCGTCTTCTGATTCGGCCATTGGCCTGTCTGTGCCAAACAATGTTTGAAATGGGTCGCTCATTAAACAGGACCTGCATTTTTACCTAACTCTTTGCTATGCTCGTCTTGAGTTATAGCATTCACTAGTGCTGTTGTGAGAATTGTTTTTGTCATTCCTACTACACTCATGGTGTGTCTCTCTCTAATTTGCGTTTGCAATGGATGCACTCCAATTCGTTGTATAGGACCGTCTTGCCATCCTCTGATATCTTGCACCAATAATTGTGCCTTCCCAAAAACATACATCTCGATTTACTTAACAATTGTTTGATAAACATAAACATAACCACATCCTCCGCAATACATTGTTGCATATTCCTCAAAACCCGCAACGCCGTTATTAATTTGTTTTGTTGTAAGGGACATACATTGGTCTGCTGCACTGGTCCAGTTATGTCCCATCAATCCACACCACCACCGTTTTAAGTTTACCATAGTTGGCTAAAGTCTATAACTTCACACTGACGGCTAATGTCTTTGACAAAGTAAGCACACTTAGGTTTTGGTCCAGGTTCCAATGGAACACACAACAACTGACCTGGCTTTAACTTTGGAAAGTACCATTTAACATCTTGATAGATGTCGTCGATTTCAATTTCTAGATAATCCGGACGTCCTTCGTTTAATGGGTTATAAACAAACGCATTAAACCCTCGATCATTTACATCTTCCAATGGAATGACTTCGGCATCGCCAAACTCTTCTTCTGCTGTTACAATTTGCCAATCCACTGGCATCTTGACCCGGTATTTGCCTATGCGTAACACAACAGCAGGTGCGTTAAATGATTCCAAAAAGATAAGTGGTATAAAGAAATAATCTACGTCTGCTGGGTTACTGTTGTCCAATACACAAAATCGTAAATCATTAATTTCATCTGGAATTTCGTTCATTTCAAATGCTGTGTTGTCCAATGTTAGTATGTTCATTAATTGTCCTGCTCGTTAAGTAAGTATGTGCTTATTATAGCACAACGGAGATGAAAAGTCTAGTGTTATTTTGCGGTGATGTGTAAATATTTGGCCAATAATTCGTTAGGAGTTTCTATGTTGTTAGGGTCTCCTGGGATACAGTCTACGGGACATACTTCCACACATTGTGGAGTGTCGAAGTGTCCAACACATTCTGTACACAACAATGGATCTATTACATAAATAAAGGTCCCTTCTGATATAGCATCGTTTGGACACTCTGGCTCACATACATCACAGTTAATGCACATGTCTGTTATTATTAGTGCCATTGGTTACTCCTTGCCATTCGCAATATATTTATCTGTACTAGGTACACTTAGGTACACTGCACTTTGGGAAGTCTGGTCATGAATGCAAATTCCGATTCTGTTCCTTTGTTGAAATCCAGACACTTGCCGTTTATATCAAATAAACTATAGCCGTCGCTGCTCAGTATTGTATGGCGTTCGGATTGTTTGCGCTCGACTAGATTGCGAAATAATACATCATTGTCTTTTGCCACGTTACTGTATGTGTCAATGTCGTCAATGATTTTCCATAGTGCAATTGCTTCTTTTTTATAATCTGGCATTAGTATGTCTCATATTGTTTACTGTGGTATTATTGTTATATGTATGTTACATTAATCCCTGTCCAATTTGGTTATTATAAATGGATAGGCAACCTCTTTATAGAATTTCTTGCGTTCTGTTAAGTGTCGTTTTGCGTACTTACACGTACTTGTAATATCCCATATTTCCACATGGTCTTTATCTGTTGCCAGACGTAAGCCTCGTCCTATACTTTGAATAACACGAACAAAACTCTTGCCGGGCTCGAACAAGCCTAGATTAAATATCCTGGGTATATTCAGGCCAACTGCGGCTATGCCGTATGTGGCTATAATTACAATGTTGTTTTCGTTGTGTGCTCTAGAATACTCTTCTTTTCGTTTGTTGTCTTTGTCTTGCCCTGATAGGAACACACTGTTTGGTATCATTTCTTCTAGTAATTTGCCAGTTTTGATGTAATTAACTAGCAATAATACGTTTCCATTCTCACTTATTTGCGTAAATATCCTGCCTACTTGTTCTAGCCTTGCTATGTCACCTGTCAGATATTTCATCTCTGCTTGATAATTGCCATACTCTCCAAAGTCTTTCATTTGTAAAATGTTCACATTACATTTAGCCAGCAAGCCCTTGTCCTGTAATTCTTTAGCTGACACTTTGCCTATTACATCGCCGATGCTAGTCTTTAATGCATAGAAGTTAAAATCCTCTCGCGGTATTGTGCCAGTAAGTCCCCAACGCATGGGTATTTTCCCCAATGGGCCTTGTAGCATAGCCTTCAAAACCTCCGCCTTCATTCCATGGCACTCGTCCACTATAACAGCAACAACACCCTGTAATATGTCACTAAGTGCAATTGCGTCTGGATTCTTCTTGCTCTTACGACTGATGCTGTCCAAACTTTGCCATGTACAGATAGTATGTGTTTTGCCGTACTCGTGTCTGCCACCAAAGATGACACCGGTGTCCAGACCCATGTTAATGTAATCTTCTTCTGTTTGAGATACCAATGAACGGTTGGGCACAACTACTATTGTTCTGCCAAACTTCTCACATCGTTCACTGAGTGCTGCGGTTACCATAGTTTTACCTGCACCTGTCGCGACCTCTTGCAATGACTGTGTATCTCCTAAGAAATTATTGATGGTACTTACCTGATGGTCTGCTAACACAATTCCTTGCCCTTCTAGACGATGGTCCTTAGGCCATATTACATGATTGTATGAGTTTGTGTCGACGGGCTCAAATGTGTAATCTGTGCGATAGGTTCGCAAGTCATCTATTTCAATTTCATACCCTGCCTCTAGCACAACAGGTATAATTTCTGGTAGTAAATTGATATATGTAGAGCCTCCCAATTGAAAGAATGCCACAGTGCCATCCCACCTGCCTAGTTTGAATGCTGGCATATGTCTAGCATGCGGTAAGATAAACTTAAACTTCTTGACCAATTTGGTTCGTATGTTAACATCCAACCCAGATATCTTGACGTTAGTCTCGTCTTTTATAGTGAATATTGCCTTCATTCTTTTTAATATACTTCCTAATTCGGTTGTCTACATCTACACAATGGTAGATAATTTTGGTTGCTGATTGAAACCATGTTTTACGCTTGCTACCGTTCATAAAGCCAACTGTGCTTATTATTACGTCTGGCTCCACTGTTACTACTCTGGTTGTTAGTATAATATTCTTTTTGTGTGTTGTTAAATCTAGTTCCGTGGCAGAAACCGTGCTCAATGCTGCATGATCCACTATAATCACATTGTACTCGGGCATGTGGGACTTGCATAAGGCCTTAAGATCGCGGTATGCTATTATGCGCTCGTCTACGGGATCCATGGAACATACCACAACAGTGTCGACGTCTAGTTCTTGTACCTTTCTTAACACTGTCGAGAAAGATGCTTCTGTTGTTGGAATAAATGTTACCTTGTTACCGAACAGTTCCGCCGAATTAGGATAACGAGCAGCTATTAGATCAATGACGGGCTGTGACAATGTGAACTGCAACTTGGTTGCCAGTAACGCCAATGGTTTAAAGTTGTTCCATTCTATATCTCCTACATTGTCAGCAATCCAGTCCAGCATGGCCTGTGGTGCATTGCGCAATTCCAGATGATGGTTTACAATGTCCAGTTGTACAGAGTTGCAATCACGCGCATTATTTATTTCAACTAGTAGATCCTGAAAAGATTTGTGCAGTTCGAAGTTATGTGTTTTGGCAAATTCTTCTAACCATAATGCATTTTCTGCGTTGATGGCAAATTCAAATCGGCGCATAATGGTGTTCCAGGCTGCATGCCCGCAACTATTGGTGTTGGTGTATTCATGCATAGCCTGCACTATTTTTGGGATATACGGATATCGGGCTGCTAACATGTTATCTTCTATTAGCAGTGTACGTGTTCGATCTACATTGGTCCTAAGTGGAAATTTTAATAAAGTATCTTTGGATATGTTACTAACATCGTAATTGTTCTTAGCCCATTGTTTTCGGTATTTAGTAACCAATGTTACTGCCAAAAGTTGTTGCCTGTCTGTGAATCCAACACCACTTCTGAGCTGCCTTGCCATGGCGTTAATGGGCTGAGAATCATATCTAGCAGGATTAATCTTAGATCTTACGTTAGCTTGTACATTATTAGTCCAGTCAATGGTGATTAGCAATGACAGTGTTTCTAACGCAGATTCCAATGTGTCGAACACTGTGGGTTGTTTCATACCTTTAGACATTTGGCTCTTTGTTGTCGGACTTTGATTTATCAAGCATTGCCCTTAGTCCTGCTATCACCTGATCATTAATGATTGCACCGTACAATGCCTCTGCTTGAGTTGTTGTTTGCATCATTTCGCGATATTGCTCAATTGATGCTGGCTCTAGGTTATGTGTTGCCCAATAATCTACTAGTTTAGTTATTGTATCGTTATCTAGTTCCAGCTCAAGACGGTGAAATCCGCCTTCTGTGACTGTATATTCAGATTCAGATTCTATTTGCGCTATATCATTGTCGCTAGGTGCTTTCCAGTCGTTGGATTGGTCTTTATTATCTGTCATTGGATTTTCTTTAGTTTAGTTTTAAGTATACATCTTCTGTAATTAGTTTAGTTTTCTGTATACACAGAATTTTGCTTCAGGCTTAGAGCCTTCATAATACTTGTCTTCTTCGAGAAATAAGCATTCGATGCTGCCGTTGTTGATTAATGTATCGAACTTGGATTCGAATCCATGTGATTGCCATACTCGTGAATTTACGGTACAAGCAAAATATCCATTTGGTTTAAGGACACGGAAGATCTCGTCTAATGATTCTGATCCTACGTGTTTATATGTGAATGTGCCAGATGATATAATAGCGTCGAAGTGGTTACTAGGCATCATAAGAGGTTCCATTATGTTGGCTACTCTTGCGCTTTCGTATATGCCCTTTTCCATTGCCTTGTCGACCATATCATCTGAGATGTCGATGCCGTGTAGATTGGTGTATCCTTCTTCTTTCAATAGAGCACAGGTCATGCCTGTGCCGCAACCTACGTCCAATATGTTTGCATCTTTGTCTGTTACGTGGCCGCACAGTAAGCGAGCGATAGTCATTGGTGCTATGTAACCAAGTCCATCCAACTGCTCATCGTAATTCTCTGACCAGCCGTTGTAAAACTCGACCATTGCGTCACTGTTTGCGATAGTGTACGCTTCGTTGATATAATCTCTGCCACTCTTTGCCATTCTTATTTCCTATTTGTTATTGTTATATTATACTATACTTATGGCTGCTATGCAACCTTTATGAAAAAGAAAGGGCCCATTGGGAGCCCTTTAGTGAGGGTAACTAATCCTCTATAGGTAAAACATTACTTCGCACTTCTATGCATACAAGTGCTTCGGGCTAACTTCTCCCAACCGTCTGGCGAAATCTTTCGCAAGTCCGACAGTTTTAGCGCCATACGAATGGACATTTCACGAAAGTTGTCTTTGTTTGTTTCCAAAAAACTCATAACTTCTTCTTCCTGTACCTTGTTAAAATTGTAGCCTGTAAACAGATTACCAGTATCAGCAACTTGGCGGATACGGATTAACTTTTCACGCATGCTATCCATTGTAAGATCCAAATAATGACAACGAGACATAAGGGCTTCCAGATGGTCTTTTATCTTAGGAGAACGAACGTGGTCAAATTTAATGTTTGTTATAAAAATAACAGCACCCTTAAACAAAAAGTTTTCTGGTATTCCTTCTTTCTCAAGGTATGTAGAGGCCGAACTGTTCCATGCCAATCGACGTTTCTTGCCAGAATCTAATGCACCTTTAAGCAAGTTGAGACATACTTCGTCCTGTAATACACCATCACAGTCATCAAATACAGTAACATCACCTTCATTGCTGTACTTGTAAAGGTTGGCATACAATCCCAACGCTGTCGAAGCACCTTTAACAATGTTATAACGGACTCGCTTACCAGCAACTCTGTCAAACAGTCCGGCTTTTTCAAGCTCTGCTTCAACACCAAACGACTTGCCAACACCTGGAGGGCCTGTCACAATCATTCCACGAACATCGCCGGCAATAGTTGCTTGTGTCATAAGATCTAGCACATCAAACCGCTCTGCTATACGCTCACCGATTTCTTTATCTGATTCTGGTTTAACTAGTGCGTTGATGGCAACCTTAGTGCTTTGCTGTTTATTGTATTCTTCTTCTGTAACTACTGCAAATGACGTACGGTTCTTTACTTTTACACGAATGTTGTTGGTATCGCTAATTACAGCTGATGCATTAACAGTGACAAATCTATTGCCAGCAGCAGTGGTTGTAAAATCTTTAACCAATGGAAACACTTTATTAGCCATTGATGTTGCTCTGTAATTACCTTCTGTGATTCTAACAAATGTGGTCATGTGTTGTATCTCTTGTTTGTTTAATACGTGTATTATACAGTATTTAAAGAGATAAGTCAACTGTTTCTTGTATTCATTTTATCTTATAAAACAATAACTTACATATTATTTTCAATGATTAAGAAATATTACGTTAACATTGGGAATTCTCTATTGTTTATATCTTCTAAGTGTACAAACATGTGTTTGGTATTAGTGTATTTGCAATCTCTTGGCAAGTAATATCCTTTTTTTAATAAGGCTTGCAATATACATGCCTCTTGCTTCACATCCAATTTGAAACATGCTAAATCATAATTTATGCCATTTAATATATAGTCAACTATACGATCAAAATTTATACTAAATTTGTTCTGTGCGTACTGCATATTCTTCCATTTATTATATTGTATTCTAAAGTTCTTGACTCTGGATTCATCTATGGTCAGATTAAAGAAACTAAAAATCTCAAATATGATTATATCAAATGTTGTGTATAATTCACGTGTATCTAATACAAAAGTATTATATTTATTTACATCTACATGCGCTTCTGCATCTCGACTATCATTGTCTTGGACAACTAATGCTAGAAATTCTCTGAGTACAGGTAACTCATTCAAGTACAACCCTAATTTATTGAATTTATCTATTGTTTCGCTATTATACACTAAGTGCCAGTCGATTTCGTATTGTAGTATCGTACTATCGTCTGCATTATGTAGATGACGAGTTAACTTATTTGAATATTTTCTGTTGTATCTATTAGATAATAATATCATGTTGTGCATAGAATCTATTACCTCACTTATCTCATTGAACATACCCGATGGATGGTAGTAAATAGTTCTAGATTTCATTGCTCTGGCATGATCTATGGCTTCTTGATCTATACAGAGTCTACATTTGTTATTATGCGCATTGATGTGTGTTAACGGTTCATGTGTAATGGGTAACGAATCTGCGGAAAAACTGCAAACATTTGTTTCACCTAATAGGTAATTTACAGACACATTTGTTTCACCTAATAGGTAATTTACAGACCAATCTACAAAATTGCCACCCGTTTGCGTTAGCGTTATGATATAAATAATATCTTTTATATCAAATTCTGTACCATCTGCCATTGATTAGGTATTATCAGTGATTAGCTTTTTGATAAATCGCAGTGTCTTTTGATGCGAATCAAAAACGTGTTCTGTTTCGCCGTCTTCTGTTCTTACTGCCGCAATGAACCCATTTGCAACTGGGCGAATTTCAAGTGATTCAATTTTTTGTAGTGTTTTATTGTCGGTCATGCTATGCTCCAATGGAGTTGGAAGCCCGGTGACTTCCAAGTTTAAAATATTGTTGTAACGCGGGGCTCATTTTGATATCGCACATTAGAATGTTGCCGTGTCTATCTGAAATTAAACTGTTAAACATGGGCAACTGGAATATAACAGTTGCCTATATTATTTGTATTCTATTATAAGCACGCTTCGTTGTTTAACAGCTATATATATTTATATACTTCCCAATAGCGCAACTTATATCTTATCGTTTTTCCACCATGGCTTATTGTTAATTATGGGCAGATTGGATATTGGCTGTGTTTGGCCAGAAAAATAATCTTCCATGGATCCTTCTCTATATAGATCCAATGTGATACAGTGTAACCCGCCATCCCAGAAGTACCTGTGTCTGAATGGGCATATGATTGGCTCAATGTTGTGCTTCTTTAAGTACGAAAATACCTGATCGTTATAATTGTTCACCACCACATGCTTGTCGTCCAACATCAATACATTGACATCAAACACGGATTCTTCGACAAAGCCAACCCAGGATGACAACCACTTCTCAACATACTCAGTAAATTCTGTATTTTTCTCTTCGCCTGGTAGCCACCATTTTCCTTGATTCTGGGCCTTAAGCTGACCAAACTCCTGCATACGTTCCCAGGATTGATCTGGCAAGCAACAAACATCCCATCCCGGAAACGTATCCTGGTATTGGGTATATCTAAGCAATGACAGTATCACACCTTCCTTGAGTGTGTGGAATGCTCCGTCGGCATGGCCTTTTATGGGTACATGTATAAATTTTCTATCTGGATATCTAGATGTTAACCACTGCCATCCTGCGGCTGTGACCGAGTCGTGATTCACATATACATGACGACCCACACATGTGACACTAGGGGCATCAAATTCTGATACTCTTGCAGGTGTCGGCACAGGCTCTGTTTTGCCCCAGTACACTTGTCCGTCTGTGTTATAATCATTAAACTGTATAGTATAATCAAACATATCCACTGAATTATACTGATCCAATCGTTGTTTAATTGATGGGTGATCCATCCAAGTGTATAACATTTCATTACCCATTACCAATTGGCCATCTCTTACTTGTGCAGGCGGTCTTATTAAGGAGTCGAATCCGCCTGTTGCGTTCAGGTTGTCCATTATGGAGGCGGCTGGGTCCAGGTAGGGCCGTATTACATCACAACCAAAATCCCGTAATACCTTTTCGTAATTTTGAAAATCCTCTTCTGTTTCTATTGCTATACGCTGAAGACAATCTCGTATCTTGGGATTTTTAATATCTTCAAAAAATCCAGGGGCATAACTTTTGCCCAGCATTACTGTTTTTAATGGATGCCATTTGCACCATGAATTATATTGGTTATTCATTTTTGTTTTGCCCATTGTGGCACGACCATGCCGCACTTGATGAATCTGTCAGTGACCACAGATTTGTACTGAGAAGGTTCCCAGTTGTCATAATATGCAGTTTTGTGCAACTGCTTGGATGCTGCTAATAAAGTGCTAATATGCTGTATGAATGTTATAACATAGGTTCCCTGCTGAACGGAAACACCGTGATTAAACTCTGCAATGGCGGGATGGTCTGTTAGCAATATTAGTCCATCAGATAAGATTGTTTGGTTTATCTCATTAATTTGCTGTGTATATTGTATGGGGTCTACTACGGTATGTGCAACTATCAACATCACCTCTGTGACCGACTCCTTAAACACAGCCACACCTTGTCGAATACTGTCATAGTAATCCTCTGTACCTTGTACCACAATATCAAGGCCATTGCTCTTTAGTCTGGCACTCTTGGCATAGGGACAAGGTGGCATGTCGTTCCATAATGGATGCGGTGCCTCTGCGAATTCCTTCATCCATTGGACAATTGAGTCTTTTATTTGATCTGTTTGCATGTTGTTATTTAGCTGTGTCGTTGCGCCTGCTTACAAAATGTGTGTCGGATGGTGTTATTACCGTAAAACTTCCTTGATGGCATGCATTCATTAGGAGATAACCAAGTAGCATTGCTCGGTCAGTAAGATCTAATTGTGTACTTGGAAACCTGGGATAATTTATAAAGCCAATCTCGACACCCTCTTCTTCTCCCATGGCATAGATGTAGGTGGTTGGAGTAACAGTGACACATGCTCCTTCCAGACAATATTCTCGTACTACTTGCTTGATCTGATCAATGGGCCCTGCTATAAAAATCTTAGCCCAATAGGTCTTTACTGTTTGCGTTTTCATTGTTAAATTAGCTCCTGGTCAAAAAACCATCGTTTTGATTTAATTGATACTGCTTTGTTTACATCTAACATCTGTAATTCGTTTTCTGTTAGTACGTCGATTTCTTCCTTGATTATGTCACCAATCACCCATTTGATAAATGATCCCAAATGCTTCCTGTCGAAATCTGGTGTGAATGAATCTATTCCTAATTTAAAATCATACACTGTAGGCAACACTTCTCTAGCAGCCTGTTCCAAGCGGTTGGGTGTAACCGCGTATTCAACAAACTCCATTATAGAGTTTACTTTCTCAACATCAACAGGAGCCAATGTTCTTACTTTGGAAACATTGTGCTTTTTTCCTTTGACTTTAAATGATATTAGCTCGCCGTTGTCAGTGATATGTTCCCATACAACCCCTTCACCTGTACCACTAACACCAAAGAACATGCCAACTGGACATTGGGCCTCGATCTCTTGTGTTATCGCAATCAGACAGTTTTGGGCAAGTTCAGGATTAGCAAAGTCGATAACAATTTCCTCTCTTTGAACACTCAAGGCATCAATGATGCAATTCTGCAGTGATTTAAATTCTGGGCGTTTTCTAATCCATTTTTCAGTAATACTGCTTATTAGCCTTACGCCAAAACAATAAAAGAATTTGGGCACCTGTGTCACTGCTGCGCCAGACTGGATTCCTTTTCCTGCAAATTCACCGTATATAACAACCGTGTCGGTTACCGTTGCCAAATTGTCTTCTATTAGTTGTTGTTTGTATTTCAAAAAAGCATCACTGCGAGATTTTACCCATCTCGCAAAGCCAGCGTTATCATTGTCTACATTGATTTCGTTGTTCTTGGATTGCACTGTTAAGGTATCGTCTGGCGCAATAACCACAGACGCATTCGTGCCATGCACCTTAACTGTTCCGTAGAATTTTAGTATAGGATCACGACCATGCCTTGTTACATCGCGTATAACGTTCCTAAACTGAACAATGGATGGATATTTGATCATGTTGTTATCCTTATTAAGTTATATTATACAACATTGCACCAGCAATGTCAAGTTTTATTTACCTTATCCTGGATAAAAATTGATTTGTGTTAGTAAATTTATTAATACTGTAATCAAAGTTCAATGATGTTGATATCATTGCAACTATTAGAATTTCATGATAATTTGATATATCAATAGCTCTGTCGACTTGGTTGTATATGTCAGGTAGAAATGATTCTGCGTATAACACATCTTTCATGTATGGGGCATTAGCTTCGGCAACCAGGTTTATATAATATTCCAATTTATCATTAGGTGTTAGGCCTCTGCGAGCAAAGAATTCCACAAAATAGTTATATGGATCTTTGAGAAAATCACAAATGTCAAATATTGTGCCTTTTGCGCCTGCCAAATATTCTAATTGTGGCCGGTGACAATGTATTAAGAAGTTAACAAGATTCAGTTTTACTTTTCCGCAATTCGGTGCCTGCAGAAACCCATTGTACTCTGCTACTATGTTTCTGTTTTTTTGGTATAAATCCTGTAGTTGCAACGCAGTGGCTGGTTGTCCATGACGCATGTGAACTCCATCCACAATGTAACCGTGTATTTTCTGCCATGATATTATTTTAAGTAATACCGCATTGAATGTGCCGCACACAACAGAATAAGTAGGGCTGGGGTTTTCCCTCCAGTGGTCTTCATGTGATTGAGCCAACCAGTCTGGTCGCACGTTGGCCAGTTGTCGGACTGTAGTGTCCCATACATGATGCAGTTCAGGGGAAGTAAACACAAAATTGTCTGGTACATTTATCGATCCTTCAATAGTGCCCAAAATCATCAACGTCTGTATAGTGTGTCCCATTGTCCAGGGCGTCCAGGCCATTTGAGTAGTTTGCGGAGGAGTTTTCATTTGTTCATATGTTTGGTTGGCATTTTTTTAAAGGACCATTTGTTGAACCCTTTGGATTCTGCTAGATATTTATCTTCAATGTTAACGATGTCGGGTTCGGTTAACCCTAGGACGCCGCTCATGTACATTTCAATTTCCTGATACACTGTGTATGAGTGCATTACTTTTGCGAAGTTGTATTGTCCTAACTGTGCGTTTAAATATAACACAGCTATGCCGTTGATCTCGTTCCAGTCACAATCGACCGGTGTTGAAATAATAAAAACGGGGACATTGTGCTCTGTAAAATATTGGTCGAACTGGTCTGATCCGCTGTGTTTTGTTAGATATGTGTTTACTGTTTTATAGTCAAAAGTCTCGTTGATATGGTTTCTTTTTGTTTTTATGTTACTGGACTGCATAAACCCTGGTAATAATGCAGACTTAAAATCGGTCATGATACGCACAATGTCGGCTGCTGTATAAGCAGTATAGGAAACGTGGTCTGTAATACTAGTGTGAATAGTATACGTGTACGCTGGGTATATTCTGCCACACACACCAATAAAGCTCACAGACCATTTACCCGGGTCCTTACGCGGATTGGCGGGCTGCGG